>Ga0126338_10000445_pt1 | contig 22105 bp, 10 predicted proteins | sample OrbCmetagenome_2_FD_92529 | JGI IMG/M metagenome (GOLD analysis project Ga0126338, IMG submission 92529) | Coral microbial communities from Petempiche,Puerto Morelos, Mexico - Orbicella C C metagenome | ecosystem: Host-associated > Invertebrates > Cnidaria > Coral | place: Petempiche,Puerto... | reverse complement strand
AGTTCTAGTTAGGTGTCCCCTATTAGCAGTGGGGCGTCTCCACTGCTAGATGTAATTGACACGATAACAAAGCCGTCATTATTACTATTATTATTATTATTATTATTATTATTGTTATCATCATCATCATTATTGCTATTATTATTATCTACATTTAAATAGTCTTCAAACTAAGTCCGAAACTGGAACGGTTAAGAAGAAAGCCACTCAAATGATTTAGTGACAAATGTCATCTTTCATCGGCAATATCACTCTCAAGTTACATTTCTTTGGACTAAATTAACACTCCCTCCCCTTTTAGGAAAGCGGATGATTTTTAATCTCCATCATTGTATTTCATCTCAGGAAAATCTTTATTTTGTATTAATCTCTGTTATTTTTTGACCTTTTAAGATAGTAAAATCCAAGATGGCGGATCCAAGAAGGTGGATCACATTTTTGCGAGCAAGCAGTCTTTCCTATTTGTCTTAAGAATTTTCTCATGAAATGTCCCGCATCTCCCGTTTACACATTTAATTGCATGAAAGCGGAAACTTTTGTTTGCGCCACAGGCCGCTCCCAAGCGAGTCGGCAACCCTCATTATTCAGTTGCCCTGACTGCAGTGGCAAATGATACTGTGATAAATGGCATTGTAGGGCAATTTTACGAGTATCATTTCCATATTGATAATTTCTGGATAAATCGACAACAAGCACACGATTCCTATAAGAAATTTTGATTGGATTTTAGGTTCTCAAACTCACTGATAATTCATCAAGTGAAAACAAAGAAATGACAACTATGAACGTGGTCTGGATTCCTGGTCTTAATTAGCATAGATTTTGACGATTTTACTTCTCCGTTTACTCCTTAGGTTTTGTTTTGATTGAGAAGATATATCAAACACTCGAGATAGAGTTTCATTGGCTATCCAAACACCCCGCGTCGTATTTTCTTCTCGTTGTTTGGATATCTCGATGAAGCACTGTCTCTCGTGTTTGATATCTTACTTCTCTCTCGATGAAAAAAAGAAAAAAAAAAGAACAATAATAAAAAAAAAATTTCAGCGTCACAGGAAGCACCGCTTAAGGGTTAATGGTCACAGACTAAGATTTCGTACACATGTTACAAATTCAAAAGGTTTAGAGGAGGTTTAGTTTCGATAATTTTCTCCTACTTAGTTTTTGCTGATTATGTTTTGAATTTCACGATTTCTTCTTGCCTTTTACATTCTAAAAAAAAATAAAGAATGAGATTAATTAAATTACGTTAATTCGAAAATGAACAAAGTTTTTCTTCGTCTCGAAATACTCATTATCGTTTAACTGGCCAACACTCCTTCTAAACACATTTAGGGCTACTCTTAACACCCCTGATAAAATACATATATTTTTAAATTAGTTTAAATGTCAGAATTTTAAAAGCGTGCCCTATGAAAATCAGCCAAATAATTAAATCATAAGAAAAGTCGATATCTAGATATTAATAACGCTATTCACTAGATGAAAACAATTATTGGTTTGACAGCTGTGATAAAATAATTTGAGTCTGATCAGTTAATCGAAAAAGTAAATTATTACGAAGCGACCCGGAAAAATAAAAATATCGCAAAAAACATCAATTGCTAAATAAAAATTTCGAATTCTGCACCATCCGGTAAGGGAAGCAGCCCAAGATTGTTTCTCGCAAACAGCTTTTTCCAATTAGCGTGGAGAATATCCACACGAAATTTTCCGCTACTATCCATTCATATCCTTGTAATTAAAAGCGGTAAACATTGTTGTCGCTAAAGGCAGTTCTATTCGCTTCAAAGGATTTGGCAGCCTTTAGATTATAGGAGCAATAAAAATTGAACTCAGTTGCCCTGATTTCAGTACACAAATAGTAATTCTGCGTCAAACTGAATCGTTAGGCGACCTTATGGATGCCAGTCCCACGACAAGTTCTTGCTAAATCGACAAAAAGCAAACGAATTTTAGAGGTTCGCTTTCGCCAGTTTTGCTATCGTGAATCTGAGGTAAGGGCATTTTTGACCGATAAATGTTCCCTCAGTGCACTAAGTTATAGATTTGTTTTATTTACAATTATGTAACTAAAACATATTCTATGTACAGATTTTTTGAAAACTTTGCTAAAAGTTGCGTCTTATCATGGTTATTAAAATTTGATAATATAAAATTTCACCGTGCCTTTTTAGAATTATAAGCTCCTAAAGCTAAACTAAGGATGGTTTTTTTGCAGGTCCTACTGTTGCTATCGTAACATACTGTGTCACCAAAATGATAACAACATGTTCACCAATGATTGGGCAGTTTTTTTGATACCACGATTGTAGCATCAAGTGATAAAGAGTGGTTCTAATAACCCATCAAAATCTAACTGCTGGAAACTGTTTTGAGCCACCTTAAAAGCTTGAAAGTATTGAAAAAATTATGCGCGTGAGTAAGCAACTGCAAATTTTCAATGACAATTTAATCCGTGCGATTTTTGTTAATACGCAGAAAAACAATTGGAAACCGTAATTTGCTTTTATTTCAGTTAGAATTCTACTAAAACAATTAGATTACTCGCTTTCTATTCGCCTTCGGTCGCTCTCTATTCGCCTTCGTCCTCATAGAAAGTCGAGCTCATAATCTAATTGTTAAGGTAATTTCCCTGAAATAAAACTACACATAGATTTTTGTTCAAACTTTGTCCAGTGAATATTTATCATATGAGAACTTAAATTATAAAATTAAAAAGGGGGGTGCCCATGCTCATTAAGGAGCAGTGAGGCATTGATAATGTCGCATTTTAGCGTTATTTAATGCTTATTACAAAAACGCATTCCAAGTTATTGTAACCTCTTTGTGAGCCCAGACTCATGAAAACACGCCTCAAACTACCGTCAATACTTGTGTCGGACACAAATAAACTTTTTAAGTTTGCTTTTGACAGACAGCTGAATCTTTGTTAACATATTGGAACCAAATTGCTTGCCACGGCTATCAAACTGCAAAATAGAAAAGGCTAAAATGCAGCTGCTATTTTTCTTATTTATTCAATTTTCAAACATAGAAATCAGATCAGTCTTTTCTAACGCAAAGCTAATGATTAGTTGATTAAAATGACTGGAAAAAAAATTTGGGGTGCCCGATCTCGTTAGTGAGCTATAGCCATTTTTCAACGGACAGAACTCAATATCAAGGCAAATCCGTTATGTTTTCAATGTACGCGTGCACGAACGCGCGCTAATGACGCCATAAATTATGCGCAGTAAGGATGCGCAATGCAATACTGGGGAATGACCTTAAATAGAACTATTTACTAAAAGGTTGAAAGATGTGAAAAAAAATGATTAAAAGTCTAATCAATTAATTGAAAAAGTAAATTGTCACGAAATGACCCGGAAAATTAAAAAGTAAGTTAAGGTGTTAACTGTTAAATTAGAATAAGGAAGATGCGTCACCTTGTCAGTATAGCGGCCTCAGAATTTTTTCCGCAAGGAGGTAGTTTTTCCAATTAGTGAGGAGAATTTTCACATGAAATATTCCGCTCCTCTTCATCTATGTCATCAATTGCAAGCGGTAACCATTGTTGGCACTAAAGGCGGTTAGTTCCCTTAACTCCAAAGGATTCGGCAACACTTTAACTAGCGGACCAACTAAAATTCGACTCAGTTGCCCTGATGATAGTTTTTGGGAATAGTTTTGCGTCAAATAGCACCGTTAAGCGACTTTATGAATGTCCGTCCCACAATAACTTCAGTCTAAATTGACAGAAAGCAAACGATTCACTACTTCAGTTTAATTTTCGTGAGTCTGAGGTAAGAGCAATCTTGGTTGATAAATATTTCTTCAGATTAGTTTTCCTTTTCAATTATTTCCTGATTTCCTGATTATCGATTCTGTAATCTCTCTGAATTAATCGGTTTGAAACTTTACCGTAAATCACGAAAGTGTCAAGAAACTAACTTAGTTTCGTCGAGGAATTACCAAACTCCACTGATGAAAATATTTCCAGTGAAACTATCAGATTAGGTCAACACCAGTATCCGTAATAACGTGTCAGTCCACAGCAATGTAAGTCAGAATATTGAGACGGATTGAAAAAGTTGCATTCTGCTACTAGTCCTAAATCTTCTTCAAATTATTGAAAATCTCAATTTAGATGGTCCGTTACGTTCTAACCATAAAAATTAATTGAAAAAAAGAAGCACAGCATGAAAACACTGTTCATGGCTTAATTAAAATGTACTCTACTCCAAATTGGGCTCCGATCATTTTTTTTTTTTTAATTTCAGTTCCCTGCCCCATATATCAATTCACGAGTTTTGGTGTCATGAGCTCTGGATATTTAGAGTAAAATTTATCAAGTGAAGTTTAAAATTGTCAAGTGTTTTGGCAAGCATTAAAATATTTTTCAACGGAATACATAAATCAAAACCGTAAAGTTTTAAGAATTGCACAGTGAGTTATGTGCGTAAAGCTTTTTCGTCTGTTACCTTAGAATTCCGAAGTCTCGCTTACCGTTAAAAACTTGCAATCTGTAAGTAGCCTAACACACTTCCGGAAACGAAAAGGAACATAATTTCCAATTTCTTTCCATATTTTTATTTTTATTAAACACAAAGTGAACATAGAAAACGTATCAGGCAAATTTTGAAGCAAAAATAAAGAATATCTACCAGGGGGATTCAGGACCGCTTCATAATTTCAATATTATTTTTTGTCGACGGCTTGGTAGTCAATTTACCGGTCGTAGCCTTATCAGTCCCCCCCCCCCCGCCCCCAAAATCTAATCTACTTTCTAAGCCTTATGTACATTCTGTACCCCTGCAGTATTCCCAAACACAGCTCAAATGATTCAATAACATGTGCTGTCTTTCTGTGACAATAACACTTCCAAGTTCAATTTATTTGCATTACACTGACGCCCCCTTTTCAAGAAAGCGGAATGAGCCCCATCATTGTATATCTGATGCAAGATCAGTTTTGAACTATAACAACTACTTCGGTGTTCTCAAGTAACTCTCCTTAGGAGCAAATGTACACAAGGATAAAAAAATAGTTCGGAAAGGCCTGAAAAATAGAATTTGCCCTACTGTTGCATATACGTAGGCCTTAGTAAAAGTAGAAACGCAATGCAATTTTGTTCTTCAAATGTCTTGGTATTTCCGAGAAAAAGGACATCTATCAATCTAATGAGTTCAAACTCATTGAAAGAGCTATCCTAGTGTAGTTAGAATCTAAAATCTTTTGGAATTCCGAGACGTAGCACATGGTCCAAATGACAATTCTTTTCACCGACTGACTAACTCAATATTGGAGAACAACCGCTAAATAATTAGATTAATCCAATATTCTTGAAATCGTCCTCTTTTAGGCAAGAAATAGTTCTGCAATAAGCTGGTTGTATTACAACTTTTCTGCGCTCAATACGGTTGCGAAATGCGAATCGAATGAAAATGGTCAATTTTCAGCCCATTTGGGACTCGCTAAATTGCATGAAATTGAGTCCGAAAGTTAAACCGTAAATGCTGCTTTTCTCGGAAAGACAAAACTATTTCAAGGAAAAAACTACAGCCTGTTTGCACTCTTGTTAGGGGCTAGCTACATGCAAAAGACGAGCGAATTTGAGTTTTCTAGCCTTGCCGAAGAAATTTGATTTTGTTTGATTTTTTGTGGGAATTTGGTGTTAAAAAATTAATGGTGATGATTATCACACTGTCCTTGCATTTATATGCTTTGAAGTTTCTCATGATTTACAGTATATACAGTGCGTGCATGCGTGTCTTGTGACAGAATTGAGTCAGAAACGTTCCCCGTGAGATGACCAGAGCGGTCATTATTAATTGGACTTAAATAACGTGTCGGCTAACTAAGCCATAATAAACATTACTTGGCAGCGTCAGAGGCGTAAGAACGTGCCCCTTAAAATTTGGCCAAGCAACGAAAAAACATATCGTTAGCAACCTGCGCTTTAAATAGTTATAATACTTTTTACTAAATAAAGATAACTACGTAAGCAATTGACAGGTGTAATAGAATTGAGTTTGTAAATTATTATATAAGACTCCAAATTACTTAATGTCGACTGTTAAGCTACAATTAATTTCATAACCTGCGCCAACCCTATTCTTAAGTATAGCGGCCCAAGATGGTTTTCGCAAACAAGCCGTCTTTCCAATTTGTCTTGACAATATTCAAAAAGAAAAGTTTCTTCTCTCTCCATTTACAAATTTAATTGAATGCGGCAACTTTTGTTGGTTGCCAAGCGATTCGGTAACCCTTTCGGCATGCCCTGATTGCAGACAAGAGACAAGCCGAGCTATGAATACTAATCATACTGCTTCCCAAATGAAAATATAAAGGATTGAAAGGTTTAATAACATAATTTTGAGTCTAATCAATCAAAACGAAGACAAAATTATTACGAAATGGCGCGGAGAAAGAGAATGTAGTAAGCCGTCAAATTAGGATTTCGAAATCTGCGCCAGCCCGTAAGTATAGCGATCCAAGGGCTTTATCGCAAACAGACAGTTTTTCCAATTAGTGTAGAGAATTTTCACATGAAATGTTACGCTACTCTTAATTGACAGCGGTAACTATTGTTGGCGCTAAAGACAGCTCCTTTCACTCCAAAAGATTTGGCAATCATTAAAATATTGGACCATGATTAGAATTCGACTCGGCTACCCTGATTAGAGTTTGTGCCATTTAATTCTGTGTGAAATGGCATCGTTCGGCGACTTTATATATGTAAGTCTCACGATCATTTCCGCTTAAATCGGCAGAAAGCAAATGATTCTAAGAGGCTCATTATCGCCAGTTTTATTTTCGTGAATCTTAGGCTGAAGAAATTTTGACAGATAAATATTGCTTCAGTGTTCTAAGTAATGAATTTCTTTTGTGTACAATTATTTCCTGATGATTTATTTGGTAACCTCATCAAATCGACAGGTACACTGTAGCAAGCTTAGTTTCGTCGAGGAACTACCGAATCTCACTGACGATAACATACCCAGGGAAACAATCAGAATAGGGCAGCATTAGTGTCACTTGATAACAGGTAGGCTACCCAAATCGCTACAACATAAGGTAGAATATTGAGACGGCTTGAAAATGTTGCATTTTGCCGGCTGGTCGTAAGCCTTTCTCAAATTTATAACGATCTGTTTTTTTTTTTAATCGGATTTTCTGTTCTCACTTGAAAATATTTTTTGCAAAAAAACTTTTCGTGTGAAATTGCATCGTAAGGCGACTTTTCGAATGTCAGTCCCATGATCATATCTTGCTAAATCGACAGAAAGCAAACGATCTACAGGGGCTGATCATCGTCCGTTTTACTGTCGCGAATCTGAGGTAAGAACAATTTTAACCGATAACTATTACTTCAGTATTCCAAGGTATATATATTTTTTCCTTACAATTATTTCCTGATTACTGATTCCGTTATCTGCTTGCAGTTATCGGTTGTTACTACAAACCTTCCAATATTTTTTTTATTTACGTTTTTACAACATATTTTATTCCATTGTGAAACTTTTGGATTGAATCATTTATAACTGGTTCATTGACAATTATTTGTAGCTTCTCTATGCATGCATGGTTAACTGTTGGACAGTCAATAATTGCAACGTTATTCATGCGACGCTATTGGCAGGACAAAGGAGCGCAATATTTGTTTACCGAAAAGTAATGTTTTGTCCTTTTCTTTTTCTCTTATTATTGCTGAGCACGAGGAGCGGTTGGGTAAATTATTTTCCAAAAATTAAGCTTCACCGTAGTTTTCCTGCAATTCCCTTTGCGCGACGACGCCATGTATAAAATAATCGTTTAGACACTTATGCTTGACAATAGGTATGTCCGGGAACGAAAGTGGATTTATACTGACTGTTAAATGGTGCCTCATTAAAATAGTGAACTCATAACATGAAATCCTTTTCGTTGAAGTTTGTGTTCGTCTAACTTAGTATCCTAATTGCTGCTAAGTCTGATATGTTAAGGCAAGGCAGGACGCCAAGTTTTCAAACCAAGGGAGATTTCAGCTTGGTGAAACAACATAACAAGAGATATAGCTGCCCGACCATAATTCTATTTTACATTCCTGACCCACGTCTTAAACTGCTTGAGAATATTTTCATCAAATAAATCATCTAAATTCTGATTTCGCCAGGTTTTTAATTTGCTAATTATAACATCATTCAACTTAGCTTACTTATTCTTGGTTTGAATACTTTTCTCAAAAGAACCTTTACTCTAGCTTTCACCTAAACCTTTATTTTTTATTTGGCCATCAACAAAGTTTACTTTATTACGGCCAACATTACTCTTTGATTCAGCTACGCTTCAACTCTTCACTTTTGTAAACTCATCCTATGGCAAATAATTGGATAATTTAATTTTTAAGTCGAAAAATTAAGCCATTATATTCAATATTGTAATGCTGACACTTCTTCAGGCATTTATTTAACAAAGAAAGAAGCCTAAGCCGTGTATAACACTGTAATAAAACACGACGGGCATTTGAGAACACGAGGGAAATGTAGAAAACACCAGCCGCAGGCGATTGTTTTCTACATTTCTCGAGGGTTCTCAAATGCCCGGAATGTTTTACCACAGCGTATTACACGGCTTAGGCCTCTTCATTTGCATTATGATATAGAGGTAATGTGGTGAAAAACAATAAAAAACGCTTTTTCTATGTTTTATACTCTGATAAAACATTGATTTTCGACCAATCAGAGCGCGCGTAGGGTTCTATCTATATTATGAATTAATATAAAATCATAATATAATGAAATGCAAAACTATTAAAAAAGCAGGTAAATGAAGTAGCAAATTCAAGAAGTTATATAACTTCATGTCTGAAAATACGTTTAGAATAACATTATGTTGACTGCCTGGTTCAGGAAGAAGCTAATACTTAATTAAACATGCTAAAGCAACCATTGCTGTATTATGATAAAATGCATTTATATGAAAAGAATCTGGTGCTCGAAAAATACTGGCCACTGGTACGGTAGAGAAGATGGAACCAATAAGCAACGTTGTAGGGTATGATATAATTAACACATCAAGTAATAACATTATTCCTTAAGCGACTGGTATACTCGACGATTCTGTGACAGAAAAAAAAAAAGATAAATAAAAAGCAGTTGATAGACTATTTCGTACATGGAAGACATAAGAATTTCTCAGTTATTTATTTTAGCCAATTAAGCTACTTTGTAGCACAAAAAGGTAGCAGATTGAACTGTCGTCCTTTAGTATTGTACAATTTTCTAAGTAGTAATGAGGTTGAGATAATTTCAAGAGAAAATGGCCTTTTAAAAGACAGATTCATGAGTTGCTCCTGATAGTGCTCATGATTGAGAACGATTATGTTGACGTCCATTCTCTTGTCTTGTAAAGAAATACCCATAATTATTGTATCTGACGACAGTATTTATTATAAGTTCCACTTTTCACAATTCCTTTCATCATTATTCCCACTCATCACTAATTGGACTCATTGTACATGCTGACGTATTTGTTAATTAAATCAATATTATTATTATTATTATTATTATTATTATTGTTGTTGTTGTTGTTTTGACCTAAAGTATTATTTATTACAATTCCCGCCTCCATTAGCCTACGCTCTACGCGGGTAGTCTAAGCTGTAACTCGATTTTGAGTTTAATAAATATGAAGAGAGAATAAAAAGAGAATGACAAAAAAGTAGTCGAATTTGCGATTGAAAAAAAAAGTATCACTGAACGCAAAATATCTATTAATAGTAAATACCTAACTACCCAAGACATGATTAATTTCCATAAATACGGTGATTAAGTTACAGTATATGTCACTATTGGATTTTGATTTCAAACCTGGAATAGTAGTCGATTATTACTAAGGGTGAGAAAATCTCTATTGTACACTTCATGGAATCGTAGGTCAAGCGAATGATGCAAACGTCAGTGTTTATGATACTTCTAAAGTTTTTTTCGTTTTAGAAATCGGCCCTAAATTTTCAGCGATTTGAGGGTAAAAGGGTTGGGTAATTATTGTTATTTCTGGCATTGAAATAATATTCGTTCTTGTTTCAGGCCTTTGTCTTCTAGTCGGATTTGAAGCTGATCAGAAATCGAGCCAGAATTCTCAAGTCCATATCATCAGACTGCCGCGGTACTATCGAGTTTTGCAGAGTTTGTATTTATGAAATGACTCATGATCCCCTACCCACGAGAAATTGGAATTCCCGAGACTTTCACTTATACTTCCCCAGCAATTAAAATATATGTTTAGCCCAAAACGCAGGTCCCTTTTCTCATGCCCCGAAATATAAATATATTTCTATACACCAGAACAAAGGAAAATACCAGGCTGTATCTAGGGTAAACTTACACCACCGCGCATGCCATTTTCTGGCTGAATAGACAATTCGCTTCTAGAACATGCATGGACGATTCTTAGAGCCCTATCATTGCAAATTGTTATTAAGAGTCTCTTACAAATGAAATTTTGATTGATAAAATATAGTTCAGCGTTCTATATCTATCTTTTTCCTTCTTCCAATAAGGTGTAATCAATCAATTTATTTGTACTCTGGTCCCTTGAGTCTTCATTTTAGACAAAAAAAATATTGAACCAATTTCTCCGAAGAGTAAAATGTCTCAACTTCCAGAAAAGTCCATTTAGTTTCCTTAAAAGAAATAAAAATAAAAAATAACATATTTTGAAAACTTCATTTTTAAACAAGAGATGCCGAGATTTCTCCTACTAAGTTCATAAAATAAGCTTAAGGCCACTCATGTTTTTCATGTGTAAAGCACTCATGACCGCATGACTCTACTCTCTACGAAAAATGCTGGTTAAATTTACTCTGGGACTGTTACACTCTAGGCTCGATTTTCATCGCTCTCTAGAATCCAGTCTACGTTAAAGCGCGGGTTTCTGTCCCTAACAGCGGCTGGCAATCGAGCATAGGTACACCAATGCCTTTGGGTTAGCTGACGCCAGAACACCTTTAGCTGAAGAATGCAGGCAGAGAATCTCCCATTTGAAAGGACAATAATTATTATAATCTATAATGACAAAATAAACGATTAGAAACCTAGGGCAAACAGCCGGTCAATATCACACGGAGAAGAACTTTATGCTGCATACGAGTCTGAATTTTCTAGACTTATTGCCTATTTCTCCATTTTGCTCCCCCTAACAAATCTGTGTGACAGAATACAGCATCTGTTTCATTGACAATTGGTTATGAATTTCTTTGGAATGTGGTTCACTTTCAAAATTAAGAAAGACAGGTTAGATACAATGAACAGCAGTCATGAAACATAAGGGTTACTTAGAGATAATTGTTTTTCTTTTACTCGTCATAGGATTGATTGGAGGAACTGCAAACAGGCCTAAGTGCAAAAGCTTATGACGGCCTCTGCATCCAAACAAGAAACATTCTTCAAGTAACTACAGCATGGACATAAACAACACCGAAACAACTATTAATGTATCCAGCACAGGGTTTTATTGCCCATTCGAAAAGGGTGGCTCATCTTTTGACTTGATTATAGGCCTCATCACGGTCATGGCTTCGGTCCCCACTATTCTTTTGAACGCATTCATAATCCTAGCTGTAAAGCAAAGAAGAGAGCTGCAAAAACCCTCAAACATTTTGTTGTCAAGCATGGCCATTACGGATCTTCTAAATGGCGTTATAGTTATGCCGATATCTGCCACTTCTGATTTCTTCATATTACGTCAAGTTTCGTATCAACATACTTGTATGTTAAATACGGTGAATATGTTCTTCGGGCCTTTGCTTTCCACAGCTACTTTGCATCACTTGACTATCATTGCTTGGGAGAGGTACGTGGCGGTACAAAAATGGATGGACTACAAGCTTAAAATCACAAATGGCCGCCTCAAAAATATTGCCATAGGTACCTGGCTCTCTTCGCTCTTGCCAACAGTTGTATACTTTACTTCGTCAGTGGTCTCTAGGAATAGTGCATTTTTGGGGGGAGTTTTAACTTCGTGGGTTGCTATAGAAACTGTTTGTTTATTTCTTGTTGCATTCTTTTACCGGAAGGTTTACCTTGGAATACGCAGTCGTAAACTAAACGAAATCTCCCAAATCGACGATCTGATGAAAGCAAAGCTGGAGTCTAAAGTTGCCAAGACAACTGGTTTATTAAGCGCCATGGTAATATCCTCCTTTATCCCAATATTTGTTTTTGCTGTCTTAGGAAATGTTATCCCAGTCTTCCGAACAAATGCAGCTCTCAGGTTTACACAGATATTGACGCAGTTGACCTCCCTGCTTAATCCACTACTTTATTGTTATAGAGACCACCGTTTTAGGGACGCTCTTCGCGAGCTGTTAGGGATGAAAAAGTCTCAGGCAATACAGTCAGCAGCTGGCTCCGGTCAACTTTTCAAACGAGAGGATCCAACAAGGTCGTCAGAGCTGCAAAACGTAGAAAAACGTACCCAACGCTTGACAAGATCAGCATCTTGCGATCTAACTGATGCTTTAGATTCTTACCATGGTACACCTAGTGAGGTTAAGTTGAGAAGGTCTTTGTCTGCTCCCCACGTTTGATACATGCAGCAGCTCCTTAAATAGCTTAGATCCACAGCAACCTGTAGCCATCGAGGAAACACATGCAATGGTCCACGGTGAAGGCGTCTTGAAATGTGAAGCGAGGTACGGACAATGCTGAGAATAGTAGAGATGTAACAGAGCTCAAGATAACCCCGTGAAATATAGATATACAGACATCAAAATCCTGTGATTCCAATAAGAACTCCGTGAAATTTGCCAAGCCCTAGCTGTGACGGAACGGTTTGAAGGCCACCAATATATGAAGCATCTCTGAACAGCGACGGAATTTAGAAAAAATTGCAAGCTTCATAAACTCCAAGCAATGTCCTCGTAAATCGTCGAACGAGAAGCAACTTTAGTACTTAAGCGTTTTGGACAAGTTCCCGCACGCAAACTCAGGCAAGCAATAGTTTAACTCCGTCTAGCTTTCTGCGCATGTAGCAGACGTAGGTTTTTGAGCTGCGAACGCTTCGCCCCTCCTGCCTCTAATCCTTTGAAAGCCCGTTTGCTCAAATTCCTCTGGGTATTTCTGGACGTTTGTTTGTCCGTGCTACCACGCTAAGAAAAATAAAGGAGTGGCGCGCGGCTGAAAGAGGTAGGATCCAAACGTTGCTGAAAGAATAAATACGGCGTCGAACGAAGAAGCCGGAGGTGAGATTAATATTGTACAAGAAATCGAATTAAGATCAAGAAGAACACGAACCTTTCCTCCTGTTAACAAAAGGGTTCTAAATACTGTCCAAACTTCCATCGCCAGTACAACCAAGGAGAATGAAGCGCTGAAGAAAGAAGTATCAGATTTAAAAGCCTCGTTGGAATTGATTGACAGGGAGCTGAAAAATGCTAAGAGTTTATGTAGCACTTTATAAGAAGCTAGATGCAACTAACACCAAGTTGAACGTCGCCAAAACAGTATGATAAGAAACAAAACGACTTGAAGACCCCTTCGATGCGTTCCAACGGTACACGAGATATAATACAAGGCAAATCCATGGAATTCCCAAAAAACCTGTAATCGTGCACACAAGATGCTATTATCAAAGTCGCTTAAGTTCTGCATGAACATCTTCATCCTACCTAGTGACGTTGGAATTTGTTTCATATTGAAACAAAACTAAGGGATACAACTAATCTTGTTTAATTTCCTTAGTCACCAGAAAAAGTCCAAGAGAATGTACAGGGAACGTACCGAGCTAAAGCATCTCAGACAGTTTTCCAAGCTTCTCTTTTATAGTAAAGACAAACAATAGACTGCGAGGCTGATACTACGTGAAAAACGTTTCGAGACACCAACATGACAAGAACCGATAAAGTAGGATCGTAACAGTGGACCGCTGATTCGCCCTTCTTGGGGCTCGTCAGCACTATGTAGCGAAGATATGTAACGCCCAACTGCCAACGCACATAAATTGCAAAATGACCCGTTCACTATATCATGTTCCGTGCTTTGCACTCACTTGCGCCCCGAAACACGCGTTGCCACATTACACTGTACGTGTTTCGGGGTGCAAGGAGACAAAGTGTCAAGATTGGTGTCTTGAAAAGCAAAAGAATAAATGTGTCTGGACAAGACCAGCCTAAACATTTAAACATTCAACCGCATGGCCAGTACCATGCTTTAAAAACGCAGCGTATCGGATACATATTTTCGAATACATATCTTCTCTACACAGTGCTGACGAGCCCCAAGAGGGGCGAAACAGCGGTCCACTGTTGCGATCCTACTTTATCGGTTCTTGTCATGTTGGTGTCTCGAAACGTTTTTCACGTAGTATGAGCCTTGCAGTCTATTGTTTGTCTTCATACATTTTTTTGGCTGATCAGATCTCTTGTAGATCCTACGTTGGCAGCGTTTATCGTATGCGGTCCCTTGCAGTTTCTGGTTTCTCTTTTTTATAGTGCAAAGTTGAATCTTCAGTCATGAAAAAAAAAAAAAAATTGGTGTGCAGTGGCTGGAGATCGTCTATGATATGGCGACGGTTGTTTATTTTTGTTTGCTTGTTTGTTTGTTTGCTTTTTTTTCATTTTACCAAAGTTTTGGAGGAATATTTTTTATGCAAACTGGTACTTAAATTCCCGAGAAGACTAAAAGAAGGACATTTCTTGGTGTCCTGACTTTCTTGAAAACAATTCGAGGAATAATCGGAAATCGTTATTTGCAGTAAATTGCAGCCAGAATTTTACTAAAACAATTAGACTGTTCGCATGAAATTCAGCAGGGTCTCTACAGGGGTTTATAGTTGAAAATATCGAAGGTGAGTCAACGGAGGCAAACATTCTTAGTCATATTTTGTAGGAGTGCGTCTGTTGCGTAAATAATTCCAAATGTTGCCAACGTTTTCACAAAGCTTAACCCTTCAAGAGATATTTGAAAGAGCCGCACAGATAAACGAAGAGCTAAAAAGAACGGAATTCGATGGTGCATTTTGCAAAAATTTCAAAGTTCTAATCGATAGATTTTCTTAATTTTTGGCTAAACTTAGAAAATCGGTACAGAAAATGATCCATCAAAAGAAAAATAGGGGTCACCGAGCGTTCAAGATCATTAAATCCAGGCAAAGCTATAGCAATGGCCATCTGCCCTATCATTGTTCATTTTATTACTTATAGCGCGCACTTGATGCATGACGTGGCCTGTAAATTTGCGTGCGTAGTAAGGATGCACAGAAACAATCGGCGCGAACATCCTTTATTAGAAGCGATAACTTTTGTTGGCGCTAAAGGGAGTTCCCTTTACTCCGATAGACTCTTCACCCCTTTAAATATTGGATCACTTGGAATTCGATTCAGTTGCCCTGATTCTAGTGACGAATAATTATGCAAAAAATAAAATCGTTGAACGACTTTACAAATGCTAGTTCCAGGATAATTTACTGCGGAAACTTTCAAGTTAAATCTTGGCATTTTTGTCCGCGCCTTTGAAGTTTGCCGGGCTTCAAACCCGTTTATTCTCATACAATGGTTTAGAAGCGTTTCCCATTAAATAGCCACCCTCTTTCACGAAAGCGGATGATAGTTTGAGGCCAGTCATTAGATGTTCAATTTACGTAAATCTGAGGTAAGAACAGTTTTGAAAATAAATGTTATTTAAGTTTTGTACAGCTGATTTTAATAAAATCATATTCATGATTGCTTTCACACTCTTCTGGCATTTATACTCTTTGAAGTTTGTCAAGATTCATCATTGCGGCACATTGTGTGTATGCATTGACATCCAGCCTTAAATGCAATGTTGCACTGACCTCCATTTAGATACTTAATTGCCGGTAGTAACTATACCATTAGCACTAAACGCAGCTCCCTTTATTCGAAAGGTTTCGGCAACCCTTTGAATATTGGACAATTTGAAATTTGACTCAGTTTCCCTGATGGACGACTTTACGAATGTCGGTTTCACGATAATTTCTGGCGAAATCGACAGCAGGCAAACGATTTTTGGAACCCATGATCACCTGTTTTAATTTCGTGAATCTAGGGTAAGAGCAGTTTTCTAAGATAAATCTTACCTTAGTGTTCCAAATTCTAGATTTGTTTTCCTTAAAATCGTTTTCTAAGTGTTGATTCTGTAATTTCCTTGCATTTATTGTCTCTCAACTTTCGCCTGAATCAAAACATCGACAGCAGGCTCCCTTAAAAATAAGTTTCTTCTCAAAGCTGAATTCAGTTTCTTCTAGAAATAGCGATTTATATATATATATATACCGTTCTCAGTGAAATTATCGGATTAGGTTTACATGAAAATTTGTAACCAATCGTATTGCCGACAGACCCGGCCAGATTGGTCGAGCCATGGTTCTCATTCTGACGTGAAGTAGTCGAGGGAAAGAATCCAAGTTAAGACCAAGCGAGTCTGATGTGCCGCCGATCTTGATATCGTAGGACATTGGAACAATAGACACAGGTTCTGTCTGGCTAATTGGGAGTTTGGATGATGCTGCAGCTACCTTACCTTACCTTATCCTATCATGGCTTTTTAATTAGTGGAGTTCGGTGTTATTTCCTGCGAGTTTGGTCGAGCCATGGTTCGTATTTTGCCAAGACTTAGTCGAGAGCAAGAGCCTTTTATGTGGCAGAGGCGCACCAAAACAAACAAAGTACGACTAGTTTTATTTATTTATTTATTTATTCATTTATTTTATTATTATTATTATTTTTTTTTTCGTATGAGTTTGGTTGTACTGTTCTTCAGTATTCAGCTGCACTGAAGAACTTTAAAGTGAAGGCAAATATCGTTTCGACATCATTCCATGCAGTTAGTAATATATCCTCTTTTTCTAGTTAGTCTCACCTGACCATCATTTTATTTATCTTACACTGCTATAATGTCTTAAAAATCAAGAGCGGTGCAATTACTTTTGTAGAACGTTTTTTTCAGTTAGGGAGCATCTTTTATAGATGTCGATACGTGTTTTTATGTTAAACATAGTAGGATCAAACGACTAGAAGGGCAGAATTCAAACTTCCACTTGTATAGAGAGAGAGAAAAAAATCTGAAACCACAGTTATTTTTATAAATCCTTTTTTTTATCATTATAAACACTAACAAGTGAGAGAGATGTTAAGACGAAACGATAAGAAAAGTCTTTACTTAATTTTCTTGATCAGACATTTCTTGAAAGCATTTACCAGCAAAGTGTAGGAACAGAGTTATTTCATGTTTTTTTCTCCCTAAATTAAATGACAAGAAGGCACAGTTTGTGTTTTACTGAGCAACTATCCAAGAGATCAGACACGTTTCGGTTACATAGAGTAAACGAGCTCAAAACAAAAGACTGTTCGAATTCGTTGCGGAAACTTTCAACTTAGATCTTGGCCGTTTTGTTAGCTCCTTTGAAGTTTGCCGGACTTCTGGAGACTGCCTGTCAACAGCACTGCACATATTCTCATACGCCTTTTTTATCTTATATGCCCTAACAAGTGAGAGAGATGCATGAGCCCAAAACAAAAGATTGTTCACTGCGGAAACTTTCAACTTAAATCTTGCCATTTTTGTTAGCTCCTTTGAAGTTGGCCGCACCTCAAAACCCTTCTTTTCTCATACAATGGTCCAGGTGCGCTTCTTATTAAATAGCCATCCTCTTTCAAGAAAGCGGATGATTCTTTTAACCCAGCTGTCATTAGTATTGTAATTTACGCAAATCAGAAGTAAGAAAAATTTGGAATTCCACTTAAGTTTTGCAAAGCTAATGTTCTTATTATTATATTCCTGATTGCTTCCACTGCTCTCCTTGAAATGTGTAATAAGACTATTTTGAATGTCATAGGTAAACATAAAAGGTAAATTATTACAAATTACCTCAAAACTCATACAGTATATACGTAACGATGTCAATCAAGCAGTTTATCCTCTTTGTGTCGAAGAATTTTCACATAAAATGTTACACTAAACTCCATTTAGATAATTCATTGACGGCGGTAACTATTGTCGGCACTAAAGACAGTTCCTTTTACTTCAAAGGGTTTGGCAACCCTTTAAATATTAGATAATTTGAAAATTTGACGCAGTTGCCCTGATTCCAATGCAGTGACAAAGGAACTTGTGAAAAGTAACATCGTTGGACAACTTTACGAATGTCAGTTACTCGATAATTTCTTGTGAGATCGACAGCAAGAAACGATCTTTAGAAAGCCATTATCGCCAGTTATATTATCGTGAATCTGAGGTAAGAGCCATTTTCAACGTTAAAGTTTTTCCGAGTGTTCTAAATTCTGGATTTGTTTTCCTTAAAATCATTTCCTGAGTATCGATTCCGTAATTCCCTTGCATTTATTAGCTTTCAACTTTCGCCTGAATAACTGACAGCGGGCAAGCTTGAAACTGTTTTCTTTTTTTTCTCTAAGCTAGATTACGTTCTTCGATGATGAACGAAATGTATGCCGTTCCCAGTGCAATGATAAGAACAGGTCAGCATCAGTATTTGTACCTAATAGTATCGTTGATAGACTACATAGAGTTTAGTCGAGCCATGGCTTGTATTTTGGCGAGACATAATCGAGCCAAAGTATCCATGGGAAGACCGAACGAGATTCACATACCACCGAACTTGATATCGCGGGATATCAGCACAGTAGACGCAGGTTCTGTTTGGCTAACATTGTGAGTTTACGTTTTATATTAGGCGAGTTATTTAGTTCAATTTTTGGCAAGACTTAGTCGCGATTAAACGAACCTGTTATGCTGCAGAAAGGCAACAAAAAAGGTGCGACTTGGTATTTTTCGCACGATTTTGGTGGTACTGTTCATTCAGCTGCACTGAAGAACGCTAAAAATAAGTACAGATATCTTTTATGTTAGTCCATGCAGTTAGTAATTTGCAAAATTTCTTGTTTGTTTGTTTGTTTTTTTATTTACTTGACGAACATTTCATCAGGCTTACACTGCTATTAAGTCTTAAAAAATGTAGATCAGTGAATTTAGGTTTCCAGAATAGCCGTCTTTTATCTTTTTCTTTTATATATTCTATAGATGACGATTTGTGTTTCAATCTTGCACATAGTAGACCATCCAAAGGACCATGCAGAAGTGTAGAATTCCAATTCTCAGTTGAATAGAAGAAAACGAAAAAGGAGTGTGAGAGATTTCAAAATATATAGCACTGCACATTTTTTCAGATACCTTTTTTATCACTAGAAACCCTAACAAGTGAAAGAGGTGTATGAGCTACAATAAAAACAAAAGATTGTTCACTTCGGAAACTTTCAACTTAAAATCTCGGCATTTTTATCAGCTCTTTTGAAGTTTGCCGGGCTTTAAAACCTTTTTATCCTCATGCAATGGTTCAGGTACGTTTCTCATGAAATAGTCAGCCTCTTTCAAGAGAGTGGAAGATTGTTTCAGCCCAAACATTAGTATTTTAATTTACGCAAATCCGAGGTAAGACCAATTTTGAAAGAGAAATGTTATTTAAATTTTTAAAGCTGATTTTATAGCAATTGTATTCCTGATTGCTTTCACATTCTCCTTGCATTTATAGTCATTGAGGTCTGTCAAGATTCATTGATTTCTAGGCTTAAAATGAATTTTGTCCACCTCTTAAATTAACCAAGTTGAGGGAATAACAGACTTGAGTAAGAAACCGTCTCTGCAAAATTACATTCAATATGATAAACCAGCTAACACTTCAAACTTTGTGGCGATTTAATAAGCTAGTGTCCTCTCTCATGCGCTGTTTGCATATACAACAACAACAACAAGGTTTATTTGCACGGTAAGACCTAAGAAAAGCAATTAATTATACAATGTTTATTAAAATTACTTTCAGTAGCTGGTCATCAAAACTCCATATGTCGGGGTTCGCTATTATTCTCGATAAAGGCAACGCGAAAAAGACTATATTGTTTCTAAAGAAAAATTGAACTACGAAGCATGTCATTTCTGGCAAAATTCACTCCACTGTGCTCCTAACTCCCTACCCAAAATGCTGGTTAAATTTAATGTTAAAAAAATCGAGTATTTTTTTCTCGCCAGAGACTCCAAAGTAGACGATACAAAAATTAAAAGCCGGGAATGTCAGTCTTTTTTTCTCCTCCACGCTCTTATCTTCCTTTTCTTGCTCTTCTCTCTTCACTTTTTTTGTTTCATCGCTTAGAGTGATTTTAAGGCCTTTTGAAATTGTGAAATCAAAGTGCATATGGTTGTTTTGGTGAAAAGTATAAACACGGTTTTCATAAATTCAGTCATATATATTTGTTGCCTAATGTAACATTTGTACCTTTGTTTACATTTCTTGTTTGCTTTCAAGTAAGATAGAAAGCTTAGTCACATTGAACATGAATAGAAAAACATAGGCTTTAAGATAATTATAGCTGTTTTAATCTTACTCGTCACAGCATTTATTAAAGGAACCCCAGACAGCCGTAAATCCTGAAAATGAAGACCGCTTGTGATTGACAGAAGTTGTTGGTTAGTTAACGGCCCGTGCGTCCAAACCAGATAAACTCTTCATGTATTTTCAGCATGAAGCTGAATAACAACCAGACAACCATCGATTAATCATCCAACTCAACGCTTTATTGCCCGTACGCACCGCACGTATCATGGGAAGTCGGTGGCTCAGCCTTTCACTTGGGTATAGGCCTCATGACGGTCACGGCTTCAATCCCCACCATTCTTCTGAACGCATTCATAATCTTAGCTATAAGGCAAAGAAAAGAGCTCCAAAAACCCTCACATATTATGTTGTCAAGCCTGGCCGTTACGGACCTTCTAGTTGGCGTTATAGTTATGCCGACATATGCCTCTATGGATTTCTTTACAGTAAGGCAAGTTTCGTTGGAGCATACCTGTATGCTACATGCGGTAAATATGTTCTTCGCGCCTTTACTCGCCACAGTTACTTTGCATCACTTGACTATTATTGCTTGGGAGAGGTACGTGGCGGTACTAAAATGGATGGATCACAAGCGTATCATCACAAATGGCCGCGTCAAAAAGATTGCGATAGGTACCTGGCTCTCTGCGCTCTTACCAACGGTGGCAAACGTCATCACGACATTCGTAGTTGTGGGTGATCGTACAATTATGCAAGGTATTTTAACCGGGTGGACTGCTTTAGAAATGTTTTGTTTATTTCTTGTTGCCTTCTTTTATCGAAAGGTTTACCTTGGAATACGCAATCGTAAACTAGACGAAATCTCTCAAATCGACGTTTTAATGAAAGCATAACTGGAGGCTAAAGTTGCCAAAACAACTGGTTTGCTAACTGTTGGGGTAATATCCTCGACTATTCCTGTTTTTCTTTTTGCTATATTAGGAAATGGTATGCCACTGTTTCGTACAAATGCTGCTATCCGGTTTACACAGATAGTGACTCAGTTGAACTCTCTATTTAATCCGCTGCTCTACTGTTATCGATACCACCGTTTCAGAAAAGCTATTTGGGAGTTGTTAGCGATGAAAAAAACTCAAGTAAAACAGTCAAAAGTTGTTGCAGCCCAACGTTTCAGGCGAAAGGGTCCATTTAAGTCATCAGAGCTGCACATAGTAAAAAAATGTACCCAAAGCTTGAAAAGATCAGCATCTTGCAATCTAACTGATGCTTTATATTCTATTCATGGAACACCCAGTGGGATTATGTCATTGTCTGCCCCTACGCTTGATACATGCAGCAGCTCCTTAGATGGCTTAGTTCTGCAACAGCCCTCCTCTATCGTGGAAACAAGTGCTACGATCTGTGCTGAAAGCAGCGCGTAGTGTGAGGCGAGGTAAAAAATTCTCGATTTGAGCGGACAGTATTTTGAAAATTGCAAGTAACCGGTTGGACTGCACTACAAACATTTCAGTCATGTGGGACGCAGTACCCAAGTGAAGCAAAACCATCTCCTGTTTCTTTTTAAGAGCTTCTGCCTGAGAGACTGGGGCAGACTTGGAAATGAAGGTCGGCCGATTTCGCTTAAAATTGGTACACAAAGTCGTTCTGTGGACTTATGTAATATGCCAAAGTTTCAGGTTCAACGACCATTTTTTAGCCGAGTTCTGGATATCAGCCCCTCAGGGGTCCCCAGAGGCTGATTTTTAGTGTAATTTTGGCCACTTTTCATTCTCTCTTT
>Ga0126338_10000442_pt1 | contig 22139 bp, 15 predicted proteins | sample OrbCmetagenome_2_FD_92529 | JGI IMG/M metagenome (GOLD analysis project Ga0126338, IMG submission 92529) | Coral microbial communities from Petempiche,Puerto Morelos, Mexico - Orbicella C C metagenome | ecosystem: Host-associated > Invertebrates > Cnidaria > Coral | place: Petempiche,Puerto... | reverse complement strand
CGCCCCCCCCCCCCCCCCCCCACATCCCTTTATGTTGTCGTGAGTTGACTGTAAGTGAAGTTCAAACTGAAGGTGGGGAAAGAGTGAGAAGTGGATAAATATGTTAAAAATAACCCATCTATCCGCTTTGTTCCTTCCCCCCACCTTTAGTTTAAACTCGTACCTTGTATCCCATTGCTGCACCTCGGTCAAAGACCACTCCCATAAAGTTCGTTTACCTTCGTTTGCTGCCCATGGACTTTACATCTGTAACCTGAAGCTAGGTAACATCTCCCATGCATACTGAAGGCCATCAAGTCATGGAGCCGACCGCACAATTGGAACCTCTTGTAAAGGGATAGCTCTTATACACAAATAAGCACTTCAGTCTGTTTTCACAAGTTTGTATTGGAAGGAGATTTTTAGGAACATTCTCTAAGTTGCTGACTCCTGGTGGTCCGTTCTACTATAGGTTGAAAACACTTACTGGAATGTGACAGATCAATTCTTATAATAACGTTCTTAGTGTATAGACAGGTTCTTGACTTTTACAGCGAATCAATAGTACAAATGCGTCCTATATTTAATGAAAGGTAGATTTGTTACTAAAATTCAACTCTTTTATTTTCGATTTGTTGTAGGTTTTCCTTGACTTCAAACTGATCCACACAATTGATGCAATGAAACGAGATAAACATTACATTGACGAGAAAGAGCTTTGGAAAGTGGCAATAAAACTTGATCACCAAAAGCACAGTGAAAAGGTGACAAACTTAGTTCATTACCATAGTTTATGTTGTTCTTTGTTCTTCTCGACGGTGACTTCGGTACAGTTTATAGCGGGGCTCCAGTGGCCCTTTGGGCCGCCAAGCGGAGAACCATACTCATATAGGAAAGAAAAGAAAACCAATGAATGGATAATCTCATGGTTATCATGGCTATCAGTTTCCTTCTTAATGTTTCCTACAGTTTTTAGAACTTATGGAAAGCCCTACTGATTAATTAGCAATTGGTCCTCGTGTCGTACAATCTAGGGAGTAATCCTGCTCGTAATTTCAAATCAGCCTCGTGCTTCGCACTCGTCCGATTTTGACATTACTCGCGCGATTACTCCCTAAATTGTACTCCAGTTCAATTACTTATGGTACTCAGTCCAATTACTATTACTAATACGTTGACCGAGACATGCAGCTTTGTTTCATAGCGTACTTCTTTGATACGTACTTCTTTGCCAATTGACACCTGTCAAAACAAGTTATCTGCTGACCAGTATCACGTGACCTTGTCGCAGGCTCATTTTGTAAAATTGACTGCTGACCAAAGTACTAGTTTTCGATAGGATCTCGAGCTCAAGCCAGGTTTACTTGTTGTAATTAGGGCTGGGTTGTTCAGAAGTCGGTAGACACATCCCGAAATGTTAACTGTAGTATAAATTTTTCTTGTGTAAAAATGTTTTTAACTGCTTATGTTTTGTGTAGTTTGAGATTATTCAAACTCAGAACAGAAGGCCAAACAATATATAAACAGAAAACCTAATCGCAAAGTTACAAAACTCAAATCAAACTTCTCGCTTATCCTGGGTTAGCTCAATCGGGTTTTGGACAACCCGGCCCTGGAGCTCCGCTTTTAGGCTTGGCTAAATCTCTATATTACACTTGTATAAATTATCCGTAATATTCTCATGGAAGGAAAAAGATTAGGCCGTGAGCTCACAAACAATCAGATGAACACAAGCAAAGATTTGTTTCTTGTCCTTGCAGGGTTCTAAAATTCAGCTTGACATTCTTGTTGAAAACATGGGACGTGTGAACTTTTTGAAAGACATGAACAGACAACGGAAAGGTGAGGGTATTTATTTTACCCTTTTTGAGTCTGGTTATCTCTGCCAAGGAAAAGATATACTGACAATGTTTACAGCACCTGTGAATTTCTAGCTTTGTACTTCTGGTTCGTGGACACAGGCAGTGGAAGCACAAGGGACGGTCCGAGCGTACATTTAATTACTACACAGTTACTAATACACTTGAAGAAATATCTCGATTCTGATTGGCTAAACGGGAGTGCAGTTTCCATATAACATGAGTGCAAATTTGACACGCAAGTGCAAAATTGAAACACCAGTGCAAATTACAACGAAGATTTCCGAAGTTAGAACGGAGAAACTCGTGACTAGTGACGGTAGTCCTAAGTATTTCGAAGGTAGACGAAGTTCACTCCAAGCCGTCCGAAGATAGCCGAAGGTTATTGGACGTTTTAGGAGCACTTCGGAAGATCAACAAATATCGCCCAAACATTCAGGAACACCTCCGACAATCACCCGAACCCCTCCGAAGATTGCCGAAACGTTACAATGATATACGAAGATTGCCAAAGATCACCCGAAGCTTGCCGAAGACTTTCGAACATTCGAACATTGGAAGTCTTGTGAATTTAAAGTGTATTATTAATAGGTAATCACATGATTATTCCCATGCAATTTGGAATAAATAAGCATAATTTGTAAATTAGTAGTGCTTATTTATTCCAAATTGCACTGGAAATCATGTGATAACCTATAATAAAAGCAGTTTTTATCGTCTGTGCTCAGCTACTGTTTTAAGGAACGTAGAATTGGCGCGGTAAAGTGTTCAAATGTTATTTTTTGTCCAGGTATACTTGGTGATATTCTGGTAGATGGAAAAAAACAAAGAGGCTGGAAAATCTACCCAATGGACTTCAAGGGAGACTTTTTCAAAAGGTAAAAATTTTAGTGAGCAGAAGCATTTATTAATCTTTTTTCTTGATTGTTACCGAAAACAGTGTTACTAGCGAAATATTGTATTGAACCTATTGCAATGTCATACACATTGAAATTTTAGTGAAGAAAAACCTTTATCAGCCGTAATGGATTTTTTTCGCGAGTTTTTAATCTTCTTGCTAAGTGAATGCAATAGAAAATCGCTTTACTTGTGACTTGTTGTATTACAACTACCATATACATATTGTAACACTATTTACCACCATTACAAAAACACTATTACGTTGTGTTGTAGAATAAGTAGAGAATCAGATTGGACGAAAATGAAAGAAGGAGAGTTACCCTCCATACCATCACTATACCGTGGAACATTTGAGGTGACAGAGGAACCTAAAGACACATTCCTGCACATGAAAGGTTGGACCAAAGGCGTGTGCTTCATTAATGGACATAACCTAGGCAGGTACTGGCAAATAGGGCCACAAGAGACGCTATATCTCCCAGCACCATGGTTAAACAAGGGACATAACGAGGTATGTTACTTATGAAGTACTGTACAGTGGAATGTTGAGTTTTTTGAACCACGGACATTGGTACCTTTGTAAGAACGTTTTGCCAACGGTTCGAAAAATATAAGGTACGGAAAATGTGGAATTCCAGTTTATTATATGGCAAGGTATATCATGGTTTATTCTATTTACTCGGGCTTCCGTAGGAAAGCCAAAGTCAAAAAATGCAAGCCGTTCGTCGTCGTCGTCGCCGTGTTTGGTCGCCAAATGGGGGGTCATGGTCGCAGGCGTTCCTAGCGTAGTGCGAGAAAACTGGGGATTCGCTCTTCGTGAACAGGGAGCTTAAGCAAACCACGACGACGACGGCAACGAGAACGTCACTAAACAAAAGGTTTAATGAGCAAAACAGTAGCTGTGCACGTACGTTATAAATCTTTGTACATTTCTTTGCCGTCCTCTGCAAAACAACAACGTAAAATGACCAAGTTCTGCGTCGTCTACGGAACGTGGACGACGAACGCTAATTTTTCGTTTTTCCATTTGGAATTGAACGCCGTCGTTGCATATTTAGCTTAAGCAGGTTTTAAGAGCCATTGGCGTATTGAACAGATCTAAACAATCGCGAATTTCGCTTGTGAAATATAAATACATTTTTTACTAGGCGTCGTCCTCGGCGTCGCCGTCGTCGTTGCTTAAGCTCCCTAATATCAATGTGAATGCTGTGTTTTGCGAGGAAAGTTTGGGAAAGACTTGAAGAAGATGTCGATCGTTTTCAGAACGGTTTGGCCCACGAATTATATTGCTTGAAAGCCGCCGGATAGGCAAAGTTCATGCTCATTCTCATGAGATAACAAAGCAGCCATTTACGAGTTCAAACTACGAAAATCATGATGCTGAGGTGAACAACTCGGATGCCGAAAAATCAACGAATCGTCGTAAGCAGAACTTGGAAGATGAGGCAAATAACATGCAATTGGATAAAGAGGATACTCAACGAAGCAACTTGAATAGTAAACATCTAAGCGTAACTCTGTGTGTTAAAAAGTATCCTGATTCTTTTATTTGTTTTTACCCGGCAGCCGGGAAGTGTTTTCAAAAAGCTAGATACCTGGCAGTCTGAAATTGCAACCTGTAGCGGACTGTCGTCATGTTATGGTCTGTTATGTGCTTCCATGCCGAGGCAATGTGAATTTAATGCAGTTCGGAAATCCATTGCGATTGGTATTTCTACGCAGAGATCGAGCATTCTCAGCAGGTTCGAATGGACATTTCGGTGGAAAAAACGGAAAGAATTTCTGACTTCCGGGGATATGTGGCTTTTTTGAAAAACCGTGCCTGTGAGTCACACAAAGTTCGTTGGACAACTTGCAAACTCAAATTATTGAATAAAATCTCTTGGTGTTTATGACCAGAGATCAAACTACTTGTTTAAATACTTTCGGGAGGTTTGAAATAATAACAGTAATTTTCGTAGAAATTGATTATCTAGGAATTTTTGACCGCCGGGTAGCTAGCTTTTTGAACAACCTTGCCCGTGAGTCGAGATTGTCGTAGTATGACTGGCGAGAATTCGTCCACTTCAAAACCAAAACAATTATTTAGAGTCACCTGGTATTTCTGAACAAATATATCTTCATTCTGGACTGAATGTCAAAACATCGAGATTTTATGGTATGTCCAAGCTCGAAAATTTCCTCAACTACAAAGCCAAAATAATACGTGAAATCGCTTGACATTTCTAAACAAAGATCTACTATTCTAAGTAGTGAGTTATTTCGTGGAAATTCTATAATAATTTCAGGCTGCCGGGTATCTAGACGCAATGTTAAGTTTTTAGTGTGTTCAATACGCTTACTTGCGGTACGAAGCCCGAGTAAACGCTCTTAGAGCGTCTAGTTCTTGATGATCTGGTCAGGATTTTGCTATTCGCACCGTTTCCATTGAAAGGGTCATAAACCGTGTGGGTTTTTTTTTTTTTGTTTTCGAGTGCCATATAATAAACTACTTACTAATATAACCTGGCTTGCTCGGGCCCTACTGGGGAATATTGGCCCTACGGACTTCGTCACGCTTGGTCCCTACTGCCACGACCTCGGGTCAATATTCCCCAGTACGGCCCTCTTGCTCAGTTCGTAAGAAGTGTACAGGGATTATTTTTGAACCTAGTCCACACCCTCTTAAGGTATTTTGATGTACTCTATTTTCCGACGGGCACCATGATTCATTTTCCATGCATCGAAGCTAATGTGGTGTACACCTTTGGTGTTTAAAACATCTTCGTACCAGAAGATGAAAATACTGATGCCCCACACGATGAATGGACATGATGAAGTATTAAAATACTCATTGATGTCACAATAGTTTGAGCGTGGAGAGATTCTATAGACAACAATTTTGGTTCTCTTTCAGTTGGTGGTGTTTGAATTGCAGAAATGTGAAGTTCCCGATGTTTCATTTGTCACAGAGCCAAAGATTATGGGAGAACCTGTTTATAGACATTAAAAAAAAGTGATGTTATGAACAGAATTATGTAAGCTAATGATTGCATGAAAGATCATATATTTGAACCGGAACTGCCGAGAAAGATGTAAAGACATGAATGGTCATCGAAGTTTTGTACGCAACTGCAGTTCTGAAGTTAAAGCCCGATTTTTTTTCAGGCTCAACATATTTGCTAGAGTACTCCCCACTTTACCCAACAACGTTTATTGAAGTGGAAAGAAGTCTTCAACTGAAGTTGAATTGATTTGAATTACCACAATGAGTCGGTTAATTCCCGGGGCTCAGATTGGATTTTGTATGCTCAAAAAAAGAGCGCTCTATGTAAACGTTATAACTCTTCAGCTAAAAAGGAATGGTCGGCTTCAAGAGGTGTTTTTGTGTTTTTATCACCTGCTTTGGTCCGAAATAAAGCATAAATATTGATTGTGGGAAACTTACTTAAAGACCATATGGATTCTGGACCCCAGACCTTCGCTTTCCGGACCAAGCCATTGGGCATGCGCAAAAGAGCACAGCTCCAGGGTCCAGGGGGCCAGATGAAAATCGAATCACCAGGGTAATTACGTTCTGTGGGTAGCATATACATATATACATTGCTTTCTGGACGCTCTGTAATTAGCCTTTCAGTGTAAGGGTAGTTTCTATAGTTATTTCTGAAAATATTCACCCTTACAAAATATGCTACGACAGGAATGATCGCCGTAGTTATGTACACAACGTGAACGTTCAAGCCTGAACTTTCTTCATCTTACATTTTCAGGCTTTATTTTCACAACTGCTTATAAGTTGTGCACACAACTGCGATGATCAATCATGTCTTTACATCTTTCACCGCAGTTCAAATTTAATATGTTTCACCCATTCCCTTACACATTAGAAAACACGTGAGTAAGTAATCTGTAAAAGAAATATAAATAAATATCCTAGCGGTGTTATAAATAAATATCCTAGCGGTTCAACTGACTAGCTACAACCTTCCTAAATAAATGTGAAAACCTAAACTATAGTTATCGAAATTCCCCCATATCGACTCCCTTTTAAAAGCTTACACGTACATATCCCAACTGTAAAAGAAAATTACAATTATTATGAGAGGATACATGTTATTTACATCCCTAATTTTAAGGCGGTTTTAATACATTTCTATAGGAATATCTGCGCTGGGCTTATTTGTTTTGTAGATTGTCATTTACACAGAACTTTTAGAGAGGTCCGCAGTTTTAAACATTTGTTCGAATAAAAAACGGAAAAAACTTTTAGTATTATTCAACAATTAGACCCGTGGCCCTTGAGGGCGAAGGGTCTAATTGTTTTAGTATCACTCAACTAGTAGGACAGAAAAGGCAATAATAAAATCAGCAAATGCAAGTAAAGTTGAAGAAATATTTATTTGGTAATGAAACGAAAGAGAGCGTCACGCTCGATTGCGCCAATTTCGCTACTCGAGGACTATTACTAATAGTCCTCTAGTAGCGTAGCCAATTAAAATGCAGGATTTGCATTAGTCCACTAGTTGAGTGATACTAAAGTAACGTTAGATACTTCAGTCGTATTGTTTCAAGTTTTAAATTGCACATCGTGAATGGATCATTTGTAATGCTTTGAAGTAAAGATTTTTAAGATAACTGCAGAAATTCTCGCGCGCTCATTGGCTAGTATTCATTGTCAGTAAACGGACAGACCCAGGAGTTTTTAATTTATGCGTTGCGTCAACTAGCGAGAGCAGAGAATTTGACAGTTGGTTATCGTAAAAAAAACAACTTGATGTCAGTTTTTCATGCGTCTGCTCAGGTATTGATCATGAATTTTGTCATAACATTGTCAAAGTAGCTGTGGATCCACAGCTACTTCGACAATGTTATGACGAATGACAAACTGAAGTCAGTTTGTTAAACATCTAATGATAGCGAGAACATGATGATAATAAGACGAAAATTTCCTATCCAAAGGTACATTTTGTGGAAATTTATATGATAAAGAAAATAAAAAAATATAAAGGGAGTTTGTATCCAACTGTTCAACTTGTATTTGTCGGAGTGGTCCCAGCGACCAGTGAGAAAACCTGGTGAAGTTGAGTGTGATAGTTTACGTGGTGTATTGCAGACGTATTGAACTCCAGTGGTTCACTCTATGTTGTGCGCATTCAGTTTTCTAACGGTAACTTGAGGAATCGAGATCTGCTCATAATGAGAGAAGGCGAGAAGGGTAGGGCGAGAGGGGGACGAGGGAAGTAATTGTGCCATTGGCATTTGTACCACACCTCTACCTCCTTGTACACACTAAAATGACTGACCACTCCTGCGGGTTCGTTTTGAGATATTTTATTAATAAAAGTTTTCCTTATTGCACCACTTCTTTCTTGAACTCATTACTACTCAAGCGTTACAGAGCGTTTTCACGTGACGTCATCAAATTCTTAAAGCCAAAACTAAAGAGCCACCAAACTTTTTATCTTCGTCAGTCATAAGATGTACTAAATTTATATCTGTTTACAACTTTCCAGCTCAATAGCGTCTTTGGAAACCAGCGCATTTTGCATTTCAAAGTTATGGCGGTGCGTGACACAAAGCTACGATCACGGCGGGTCTAAAACACAGGCCACGGGTCATTGTGTTACCAATAACCCTAACCCTAACCACAACCCTAACCCCTTCCTAATGCTAACCTTAGGTTTAAATACTGCACTAAGACAATGTTTAGGCTTAAGGTTAGTATTAGTAAAGGTTTAAGGTTTTTTCAGTATTAGTAAAAACAGTAATAGCCAGTGACCCGTGACCTGTGTTTTAGACTCGCCACTACGATCGCGTTTGTCGAAAAATATGTAGTTATCTCGTGATTTTAAGCCGTTTAAGACGTTATAGTATTTGGAAAAGTGCTTATTTAAAGGCTTGTTTGTTCATTGGAGACAATCAGTCTCCTAGATAACCAAAGAAAGTTCCAGATGTTTACACTATTTTCCGGCCGCCATATTGGTGTGCCAAAGAGGAACACCAACATGGCGGCTCCATACTAGGATCTGTAAATTTGCGCGGCACATTTCCACGAATATCTCAACTTTGGGGCAACGCACACTTCTTAAACTTGGAGAAACTGCCTTCTTTATTTATCTTCTATAATATCACAATTTCTTGACTTTATCCACTGGATGGTTTTTGATTTTATTTTTATTGCGTGATAATGAAAACACTCTATTCACCAGTCTAGACGACGTATTTTGTCACGTGCGTTACATTTAATATCACGTCCATGAATCTTGATATTCAATCAGATTCTGACTGGATCCGATGTATAGAGGGTCCGAATGGCTGTCAGTTAAAATTCCTGCCCAGTTTTTAAACTATTAGCAGATTTTCCTGCTATAAGTTCAAACAGCTGACTTTTGAAATTTTGACATCGTTTCTAGCATTTAATCAAGTTCCATCCAGGCCCCGCTCTGCACATCAAAACTCTGAACCCTTTGTAACAATGACGAATCAACTCAGCCCGCAGTTCTCATTTCAATGTTGCTGGGCAACTGACGAAACGATGATGACGTACAACGTTTGGAGCACGCTCGAGTGCTCGAGCTATTCTTTGATTGGATATTGAAAATCGGAGACTTAACGAGTCCTTCGAGGAAGATTTACGAACAACGGTTCTTGTTCCCAAAATGATTTATTGTGTCATACCGAACGCGGAAAAATTTGATATTCAGAAGAGGCACTGTTTGGTAGCCTATGACTACAAGGCTTTTGCCCTCATAAATAACATGAGGAAATTAAATACGTTATATTAAATACAGTTCGTGTTATTCTTACCTTGACATGTTTTACATTGTCACGTAACCGCAAAACGGCAAATTATGAGTGTTGAAATCTTTTTGCAACTTTTTTTTACTCTAAAATCGGTTAAATCTTCAAACGTTTTCAGGCCATTATGCCTATAATAATATGTCAATGTCTATAATAATATTACATGTATTACAAAATTATCCAGGCCCTAATTCTTGTAAAATGTTTTAACGGTTTGCAATTATTCAAAGTGCACAACTTTATAAATCCTTCTGCCCCACTGACACAAATGTTTCCCATTTCTTCGCTCTTCTAGTACAGTGTCACTTCCATAACAACTTTGCACACACATAGCGACATCGGGCTACCATCATGTACCAATCCCGGTGTTTGCAGCGTCGCTCGCAGTCGTTTTCAATTTAGCACGACCAGTCGGAGTTTATTAAATTTACGACGTCTTCCTCAATCTCACTGATTTACAAGAGATGAGTTGTTTTATTGGGTAGATCTTTGTTTCAGCCTCGGCGTTTTATTCTTTAAATATTGGTGATGTTGAAAATGACACTTCTGCACTCTTGTAATCGTGAAGCTCAAATATTACCAGCTGAAAATCAAAAGAAAAAGTTATCAATTAACATAAAGGCTCAAATTTAGTGAATTATTAAAGAACTAAGAAGTGGTAAATAATCGACAAATTGAATTTAAAATCCCAGCGGGAAAGGGGGGGGATGTACTCCCAGAAAAATCCAGTGGGTGTGTGCGGCCCGCTTCCCAAAAACCTGACCCTATTTAAGACCAAAATCTGTGATTTTCCCTACCCTATTTATAACCTGATCAAAAATTTGATACCCTATATAAGACCTTACCATTGGATCAACACCCTGTTTCAGACCTGCCTTATAATTAGCTACCTATTTCTGACAGATGTTGAAGGCATTGTGAAGGGCTTTTGTTTATGGTCCTATCGATAATGATGAAAAAGTAGCTTCCAAAAAGAACATACCCGATTTAAGACTAGAGTGTAAAAACCATACCCTATTTGAGACCAAAGTGATCAAAATCAAGAGCCTATTTTTGACTTTGGGGCCGCACATATTTGTATAGCTCCTTACATTTGAAATACACTAAATGTCTTGTGTCAGGTGATAGAAGTCTACCGCAAATTCCCTTCAAATATTTGTTACCATACTTGCCTCATTTTCTCCCTTCTGTAGCCATGGTGCTGGGAGATACAGCGTCCCTTGAGGGCCTTTTGTCCAGTACCTGCCTAGGTTATGTCCATTAATGAAACACACGCCTTTGGTCCAGTTTTCCATGTTCAGAAACGTATCCCGAGGTACATCATTGACTTGAAAGGTTCCCCTGTACAAGTGTGGACCTTGTAGACTCTTACTCCCAGCTGACATATCAGACCATGTTCCTTTTTCTTTGATTCTGCAAAGCAGTCACCAAATATTGATTATGATTGTGTACTACTTACAGGTTTATCAGAGAGGAAATAAGAAGTAGACCTGTTTTCTTCTATTCATTTTTAGAAGTTGCAATTTCTCAAGCACTGAAGCGTCCGTAAGCAAATAAAGTAATTACGTTTGGGTGTCGTGATAGTATATCTCTAGACTCCAGTCAGCTGAATGTGCCAGGAAAAACTAACAGACTTTCCTGTAGGATGGTTTGACTGAATGGACTGACGACATCCTGGCTCGAAAACATTCTCAGGAGTTAAACCTTCGATCTTCCATAACGATTGATTGCGCAATCTTGTCACACCAGACACATTCGAGTGTTGACGACCACTGCTCTGTTCCAGATGTTAGATATAATTGTTTTGCTATACAGTCGTTACCTTGACAGGATGTGTGGTTTGAATTCAAGCGGGTAGATTCGCCATTTGTTGTAACTTTTATCATCAATTTTCACGTCACCACTGATTCCTGAAAGTTGATACAAATGAAAATGTACTGAGAACTTTACAAGGAATAAATTGTCTTTCTCCTATTATAACTTCTCAGTGACTCCAACAGACTACTTTTACTTGTAATCAGAGTTGATCTTTTGTACTTATTTAATCAATGTATTTAAAAGTATGTGGAAATGAGAGAAAGACCCGGTGCATCTAGCACACCTTAGTAGTATATTAAAGCCCTTGATCAGAATGGTGTAAGAGCCCTGGAGCTGACCTTTGGAATTTGCATCTTCCCTCCCCTCCCCCCACACTACTACCTCCGAGCATGCTGTTCGGTTGCCCACACAGATTGCACAGCAAGATGACCCAGGTGGGAGTTAAAGACTTAAGGAAACCACGCTTTATGAGGACCATGGATCAGTATCGTAAGTCGCATGCCTGTTAAAAGTTTCCTCCGACACACTAGTCACAATACAAATTACTCAGACAAGCGATTTACAAATAAATACTAATTAACTTGCTGATGTTACCTTTTCGCAGTTTTTTCATGTCCCAGCCAATATTTGTTCGACCCATGTTTTCCACTAAGATCTCCAACTTGTGACTTTTCAACTCAAGTAAATCTTTAATTGTTGGCTGAGTCAGATGCCTACTCACTGTTACACGAACAGAACTTCTGTCTTCCAAACTTGCATCATATGTATGAATCAACATAGAATCTATAATAACCTGTCAAGGAAAAATTCAGTTTTCAAACTCTAACCCTTAGTTTCAGTTCTGAATTAATTAACATCTTTTTCATTTATTTGGCAATCAAACACGTCATTGCCATATTTAGGTGCCACGCTTGGACTGTAACAATATAACAAATACTTAAGAAAGTGTTCTCGACATCACATTCCTCAAATTTCATCAGAAACACTCCACTGGACTTATTTTTTTTTATTGTCTTATTTGCATTTGAAATTGCGATGAAGCACTTAATTTGCTTGTGTTTGATATATTATTTCTACATATATTCAACTCATATTTTGGAACACTATTCTTCTCCCTGGTGGAAACTCTTTCACAGAATATTTGAGGATCTTTCAATATCTTAAAGTCCTTAAAGATAACAATCTTTCAAGTATCCTTAAAAGGTCCTTAAGTCTTGCAAAGATCTTTGAGCAGAATCTTTGAAAATCCTTGAAGATTTTTCAGGATCTGGGGTTTGAAGATCCTGCCATAATTCTCAAGTTGCTTAACAATATTCAGTCTTGATTTTGTGTGATTTTTTTGGAACAGATGTCAAGTTCAACATTAAATGTGAATGTGAATGCTTTTAAAAAGTCATCTGCAAGTCATCATTCTGACTTTCTCTTTGCTATACTTCAATGAATGTCATTCAGTTTTAATTTCAAATCAAGGTTTGACTGTGACACAACAAAAAATAATTTAAACCAAACTACCATGTGCTTAGGAATATTATTCCCATTTTTATGCAGGTCACTTGAGCACCCCAACTGACTAGAAAAGTGCTTCTAATAAAAGTAACAATGAATACCTGTGCCCTGTCAAACACTTGCTCCATCTCAATTTCTTCAGGAAATGTAGCTAATTCTGTCTGGTAAAGGATAAAGCCATAACCCTGTCCACCATTATTGTTAATTGGCAATTGTTCCATCGGCATGACATGATCACGCTCAACAGGAATCTAATATAATAAAGCAAAAGGAAAGTGGATCAAATAGAGAGATAGAGGGTACAGTCATAAATATAAATAAACAGCCTGCATAATAAAAACCCTGAGACTCACAATCATACAACTGAATAAATTCTAAATCCAGTTTCTGTGCCTGTGATATCACTGTAGTTTTAAAATGCATGGAATAACTTACCAAGGCTTCTTAGCAGTACAAAGTATGATATTGCTTGCAAAAACCACACAACGTGTTTGAAATTCATATTATACAAACAAGACATGTTTCGGATGAAACATCATCAGTTTTACAAGAATACCAAGATAAATGAGCCATAAATAGTTTAACAGTGTGTGACGAAAATAAGACTTATTAAGGATTAAGGCATGAAACAAAAACGTGAAAATATAACACTAAAGTAACGGTCCAATTATTAGTATGAAAGGGATAAATTAAGATGTTTAACTTGTTAATATAATATGAATTTCAAACACATTGTGTGGTTTTTGAAAGCAATATCAAGGAAATAACAAATAAATACTAACAATAATTATGATCTCATTTCATCTTTTTCATTAGGGATTAAAAATTTTAATGGCTCAAATGCACTGTTACATTGCCTATCGGACAGTTATTATCATAACAACCCGGTAACTGGGGCCTTACAGTGGCAAATTATTGTTACAAGCCAATAATCATTTTCCACTTACATGATATTGAAGAAGTTCAGTTAATGACATTAGCTGCTGCATTTCAACTTTTCCTGTTGGGTGGCAATGTAAGAGGAAGAAAAACTTGCAGTACCACAGTTATATTTACAGTGCGGTATTTACGGGGAGGCTACTTTGTGTGATATGTTACAGTAAGCTAGTCATGATATTTTGTTTAATACTGTTCTGAACAAGTGCTTCATTTAATATTGAAAGAGAACTGGACCAGGAATTAACAGATGTTGCCCTGAATGAAATGATCAAACCAAAAATAAAACAAATCAAGCTACTCGTGAACACAATCAACAAGGCTGATCAAGTGCAAACTAGACTTAAATCATCTTTGTTAGTTGATAAAAGTGTGTTATGCCTCTACAGGTACAGACTTAGTGACATGTTTCTGCATAGCACTGAACAATCCCATGAACTAATGCGTGTAGGTCAGATGACTTGATGTGAGCCAGCCTAGCAAAGGTGTCCAGAGCTGTGCACCAATTATACAGCTGTTTTGACAAAGATTGTCCTATAAAAGAGTAGAAGCGTACGCGACAATGCTGATTAGTATTATGGGTAGTAATAGTTTGGTGTTACAGTTAAGGTTGACAGTGTTTTAGCAAGAGGGAAGGAGAAAACATGAATACAAGTGTTGAAAAACCGTCTCGAGCATTAAACAAGGAGTCATAAACCACCATCACTAATAATCCCTTTTGACCTTTTGTCACATACACTTTTATGCCTTGATAGGACAACCTTTCTTGAAACAACTGTATTTATAAGCATTAACCTACACCACTGAAAGTGAGTAAAAGAATGCCGTCTGTACCATAAGGTCCCTGCAGTGGCACAGCAGTACATTTGACTTTCCCTCACAAGCTGCCACTTACCATAATCCTTTTTTGGAGAATTTGGAACATGTGGAAGATTTTGGGGCACTGGTGAAAAAGATGTGAATATAGTATTCATTGAATACCAATATATATTCTGTTATATTCATAGCATTAAACATTTTTAAATTTTCATTACTTTTTTTTGAGGTCAGAGAATCCAATGATGACAATGCCAGTTTACAGCTTATAAATAAGTTTTCTAATTATATGCATACATGTTCACCGCATAATAAGGAATGTGTCTGTAACAGTAATTGAAGGAATCTGGTAATTAATTGATTTATTCTTTTAATTGTTAATTTATTCATTTAATTAGTTACTGGAGTTTTGTGAAGCAGATGGTTTAATCATCATGGCTTTAAGAGTGTGATATTTTGCTGTTGTGTCTCCAGCCTCTGACAAAGGTCCATCATAGTCTGTAAGTAAAAAAGGCACATTATTTAATACTAAATAATAATATCATAGATATTAATTATAACAAATAAATTATTCATATTAGATAATTATTAGTCTGCATGAATTTCTTACTGTATTAGTTGGAGATTAGTTGGAAATTAGTTGGCAATCTCTGTTCAGTTCTATTCTTTAATAATTCCAGCGCTAATGCTCAATAAATGCTAAAAAGCAAGAGATGCCTGTCAGTTTCTTTTAGACTGGCACTTTTAGCATGGTAAGGGAATGAGGAAATGTTTGTCAGATATGATATTAACAGCATGATTAGTTCTATTTTTTTACTTCACTGTACCATATGACGTTGTTACTGGTACAAATCCATTTGCGCCATTCATAAAGCCAAAGTTTGTTCCTCCTAAAAATAAAATATTTGAGATATTGAGCATCAGTTATCAGTGATGACGATTTGCAATTTAAACATTTGGAAAGAAATGTGAGTATTAAAAGCATGATGTGTCAGAGGTTTATGGGGCTAAAATTTAGATTATAAAAAAGGTAACTTGAAGACAAAGCAGACAAATTTTATTGTACAATACTAGAATATTTAAACTTGAACAATTCACTCAAATTTCTTTTAAACAAGAGTTAAAATTTTAAAATTAACTTACAGGGAATAAGTTCAATTCAAAAACACATATTTATGCAGTTTGTAACTGCATTGACCCAGACTTACGAGGTCAAAATGTTACATTTGTTTGAAATATTAATATTCATACTATATTACATGGGAATCACAGTTCTATTGTAGGGATATTCACTATTTACTTGGTTGCATATATTCATTTGTAACTGACATTCATTACCATGAAACATGTAGAGGTTAAAAGAGGCTCCAAACTTGAGAATTTCCTCCATGGTGTCAGCTACTGCTTTAACATCTTTGACACTATGTTGTCTACCCCATTGATCAAACCAGCCTAACCAGTATTCCATTACCATTACAGGTTTGTCAGGCTTCACAATTTAAACAAAGAAAGGAAATGATTAAACAGAGTTAACTTCATTTAGTATAAATCTACTAGCGTTCTATAACGAATGCTGTTCTCTGATTGGCTACGCTACTCACTATCTATCCTGAGATAGAGAGTAGCGAAGCAGTGTGCGCTTGTTAACAAAATGACAGTGTCTGTAAAGAGGATTTTGAACGACTAGTAGATTTGTACTAAAACAATTACATTATTCGCTCTTGATTGCTATGTGTTATAGTTGACGAGGGCTGCACCCTCGTCAACTATCACGCGATAGAAATCTTCAGCTCACGATCTAATTGTTTAGTAGCAGACTTTAGAGTATTCTGGAATCATGGAGATCATGAGGCAATTATTTGTGGGAGGAAATTTATATAAAAGGATAATGCTGCACAATGGACAAGTGTTCCATCCAGGGGGAGTAAAATACTTCTAGTTCCTTAATGCTACAGAAACATTGGCCTGATCCAGGCCTAACCTCCTTAATGGGAGCTGGAGAAGATTACTAGTAACTTACCATTTAATCAGTGAGAGATTTAACACTACATGAAACTATGCCTACTGTACCTGTGTTTCCTTTAACTCTGTCACTCTTACTTTTGCATCTTTTTCAACTCCAAAGTTGATTGTTTTTAACACTGTAGTTTAAAAATATCAAAAATGTTAAACATGTTAATAAATAAGTTAATATTTTGTAGCACACCACACATTTTAATTTAATGTAAATTACATTTATTTAAAGTTGACAGTTACTTGTGATAATTAATACACTGTTTGTGGCCAGTCTTACGCAGCTCATTTTGTCCCGGGCAAGGGCCTCATCAGAGACCTTTCTGCTTGGCAAATTCGTTGGGCATTGTGCCCAAAGTCCCCTTCGCTAACAAAATGATGATAGTAATCTCGCCTTATAATGCATACAGATGCCCGACCACACAAATTCACGATGTAAAGTTGACAGTTACTTGTGATAATACATTGTTCATGGCTAGTCTTACGCAGCTTATTTAACAAATTTATAATATTAAATGTAACACACCATTTTGCAGTGAAGGAAGTTTGTTTTGCATTCCCCAATAATTATCTGATGTAAAAAGTAATTCTGTTATACCTCCATTGATCATTACCTACATGTATATAAACACAAAAATGAGTAACACAGAGTTCTACTAATGCTATAGAACATTACAACCAAATGGGACATTAGGCATAGTCACCCATGTTATTAACTAAAGATACAAAATGTGCTACAAAATGTATTTGGAATTTCTTATTTGCCATGTATCAGGTCATATAAATCCTCTGCAGCCACTTTAAATGATTATACTTATCTTACATGTAGTTCATGTGCAGTTCGTAAATAATAAGGCACAAGAATGTTGTCTTAAAATTGTTGTTGCTGCCTGGAGAGGGGTGACTTTACAAACTTTTATATGGCAAGGCTCTGCCCTGAGGTCCAACCCCTTTCCCTTTTGTATACCAATTTAACAGAAAAGGTACCCCTTTCGTATATGTACCTTTTGTTGAAAAACAAGTACCCCTTTCACATACCTACTTACGTGTAAGAACATTGCATCTCTATTCTAAACCTCTGAAATGACTTAAATTATGTAGAGCTTAATAAATTATTACAGTATGATACTACAGTATCATTCTGTATTAAAGGCATCTGTTAGAAATATTTTAATTAAAATCTCTTTTAAGTACCTAAATGAGAGATTTCCCTACCCTTTCATATAGCTCAACTTGTAAAATCCTTACCCTTTAATATACCTGAAGCCTGAAAAAAGTACCAGTTTCGGGTGGAGGCTCCGCATATAGGCCATTATAGGGAGTATGCCCCTCCCCCAGGAGTTGCTATAATTATAGTTGCCCTAAGAACTCAAGGCCTTTTGAATTTGGGTAGTAGAGGTATTTGTAGGAGTCCTGTACTGTACAATATACATATACATGTACATTCTGGCCGGAAGTTTAATTTATTAGATTCAATAACTTGTATTAAGTAACATTACACTAACAGCCAGATTGCTGGCCCATGCGAATATAATTTAATGATTTAACAATTTGTTATGAAATGCAAAGACTTAGATTTCCAGGTACCGGTACTAACCATTTTGAGGTGCTTTAGATATACAACATCTGCACCTGGATAGCTGCCATACTCATTCTCTATCTGAAATGCTATTATTGGACCACCCTTGGAATACTAGTGCAGGTAAACAAAATAAAAAACGTCAACTTAACAGGTTTGTACTTTGACAAGCTCCCCTTGTCTCTTAGCTAGTCTGACACGTAAAAAACAATCTCACAGTTTCATCCAATTTAATCATGTTGGTCTGTTTTAAATCCAACATGACTTGTATCAATTGTTAGTATATAGAGGATATTTTTTACTTGAGTGGCAAGAACAATATCTCACGAGAACAATATCTCACGAGAACAATATCTCATGAGTTGAGCTGCGCTCACTCGTGAGATATTGCTATTGCCACAAGAACATAAAATTCATATCTTTGAGGCAACGTGTAATGTTCTTTTTATTATACAGACATACAGATGACAGTGTTTTTGATGATTTTCTGAAGATTTCCAATCACTTTCTAAAGATTCTCCTAAACTTGTCCGAAGGTCACACCAATGTTGCCAAACATTTTCCGAAGATTTCCGAAGATTTCGAAAGATTGCCAAAGACTTTCGAGGAAGACCCAAAGATGTTTCAATGTACCAATGAATTGAAGAAGAATTTTAGAGACAAACTTGATATCAGTGAAATCATCATCATCGGGTGGAGGCTCCGCATATAGGCCATTATAGGGAGTATGCCCTTCCCCCAGGAGTTGCTATAATTATAGTTGCCCTAAGAACTCAAGGCCTTTTGAATTTGGGTAGCAGAGGTATTTGTAGGAGTCCTGTACTGTACAATATGCATATACATTCTGGCTGGAAGTTTAATTTATTAGATTTAATAACTTGTCTTAAGTAACATTACACTAACAGCCAGATTGCTGAAGAAGAATTTTAGAGACAAACTTGATATCAGTGAAATCATCGATATCTTCACTAGTGAGGATATGGAAAACATGCCACTCATGTCCTGGATGTGGTTTCGTATGCATTTTACAAGTGGTGTATTTTCCAGTAAAATACTCGTGTCTATATAATAAACATTCATATGCTTCTATTTTTGGGTTGGGGATGATTTGCTTTGATTGAGTGTCTCCTTCCAACCTGAAGATAGTTTTCATTTTATAAAATCTACTTTTAATTTTTAATTTATTTAGACTACATTGTCTTCCCATCTTCTGTCTGCCAGGAATTTGAACAATGTATAGAGAAGGATAATAACGGAGTCATTTAAAAATAAAAGATCAAAAGATTTGTACATTACCTGTAAAGGAGTAACAATTGGTAAAAGTGCCTTTAAATACTGATCACCAGCCTGGACGAATGGAGGATACATCGATCTTGGTTTCATGTGAGGATCACTTAACAGCCAGCTTTGAACAGTAAGATAAGAAGTAAGTCAGATAACACAGGGATATAAGTGTACATGAATGTTGGACCTTCCTTGACTTCACCCCCAACCTCTCACTGTCTCTCTCTCTCTCCCTCTCCCTTTGCACATTTAATTTGAACAGTAAAGATAACACAGAGATATAAGTGTACATGAATCTTGGACCAAGTTTGAGTGGGAAATAAAGAGGTCTTATGGTTAGTGTGTTGGACTCCAGACCGAATGGTCCAGATTCGAGTCCTGGTAGGGTCATTGTGCTATCTCCTTGGATAAGACACTTAATACAGTAGTTTGTCTCTCCACCCAGGTGTTTAAATGGGTGAATTTAATGCTCTGGATAATCCCTGTGATGGACTAACTAGCATCACATTCAGGGAGGAGTAGAAATAATCCTAATTGCTGAACCAGAGACAAGAGCAAGCCAGATGGGCCAATAAGGTTTCACTGCAGACTTTACCTTATCACAGAGTTTGAATGTGTCTGTTGTGCTTCATGTACAAGTCAAACAATGCAATGCATTCTTATATAGGGTACATAATGGGTAACAGGTAAACAGTAACAGGCAAACAGTTAAGGGTTTACAAAGGGTAATCTCTTAATAAATATTTGTACTGTGCTTCCATTGCCATTATTGAGAGATACCTGTATACGAGACAACTAGAGTGTTCTTCTGGCCTTGGCCAACCATGCCAGTGAGCCTAAATAGAAGTATGTACTTTAAAAACAATTAACCGGCTACTAACCTACTGTTCAGCTGTTACCTGTAAAAAGTACACGTAAATGTTACTCCACTACCACATAATTATCTATTCTAAATTTTTCCTTACCTTGGCAGTCCGCCAAAATCCCATTCAGAACAAATGTAGGGTCCAGGTCGTAAAATAACATACAGACCCAAATCTTGTGCTAACTTGATAAAAGCCCTTTAAAACAAAACACACAAGAGAACAGCAGATTTAGCTGATAATTTCCCAAATAATGTAAGCTTCTCTTGATGCTAATAGACTAAAAAAATTTGAAACAGTAGAAAAATGCAAACGAAATACTTCTTTCAAAAACCATAAACACTACAGGGGAATCCAAAACATGACAGAAATGGAAGTTTATTAGCGCTGCACAAACCATATGCATATTACTGAGATGTGAACGAGACTGATAGAAGTAAATTTGTGGGTCACATGTAGCTTGAGTGAGCATAAAGATACTTCATGTACAGTTACTATATGACTGAGATAAAGATCTGTTTACAAGGTATATCGGAGATCTCCCTGTCAAAGATTAAGAAAGGTAAGAATCAGAGAAAACACTATGACCAAGTCACTCCAAAGCCGTACTTCATGCGTGCAATTAAGGTATCTAGGAAAAACTATTCATTTGGTAAAAGGACAAGAAATCTTACAGCACCAAAGGATAGCCAGAGAATAACAGAGAATTTAAATAGTGTATCTCAGACTCTACAGATTATGGCTATACCGACCAGATGGTCATTAGTCTATTATAAAATATCTGTACTTATTCTGCCACAAATAAGAAGACAATTTTGTGGTCCATTTTGAACTCTGGACTGCTATAAACTTTTAGTTCACTAATACCTCTTACTTTATGTCCAAGTTTCCATCAAACTTGAATTCACCCTTTACCTCCTCATGTAAGTTCCATGCTACATACCTGTATTGATGCAAGATTAGAAAGTCAGCCCTGTTGAAACTACAAAATAACAACCCATCTTATAACGCAAACTAGCTAGAGTGTAGCTGCTCAACTTCTGTCATAAGGAATCAGTTATTGCATTACCGTTACTGGCAACTTGATAATGTGTAGTTCCAAAAAATATCCATGTCTCCTCCAATTTCAGTAGCTTTTTAAGGATCCCCCGCCCCCTCTCGAAATTTCAATTAAACTTCACACATTAATTTCAAACCCCTCCACCCCTAGGAAATTCCAATCCCCTCTATGGGAGAGTATATGGATATTTTTAGGAACAGTAGAATCCTGATTTCTCAAACACTCAATTTTTTGCGATGCTTAATTATTCGAAGCAAATTTTTTTTTCCTCAGCAAAACTGTTGGGAGAAATTTCCACTTTATTTTGCAGACCTCCCTATTTCTTGAAGCAACTCCCATTCCCTGTGTTTGAAAAATTGGAAATCCATTGCATCAACAAGTTTGAAATCAAATGCATATAAAGCTCAAGGAAATCTTCGCCTATATCACTGAATATAAACATATGTTTATAATTTAAGTTGCTGTCTCCCCTTGTCTCTTAGCCAGCTAGATGATTGCTGTCATATTAATGATTAGGGGTTTGAGATCAAAAGTTACTATAACCCCCGGGACTCAGCAAAGAGAGTATCCATACTCAACAAAGTTAACTTAAACTAACTAAAAACTAATTTGAGTTGACAACAATTAAGTTAAAAAGTTTTCAATGAGGTGCACTTTAGGTATTTAACAACGTCGTCACAGAATCTAGTATATTTTTGCTTTACAAGAAAATTAAAAGACGTAAATAAACAACTACTGTGTACAAT
>Ga0126338_10000439_pt1 | contig 22179 bp, 9 predicted proteins | sample OrbCmetagenome_2_FD_92529 | JGI IMG/M metagenome (GOLD analysis project Ga0126338, IMG submission 92529) | Coral microbial communities from Petempiche,Puerto Morelos, Mexico - Orbicella C C metagenome | ecosystem: Host-associated > Invertebrates > Cnidaria > Coral | place: Petempiche,Puerto... | reverse complement strand
TATGTAGGTATGTGTGGGATTAACGAGATGTAGGCTGTGTAGGTATATGTGGGGGTTTAATGAGATGTAAGCTGTGTAGGTATATGTGGGGGATTAATGAGATGTAAGCTGTGTAGGTATATGTAGGGGATTTAATGAGATGTAAGCTGTGTAGGTATATGTGGGGGATTAATGAGATGTAAGCTGTGTAGGTATATGTGGGGGATTAATGAGTTGTAGGTTATGTAGGTATGTGTGGGATTAACGAGATGTAGGCTGTGTAGGTATATGTGGGGGTTTAATGAGATGTAAGCTGTGTAGGTATATGTGGGGGATTGATGAGATGTAAGCTGTGTAGGTATATGTAGGGGATTAATGAGTTGTAGGCTATGTAGGTATGTGTGGGATTAATGAGATGTAAGCTGTGTAGGTATATGTGGGGGATTAATGAGATGTAAGCTGTGTAGGTATATGTGGGGGATTAATGAGATGTAAGCTGTGTAGGTATATGTGGAAGATTATTGAGATGTGGGCTGTGTAGTTATATGTAGGGGATTAATAAAATGTAGGCTGCGTAGATATCTTTAGAGGGGGTTAATGAGATGTAGGCTGTGTAGGTATATGTGGAGGATTAATGAAATGTAGGCTGTGTACATGTAGGTATATGTAGGGGATTGATGAAATGTACGCTGAGTAGGTATATGTAGGGGATTAATGAGGAGTGAGCTGTGTAGGTATATGTGGGGGATTAATGAGCTGTAGGTTGTGTAGGTATATGTAGGGGATTACTGAAATGCAGGCTGTGAGGGGATATTGAGGTATTGTTTTAAGAGAGATTAAGCGAGATGTGTATATTGCGGTGGAGTTAATTGGCCGCCCAACCATCCGGGTAGTGTCGCACTTATATGCACGCTTATGTTCTGTAACGGCTATGTAATTTATGCTGTACATACAGTTATATAATATACGCGTTCTTGAGTTACAGTAGCCGGATTAAGCCTTGATTTATGGCGTTCGTTTAAGGTTCTCTCTGCCATCTAATGCTACACGCCGCAGCGAAAGGTAGTTCAAATTGCTCGACAACGTCTACCGTCTACGAATGCCTACGAGCGAAAACAACTTCCGGTGCCTTGCCGCCTAAAACGTCACAATTTTCAATGTTATTCCACCAGATATCACTGCCTCCCCAACATATAGATTTGAGGTCAATTAAGAAGCGAGATCCCCGAGAACGGGAAGCTATGGAAAGAGAAATACTGTAATAATTACTTGGTTTGGAGCGGGAAAGCCCCGAGTACCAATTCGTCATGTTTAAGGACGTTATTGATGACGATGGCCTTTAAGTGTTCAAAGCGCTACACTGAAGAAGATACAAACGATTGCCTTGTAGTAATGGGGAAGATGAAAAGGTATTGCATCGGCGAAGTAACGTGAACGAGATTGTTTCAGCAGGAGCGCAAAACTTCCTACCGAAACGCTCGACAACTTAATCGCTGAATCCTTGGCAGAGAGCTGCAATTTATGTGACTTTTTACGGTTTTTACACGATACTCATCTGCGTTCGACTGGCCTTGGGATAAAACATGAGCATGCAAAGCACAAAGCAGCCACTTAGGATGACAGACCCCACGTTAAACAAGTGTATCGACCTTCCAGCATCCGAAATGCAAATATAGGGATCTTAACAATGACGACAGCGACTCCGAGGACAACGCCTTGTAAAATTAAATTTGTCCAGGGTGCCTATAGCTCTAAAACCTCGCTCAGGCTAAATATGTAATGACAGCGTTCAATTCTAAATGGAAACACGAAAAATTAGCAGTTCGACTCATCGTTCGCGTTCGCGGTCATTTTGCGTTGTTGTTTTGCAGAGGACGGCTATGAAATGTGCAAAGGTTTACTGAACACACTTGTACAGCGTTTGTTTTGCTCATTAAACCTTTCGTTTGGCGGTGCTCGTCGTGGTTTGCTCCAGACTCCGTCTAACGTTGTTGTTGTTGTTGTTATTCTTCTTCTTCTCCCAACCTGTGATTATCGCCATTTCTGGTAAGAAACGTCTTTCATGAAATAATTAGTAAAAGTGGTGTTCTACGATTTACTCGGCAGTCAGTGCCCCACAACAGTTTCTTCAGCACCGCTGTCGAATGCCTGTGTCGTATAGTCAATAGACGTTTTTCAGAGAATTCATACCGTGACGCAGTATTAACTTTTTCACCTGCACTGGAGTTGTTTTCATTACGTTCAATTTGACATGATCGATTGATAAAAAGGTCAAAACGATATCTGGAACATCTGACCAGTATCTGACCGCTATCAACTTAATTTGCATGTTTAAAACCCTCACTTCGCCTAATGTCCTTCACGATAACCGTTGCGCTTTGCACTGATTGCATAATTACGAATGAATCAGTACGAAGTGATTAGAGAATATTTTCTGTTCTCTAATCTGGCCATAAATGATAAGAAAAACAGCGAGAAAAAAATAATAAATACAATATGCATTTCACAGCTTTAATCCCAAATGCCAGGAGATCCGACTTTTCTTTTTAAAATTACCATAAAAAACCTTTTTCAACACAACCCTTGGCTTTTAGTTACATGCTTGCTTATTCAAACACTGACTTAAGTGAACCATCAGAATTTTCTCACCAAGCCGATTAAAATCCAACTTCGGAAATTTACCACTGTTTTAATTGCTGATGTTATGATCAGTTCTCTAATTCTCTCGTTATAACACAATCGACCTTGAATGATTTTGAAATTGTCCTTGTTGTGTATGTAAATTAATGCCACACAGTGAGCGACGCTTGACATAATAATATAAAAGATCACAATACAAAGACGACAGGTAATTTCTCAGAAGAGAGTCTGCTGATAAGTAAAAAGCATTTATTTGCTTCTTCGAATTAAACGAAGTAAAAGCGATTAAAAGCCTTGGATCATTTGCCTGCCGCCTGACGGAGGCAAATTTGCCTGACAAAATCTATATGTATTGAAAAAAGAAATCGCTCATTTAAATCAATTCGAAAGAAACCGCAGTGAACGACGAACTAGTATATAAAAACCACTCGAGGAGGTTAACTAGCAAAAAATAGATTTAACCTTGTTAATTTTCCTATTGCAAATGACAGCGTTTTAGCAAAGGGTGGTACAGCGTGCCCGAAAAAGCTATCATAATTGTTAATTCTAAAAATCCAGATGTTCAGCTTTATTTATGGTAAACTTTAAAATGCCCTATTTGCACACTTAAGAAAGGTTTATTGTAATACAATGAAGTAGAACGTAACCAAAACTAAAGCGGCATAATGAACTGTGAATATTAACAACATGTCGAAAAAAAACCTGCCTGGAAACTCAGAACTTTAAAAAAAATACTCAAGAATAAACAAGACCGAAGTTCATCTGTAGCATCAATCTATTGTCAATAAGACAGCGGATACTGTATTGATGTGGCACCAAGTTCTCAGAACTCACGATTAGAGAAATGTATGGATCCAGCAAAAAGAGTCAATATTCTGACCTCAGGACAGAACATGTTGAATTTTTTGCGATGTTTATTGTTAATATAAACATAGAACGTGAAAATTTAATTCAAAGAAAAATCCGAAAAAAATGACACGAAACGAAAGAATGCCATTTTTTTCGAATTTTGCACTTTAACGAACCGCTACATACCGTTAATTTGTGAGATGAACTTAAAACAAACATGACAACACTGAAAATCTCATTACGAAAATTTAGCAGCATGTATAACAAAGAAAATAGAACTTTGGGCCTTCGTGCTTGCTGTTCAAAACGTGGTTTAAACTCCATTAAAGATGTCTTCATTTCCCTAACTCCAGCAGTTAAGACAAGTACGCATTCGAATGAATTATCACACACAACTGATTAATAAGTGGGCTACTTACATACGATATCATGGTCTTGTTAAACGACGCTGCCATCCTAGCGGACGTGTTACAACTACATCCCGGGCCGATAAATGCCGTAACGCCTTCATTCAGTTGCCAAACGATCGATTGTAGTGTCTGAAACTCTTCGCAGCGGGTATCGTTCCACATGAATGTAACATTTTGACCAGGTAGCAGGTCCGGCCTTCGGTTTATGTCATCTACGGCGATACTCATGGCCGAGGCATAGAACTCACCGCGATGATACGAGTTACCAAGTGAAGCAGTCTCCTTAAACGGTATTAGGAGACCAAGCTTGACTTCTCCGGTGGTAGGCGAAGGGACGTAAACAAGAAGAACCAAACCGAGGAGCAATCCGAAAGGCGTAACAGCCATATTTCCAAGAAACTGTTACCTTAATCACAAACAACCATAGCTCGCGGCAGCGGAACTCGTCGGATTTAAAGTCACGGAACAAAACTCTCCGTCTGCTGGATTTAGGCTTAAAATGAAATTAATTTCCTTGAACCTTCCGGGTGTTATTTTCTTCAAAATGGCAATTCTGCGTTATCGACGACAAACCGCCAATGCGTTTGGCTACTAAAGTTCAAACGTAAAGGTAGTCAAGGTGATTGTTTCTTTATCTTTACTTCTAAAAATCTAACCCTTCCGAAGCTTTAAACTGTCCAAATTCGCTCTAGTATTCCTCAGAAGTTTACCTGCAAAAAGGGAAACAAATCAGAGTAATTAGCGACATAAAAAAATGAATTAAAAAATACGGCTCATAGAAAACATAATTTGAAAATTATACCGCGAGCACATATGTTAATTATTTTGAAAGCACTTGCCGTCGCACGTCGCACTCTTTCTTTAGCAGTTTATAACATGAATTATTATGCGAGGCGATAATTCCGAGATCATTGCAATGAAGAAACCACTATTGGATATATTGTGATGGTTACTGTTTTGATTTTTGTTTATAGGTAATTACTTTTGAGCTTAAATAAGACTTGTAAAGAATATTGATAAAGATAAAACATATCAAACGATTGGTCGTATATTTTATTATTATACGACAAGCAGATGGCTGGCATATGATATCGATCAAAGCAAGCAAACTTCGATCCATTTTAAGAGGAAAAGTCCACAAAAGGGCGACTCTGTTTCCGTATGTTATTTAATGCAAAGAATAACATAAGAGCCATTAGTTTTGACGCTTGTTATTGCTGGATTTGTCGAGATATTTAGCCGATGTATTTTTGATTTTTTAATACGTGATGTTTTGCTGCGTGTATTCGAAATTTCTTTTCAAAAAGGTGGGCCTGCTGCGAAATAAAAACAACAAAGCAGGATGTCTTGTTTACTCTCCTGATGATCCTGTTGAAATCAACGCTCAAACATGGATTTGCTAAGAAAAACAAAGTTTGAAACGTTTAAAATAGACAACCATTTATGAGAAAGAAACAATAATTTCATGGCGAGAAATTTTATGGCCTGTTCCTTTCAATATGTGTCAGGATGTCCACACGACCAATACTTCTTGTCGGTAGATCAAAGTCTAGCCTCAGGCCCCACCGTGTGACGATATACACTTGATTACCAGTCCCGAGGGATACAGTTAGTTTTGTTTTCCCGAGAATAGACCAATTTCGATATATTAAAATTCAGCCTAACACAATAGACCTCAGAACGAGGCTCTGGGGAATAAACCCCACAAACTCTGCAGAGGTCTATTGTTTTAGGCTGAATTTTAATATATCGAAATTGGTCTATTTCGATGTTTCCGAGCGACATTTAGACCCCGTCCACACGTGTCCGGATATTTTTGAATCCGCAACTTTTTCTTTCCGGATTCAAAAGTTCCCCGTCCACACGTAACGTATTCAAATCGAGTTCGCCTGTCCACACGCATTCGATGGTTTCCGGATCCACTCTAGAGAAACTAGGCCTACACTTTGTGCCGCCATATTGGTTTATTTTTCGGTAAGAGACTGGACACGATTTTGCTACGTCATCGGATTCGAAAATATCCGGATTCACCGTCCACACGTTATCGAATTTGTTGCGGATTTATTTTTTCCACTCTGGAGAGCGGATTCAAAAATACCAGGACTCGCTGCCGAATTCGCCGGATGCGTGTGGACGGGGCCTGAACCTAAAGCGTCTTGGTGGGCGACGATTAATCAGTTCAAATGTCGACGCCTTTCAGTTCTAACCAGAAATTCCTTGACTTGGCATTTTCTTTTCATTTATTTTAATGTTTATTAACTTAAAAAAAAAATTCTAGACAGCGGACCCTAAACACAGACTGCTGCAAAATGCGAAACGTCGCTGTGAAAGAAATTTTCAAAGAATAAAGCCATGTCGAGTTGCATTTTTAAGGCAGGCGCTGCAAATGAAAATCAGAATAAAAACTCACTATCCAAGTTTTGTTCTTTGTTATCAAGCTGGAGTTTAGCTGAATCTAACGGGCACCTCTATTGGTTGTTTTATAGTCACGTGGCATTGGCTAAATCTAACTTTTCTTCCCCAGCGGGCAACAATTAAGCAATAGTTGCCCGCTCTCCCACTAACCATATGTTACTTTGACTTTTCCTTGTCTTATAACTTTACACCAAACTTCAGCTATTTAAAAAAAAACACACGGCTTAATCATTGGTCTCTTGGGAAAGAGTTAGTTTTGCTTTCCCTCGACTCTCGATTCTCGGTAAAACAAAACTAAATGTTTCCCTCGCGAAAGTGTATAATATAGTACATGTTATTTATTTTGGGATACCACATGTGCGTGATTATTATAAAGCGTATTTTACATAGCCCTTCTTCAGGTTAGTTTACTTTTATAACTTTACACATTTTCAGACGTACTTGATCTTGGACGTATCTAGGGGGAATCGTTTTTGCCTTAAATTACTGTACACTAACTCCGACTTTGTAATCCAGCTACATATTCTCGATGCAGGAATTATTTTGGCTGACTGTCTCCCACTTCTACGTTTATAATTAGCAAACCACTAGGGCACTGACGTACGGGCCAGATGGGTCTAAAATTAGCCCATTTTAACATGGTTAATCAGCTTTACTTGAATTCCTGAGAACACTTCTTCAAGGTTTTTTATTTTATTTATTTATTTATTAAATAGAAAATTAAGGTAATTTTTTTTTTTACCCCGACTCCTACCTTTAAAAACGTTCTTTGCAATTTAAAAATCTACAGCAACAGTTTCTCTTATAATAGAGAACTGCCTTTTGGCCTTCTGCTAACTGATTTGTCGGTCTGTCTGTCGACGCTCAGGCGCGTCTAGCCGAGATTAGCCGCCTTCAAATCTATTGATTCGTATTAGGTAAGTAAGTAAAACCTTTACTTTTTCAGGGCATCTCTGTTAGTTCTATAAATAAAACTGCTATCAATAGAGGCCCTGCTAAAAATAAAATAAGAAAATTTATAAACCTTATAATATGCCAAAAATTAGTTAAAAATTAGTATAAAAGGTTAAAAATGTAAAACTAAAGATTTAAAGCTAAAATTTCGTATATATAAATAGAATTATAGAATAGAATATTGTTTAACCCATTGATATAGCATATTTGTTACATATATTAGCACCTTTTTTATTTCCTAGATTAGTTTAACGGACGTTCGGAGTGATGGGGAACCTTTGAAAATTGTTCTGTATGAGATATAAATATTAAAACTTCTGAACGAATATAGGATAAAGGAAAAAGAGGAAGAGGAGCCTTTTCTTTGTTCGCTTATGTTGGAAAATTTCTTGATCGATGGTTACATTTGTGGACAAAAAAAGGTCTTCTGGATCAAGGAACAATCAACAAATGAATTCGCTCACGTTTTCTAGTGTACGAACACTAGTGGTCAATTCCCTCATAGAAAAAGGCGAAGTAAAAGCATTTAGAGCAAGAAGTCAATAAGAATATGAAATGGCCTAAATCTTGAAGAGGAAAAAAAAAAACACACACACACACTTCATGGCTCTATACGTGGGAAGTTCTTTCTGACTGGTTAGCTGTGCAGCTTTTCTTTTAATGAGTAGATTTAGCGAGTTTTAATGAGTACATTCAGTTTCGAAACCAGCGGAGATATTGGGTGGATTAATAATTCAGTTTGAAACCGTTTAAAACTGCTCATATGTAAATATGTTAGTTTATTGAAAGGGACGCCAAAGAAAACACAAACTGTGAAAAAAAAAAAAAAAGATGAATAAACAAATAGATAACCACATCATGAACGCGATGCGAAATCCTGAATGGGCTGAGCAAGTCAAAGTTGGTGTATGACTAGAAAGCAGCACTGACATTAAAAGCTCTCAAACAATCAAGATTTTTCAACCATGTGCAACTTTATTAGCGGTAGAAAAGAGACAGCGGGAGCTCGATTGACTGACCCGGCGTGAGATCAAGCACGGATTCAAAAACCTCATTAAAAACAAAAAGGTCAGAACATCATTTGCATAGACACGTAGGAAACTTCAACTTTTATTTTGAAAGAGGACAGCTACGAACTGACAAGGCAAGTTTGTTTCTTGACAAATGAATGCAGTGTTAAAGTGACGTTTAGACTATATTTTTTCCCCGCTATTCAAGACGACCTGCAGAGCCAGTACCAGCACTGCTGAACAACCAAAAATATATATATTTCCTTGTTTATTTCAGATTTGCACTAATTGATCATGATTTCTTAGTTGCATATGTGAGCGCAGTGGCAACTGATTGATTTGTGCTCGATTAGAGAGTCACGCCAACCATGACTGCATTTTGAATCGCATCACGACGAAAATATAATAAAGGTGACATCCGTTATATTATTTCAATTCTTTCAGTGATTTCGTTCACACCATGCGGCTCTCGCTCTTAACGTTTCGTTTGTTTGAGGCTGGAGTGAAATCTGTATGAAGAAACATTTGTCGCAATAGCTAATTATAGCTGTCGGAAATTTAAAAAAAAAACATAACATGCTATTTTACTGCTTTGAGTGATTGATTGTTTCTATCTTATGCCTCAAGCAATGGTCGAGAACTAATTTATCTTGATAAGGTGCGGCTAGCAGTTTCGCATACTCACGAAACAAGTTTTAAAACCGAACGACATGTTTTAAAAAAGCTTTCTCCTTCTGCAAAAACAGAGAAAAGCAAAAAACCTTGGTCAAGTATTTAATGCATTTGTAGTTAGAATGTTTGTAGAGCAAACGCTATAGCTATTTTATATCAAAATACTCTCTGTGAAGTGGACGCGCAAATACAAAATGCATGCAATCCTAATCCAATTAACTATAGTGATTATTTGGAGTGAATTGTCGTCTCCTGAACATAGTCTGAGGCTTGTGTCGACAGAATTTAAGTTAACCATCAAATAGTGAAGAGGGGGATATTCAAACGACATAACTAATGTAACTTACATCACGAAAACTTATAATAATGAGTACTGAATTTTTACCCCTCAAAGATGAACGTCTAGAAAGAAGTGAGGTTAAAACTTGCAGTGACTTGGGGTTTTATACTAGCCTTTGACTAACCGCAAAATGTAAGTACATTTAAATTCTGTTACATAATCCAAAAAATACCGGAAGTAGTATTCGTGCAACAGCCAATGAATATTTGTGTAAATGAAAAAGCACAAAAGGAAAATAATAGGGCACTTAACTTGGCCTGCGTGGAATGAATCTTACATACCACTTGAGATAACTGAATTAAGACGGGTTCTCATATCATACAGGACTGGATATTTTCGCGTGACGCTCATCGGAGGACTCAAAGAAAAGAAACTTCTACCCTATCTTGAGCGATCGTGGTCACATATTGAAAAGACATCGCTCGCTGTTACTCAAAGTTAATTACTGCTGTTGTGTAACAAAACCGTCAAACGCAACCAATAAAATGCTAACAAGTCGCGTTAGCAATTAATGACAAAAAATAAGATGTATAGCTAGCTACAATCACACTCGTACTACATCATTTTCAACAGGAAAGACGAAATGGAAACAAACAAACATTACTGAAACCAAGCTATTGTTTTAAGTGTCGAAGCGTGTCAATTAGAGCACATCGAGCACAATACGGTTGCACAAGATATTCAAAATAATGTTCAGATGCGTGATACAAACAGCCGCCGGTCTGCGGTCGCGAACGTTTGACCAGTTAATTACAATTTAGTTAAAGGTACAATAAACGTAAAGGTAAACTTGAAGGACTTAAGCTACATTGACAATACGAATTATGCAAGACTGAAGGGAAGCCCTCACAGAAACTGAAGCGTCGCTATGATTCTAAGGTTTCAGTTGACTATGCTACGAAAACGCATGGATTTTGAAGCAGTTTATAATAGGTTTTGCAGAGACGATTACTTTGTTAGTTCAGCGACGATTATATTGCGCAAAACAAGTTGGCCTGCTTAAAATGAAAAGCTAGTTAAATATGGCAAGAGCGCGCGTAAACAATGCGCAAAGAAAATCGAGTGTAATGGCATTCCGGGTCCATGACGCTTTAAAAAGTATATCGAATCTCATTTAAGAGATTTCACAGCAAGAAATAAGTAGAATACCTGCAAAAGGGCTGCGTTGTTACTTCATCTTTGAGTTTCCAGATTTTTGATGAAGGCCGTGGTCAGTTATTTGCCCTGATCTGTGCGGCAAGGAATCATGTTTGATCAATATTGACCGCTGCGATGTGCCCTAGGAAAGTGGTGCTAAGTCAACCGAAAGAAATGTCATCAGGAACATGGAAACTTATCATGAATTGGCCCTTGAAATCTGACGTCACAGAAATCTAAACTATTCATCATGCAAAGCTGTTCTTCTCGCATATTAGTGACAACAGTAATCTTTATTCGATTCTACAGTATCGACACAGTGGTTTGTTTTGGAGATAAATTCCTTTGATATCTACTCGGCTGAGCTAACTTCTCCCCAGCTGCGAACTCAAATGTCGCCATGATTGAATGCGCCCACACGGCTTTTTTTAAACTTTCAAGCAAAGTTCAAGCAAAGTCGGATATTTTTACTGACGAAAGTGTTACCTAATGAGTTTTGGAAGGAATTAAATGAAATTGATCGTGGAAAAAAAATGCCTTCAAACTTGCGGTGGCCATCTTGGGAGCCTCCTGAAAATGGCACATGATCAGCATGCAGCTGGGGCAATGGCGCTTGCATGCAAAGAAACATGCAAGTCTTTGCGCACACTCTTTCATCTTTAGATGTATGAAGATTTTAATGAAAGTGGAAAAATTACGTTCAGATTACTGCATTTTTTCACGTATAAATGCTTATGCATGGAAAAAAATCAGTGACGTTATTAATTAATTCCCTATTGACTCAACTTAACTCTATACCCCGCCGCTTACAGACTTCAGCAGTTCAAGAGAAGGCGTAGACGCTTACTGCACGCACGCTGTCATCTCAGAAGTACTCAGACTACAAACACCATGAACTTAAAGTTACTTTAAAGCTGCCTTATTGATTTAACTGAACACTAAACCACTAAAACTACTAGTGCAAAACGCTTTCAAACTTAATCAACGGGCGCTTATGATTAGAAAGAGACTTTAAGTAATCGAACTATTACAGCAGTTTCCTTTATTGTCACATATTTAAGATCGCGGAATGAGATTACGATATTTTCAAACAACTCTGATGCGAACAAACTTTTTCAAACCGCTTACACACGAAAGAAATTAAATACCTGGAGGGCCCAAGATGATAATCAAAATTCTGATGCGAACAAACTGTTCAGACATCGCAAGAACGCTAGAGTAACGTTTTCAAACGTTTCACACATAAAATAAAGGAAATACCAGGAAGTCCAATTGAAGATATTGATCAAAGATTCGATCTGATGCGAACAAACTGTTCGTGACATCGCAGAGTGCAAGAGTAAGCTTTTCAAACATTACGTATACATAAAAGTAATAGATAATGAATTGAATATGAATACTGATAGCAAGCTTTGCCAACAGTATTCATCTTCTGAGAATTGGTATTCAGTTCTGAGAATTGGACAGGGGTATAATACTGTAAGAGGGGTTTTACAATCTATATTTTGAACTTTGGAATCTTTTGTCGGGCCGACGGAACTGATCAAACTGTAGTACTGTGTAACTGAGCTGAGAGGTCATAGTTGAAAGCCGATAGTATTGGTTGATATTACAGAAACCGTTGTTAAAATAAGACAGGTTACCTAGCTACTGAGAGCAGTCTGGTTGCACAACAGCCCGGCGCCCCTTAGGTCAGGGCTTGGGTCAGACTTTCAGACTGAAATTCCATCAAAGGCGAGGTTTCAAAATTAAGAATACGAGAATGAGTATGACAAGTGCTTTGTTAGTACTCAGACACTCTGAGGATTTTTTTAGTACTTTTACCATGCACCCATGTCTGGTTGCCATATTGGGCCGCACTCTTCAAAGCTAGTCCCAAGATTCAAGTTGATGGAAAGATTCAGTTTAAGGCGATGGTATTGCCTTGGATGAAAAATCAACTGATTATAATAAGCTCATGGTCATGGTTTATCATGCTTCGGCGACAATTTGGTTCAGTTGCAAAATACACATCATCGGCTTAACAGAATCTTTATAAATTATTTACAAGTGCAATTTGGAAATGATGCACCGATGCCCTTCATATGTTAACACATAGTCGCATACAGTTCTCGTCAGTTAACACGGGTCGGAGTTCATTACCCTATTTTAATTGTTTCACCGATGAGAAAAACTCATTTTGATACAAATCGAGTTCGTGCGGGTGAGATGGAAACAATGTCTGGGTAACATCATTCGATAGGCCTCCTTCTATTTGATAATCCTCTGTCTAAAGGCTGAACGTCCTGAGAGTTTCATGTTAAGTTTCGTGATAATTTTTCACTTCTGTCTAGCAGATAAGAAACATAGTCACCACAGATGCCGTGCAAAAGCTATGCTCTATCATTTTAACCCTTAACATCAATAAGTAAAGAAACGATTGGAAAAAAAGAGTGGAAAGTCATTGACACTTGGGTCATGGCTTTCGGAGTCACTCGGCGCTTTTAACTAAACAAATAAAAACTTAAAAGCCCACATCACTGAGCAGATATAAATTAGTAATTATCTTTCACAAAAGTTCTAGAACTTTTTGTTATTTATATTATTTTTACCCTAAACGTAATACGTAGGATCTATAATGAGGTCAGAATGTTGTCTTCTCCGTCTGCAATTGAAGAAATTTAGCTGAACTGGGTAGTTTTCCTTACCAGTATGAAGCATTTTTGTATTCTGGTAAGTATTTGTATGTAGTTAAGCTTAATTACAAATTTGATTTTTATTTATTTGCTGATGATACTAATTTATTATACACATAGAAAGATCTAAACAAACTCGAAATTGACATCAATGAAGAATTTTCCAAATTCTGTGATTGGTTAGATATCAAGAAACTCAACCCAAGAAAATCTGACTCCGTTATCTTTTATCCTTGTCAGCATAAACTGGACTTCGAAGTTAGTCTACAAATATTCAATCTATCAGTAAAAATCCAAGCAGTTGATATCGCTCGAACGAAAAACAAATGTGAAATAACTAGGAGTTTTAATAGTCTCTCTTGAAAGATCATATATCTCATTGAAAATAAGTAAAGGAATTTGTATTATGGCTAGACTTCGACATCTTGTACCATTTACTGCTCTTCTGAATATTTACCGCTTGTTATATTGATCGAACCGTAAATTTTTTGAGCTCTCATTGCCTGGTTACGTCCTCTTATTCGCCCCGAGCAGATTCATTCCTACTTTACATGGTTCTCAACAGTGGTAACCGTCCACGCCAAAAAGTCAAGAATAAACCATAGTTATTTTCCTTCGCTAGAATTTGTGTAAAGATAAGGAGTGGTATCCCCTTTTGCGTTTCAAGAAAAGCGCCCTTCAAACGTAAATTAAATCTCGTCTACTACCCTTTCTATTTCCATTATCTTATTTTGCTCACCAGTCATTAAGTGTTTTGTTATACCTCCCGACTAAAAAATAGAAGAAAACTGCGAAGAAATCGTTTGCGTGACGCCGTGGCGTCTTTTTGGGGTGTGTAATTTTAGCGATTTCATAACAAAAACTCCCAGCGATTGGTTAAAATTGGTAGCTATACCTCACTGACAATGCCTTATTTTTGTTAGGCTTTATGGAAAAAGAAGCAACCTATCAAAAATTGTCTCCTAAGCAATGAAGAACAGTTTATCATACAAAAAAGGTCATAATCTGTTTATAACTATTGAAATTTTTGCACGTCTCCATCCATTTTCCTTCCTTGTTTTCAGAAAATTTTACCATTTGTTTTCGTTTAGCGCAGAAATAGTATCTTTGAATGCTCACCTAATTACGGTAACCTGTCATTCTATCCTCTTTAGGTAACTTACTAAACGTTTTTAAATCGCCAAGATAGTAACCTAAACTGTATGTAGAGATTTTTCACTCACGTGGCCAGCAGCCATGCAATTTTTTTTTTTTTTTTTTTTTACCTTCTTTTTTTTTCGGTCAGTTATTTCCGCGATTTCATAAAGAAACCTCTCAGTTATTCGCTAAAATTAGTAACCACTGTGATGCTTTACTAACAATTCCTTATTTGTGATAAGCTTTATGGAAAAAAGGACCAACCTACATGTAAAGAACAGTTTATCAGATATCATCTGCTTATAACTAGTGAAAATTGTTGCACGTCTCGGTCCATTTTCGTTCCAGTTTTTCCTGGAATTTGAAACATTTGTTTATGTTTAGCGCAGAAATCTTATACTCACTAAATTACCGTGACTCACCATCGTACCATCTTTAAGTAACTTAATTACTAAACGGTTTTTTATCGCCAGCATAAGTAATCTAAACTGTGTAGATATTTTTTTCACTCACGTTGCCAGAAGCCAAGCAAATTCATTGAAACAAAAGAAAGCGCAGTGTGATATCCACTTGGCCGCTGTTTCTTGGTTTTAGGACACTCTCGCTATCATGCACAGCGGCACTACTGTGGTGGCAAGCTAGAATGTTCCGCACAAATATTTCCATCCTAGATTCGTTTTTATACATAGTGGAGTGTCATTTCATATAGTGAGGGGGCGGGGCATTAATTCTACTCCAGACGAAAATTTTATCCGGATTCCTAGGGTGCTTCCATTATCGCGCCCGTAGCGCTTTCACGCAATAACCCGCTCCCAATCTCTCCCCCCTCCCCCCCGCCCCCCAACAAAAGTCCTGGCTTCTGGCCTGCCTTGAGGTTTTCTTAACTGACAATACGCGACAATAAAGTACGAAATTTTAAAATTTAAAGAAGCTAACATAGAAAAATAGAAAGAGAAAACCGGCAATGTAGCACACTATGCTGCACAGCAATGTTTCGTGCAACCTGAACGCCGCAGAGATATAGAAGTAAAAGCAATTAGCTCACTATAGAGGGCAATAGAAATAATGGAAAGAGAAGGAGAAAAAATTACTTCGTGATGGCCAAACATTCAAGTCTGTCGACGACATCTCCAAGGTAGACGAGGGCCCATACAAATCCATGTCAAAAAGAAACGTTATGACGCGTATTGAAGTAGTCGTTGCTACTTCTTTGGTGGAGTGCTCGGTCCGCTATAATGATCCGTTATAATTCGTGTTATTATCATCAATTTGTGGCAGTGTATTAAAGTTAGGGGAATTTACGTGAACGTTCGTAAACATACCTTGACGTGACGAGGTGACACGCTCTCAGTCAAGTAAGATTGAAGTACTTCTTACTCTACGCAGACGACAACTTGAAAACACAGAGAAAACAGGAAAGGGGAGATTCATTACAGAACATGTCAATTTAGCTTCAATTTTTGGACAGTCTGTGATATGTGAGCGGCATTACAATGATCTTTAATTGCTCAGTCTCCAAATTCATTATCTGATTGTGGAACTCTCTAAAAAGGGCCTTATCAATAATCTGCTAAAGATTAAGGAAACGCACCAAGCCCAAAACAGCATATAATTCTGTGGGACAGGAGGAAGACATTAAGACTCGTTTCCATCGTCAGTTTTAACTTGGCGGCGATTCAAGTGTTTTTTTGTTTTTTTTTTTTGCTTCAGTTATTTCAGCGATTTCATAACGAAATCTCCCAGCTATGATTCTAGATTGTAGTACTTCACTAACAATAACTTATTTTTGTGATGCTTCATGAAAAAAGGAGCAAACAATCTATCATTTGTCGCCTGAACAATAAAGAACAGTTTTTCATATTGAAAAGGTCATCATCTGCTTATAACTGTTGAAAATTGTTACACGTCTCGGTCCATTTTTGTTCACTTTGTCTGGAATTTCTAACATTTGTTTTTGTTTAGCGTAGAAATCTTATTCTCACTAAATTACCGTTACTGGTCATCCTATATATCTTCGCCTTTAACTTTTATACATTGTGAAGTGTTGTCATATTTGAGTGAAAATACAGTTCTGAGATGGTATCAAAGATGGCGGGGGGTGGGGGTGGGGGTTGAGGACCATGATTCCAGTTCAAGAACGAATTGGAACAAAATTCACGAACTGCTTTTATCTTTAGTTTTATAAACGGACGACGTTTCTCTTTTAGTTATTATAAATTTTTAGTTTTAAATTGGTATAGTCCTCAAAGTGTATAGAGAGAACGCTGACTACAGCAGTAGATATGCATTTTTCTTTTATCTAACACGAACCTCACATTCGTCTACTTGTAGGTATGTATTTATCCACCAAGCTCTAAAATCAAAGTGAAGGTGTTTGCTAGTCACTAGTTCACATGCAGCTAACACTACTAACAGACAGCCTGATGGGTTATGCAAATGTTTTATGCATTTATTTCTAAAGTGCTCTCTGAACCTGAGAGTCTTATGAAAGTAAGGCACATAGATTTAGCTTCTTGATACATAAGCTTTTAGTTTATGAAACTAAAATAATCTGTCACACTTTGCAGTGAGTTTTATACTTTGATAAAACAAAGCTCTCTGGCTAGCCAAGTCATTCTAAGGGCGCACTGAATTCAATCGCTATTATAATGAACATGATTATCAGAATTGCGGCCTCGCATTTGGTTATACCTGGAGAATAGATTTTCTAAAATAACCTGCACCGGTTAGTCGGAACATTTCAAACACGCATTCATAAAGGTCACATCGCAGGGCCCACAGACTTAGTTGTTGCGTTTTCTCTCGCTTGCTATTTGGTAAGTATTTCTTTTTCCATCAACGTTGCCAAAGACAGGCAGGCAAAACGTTCTTGCTGACCTTCATCTTCAATTTGAGCCACCACAATGTCAAAAAATTAAAATTGGAAACTGTGAACGCCCAAAGCAAAATATATCCCAGATTTCTTTTGGCAAGTGTTAAGACTGATAATTTAACGCATGATTTTCACCCAATAAAATGGCGTGGTAAAAAGCAATATTTACTTTTTTTGGTATAAACTAATAAAGAAAATAATAACTAAACTTAAGGACGTGCTTACAAATAAAACTATTATTTAAATTTCAAATGCATTGCATATCTTGGAAATCCCAGCTGTTTCCTTCCTTTCCAAAGCAAAACAAAGATTTCGAGTTCTGCATAATGCGTTTCCGCCAATGTTGTTATTTGACTGTTCGTTTCTGGTTTATGTTTTAAGAAACAAGATTTCTTTCTCCTTTGCTTTCCAAAACCCTAGAAAAATGATCAACCGTTTGAAGTGTTTATTTGTTTTTTACCTATCTACCTTCAGTTTCACGTCCCCTGAGATGAACTGAGGAATAAAAAACTAAAAATTGACTAGGTTGAAAATATCAAACCGCCCATAGCGAAGTGTTATTCTTTGTAACAGCCTTTTAATTTTTTAATTAACCATTTAAAGGAAAAACCTTTTTCAAGAAAAAGCTTTATAAAAGTAAGCGGTAAGATTTGGTAGAATATTACACAGAAATAAAAAGTTTTAATGTCTGTTATAAACGATGCAAGGAAATTCAAATTTGATTTCTCTGTAATAAGTATAAGTCCCTGGAGAGAAAGTCATTCCAGAAAGCAGTTTCCTTTCTTCATTTGGCTTAATGGCTTTGAAATTACGCTATTTATATGGTTCATGCTCAGGCCTCAGTGTAAACCGCAGTATGCTAAGACATTTCTTTCTATAAATCATTGAAAACGCCATTCAAAAATATCCTAGTTAGTCTTTCAAACAATGCTCTGAAACTTTTACAGACATATTTATTAACAATCCTTCAGGATACATGTGATTTATTTCACAACTCAACCACAAATAATTCACGGCCTATTAGAGAATAGCTGACTTTAGTTTACTCAGCCTCAATTCTGTTTCAGGGCTTTTAAGATGACGTTTGATCAGCTTGCTAAGAACTTTCCCAGTGGTATGTTCGAGGGCTTCCTTGTAGGTTCAGAACAAGTAAAACTGGCACGTCCCTGACACTTGAAAAAACATTGAATATTTCACAGGTTTTGCGACACCCGCCATCGCCTCACTTCCATAGATTATAGAGCGAATATGTTATCAGTTTATTCCTACTAGACTTATTAATTGTTCATGGTTTAGCCGAGAAAGGTGACCATGGATTTATTAGTTTCATTTGCAAGCCCCTATGACTTTGGCAGCCAACTATGAAGGAGTGTTTTGCTATAAACCTGAACCAGAAGCTTGTCATTAAGGCGTAGGTGGTTTTTAAAACGCCCGGATACCTATAGTGCACTAGGTTGATCGTTTGTTTGAATTGCTCGGTGCCTTAATCAAGGAAACAATATTTTTCAGCCCTTCAACACCGATTAAATAAAATCAACCACAGAACCCTTTTCAAAGAAGCGACCTTATTAAATCTCCCAAGCGTGCAGGTGATTTTTCAAGATGGCCGAGCGTTTTGGCGTTCACAATGTACTTCTCCGTTGCTAAAATTTATTTTTAAATGTATCAACCGAGTTTAAAATTCCAAGACCTGAAGAAGTGCTCGGTAAAATGCTAAATAAAACATTTAAAAGAACATTTATGACAATACTCTTTGTTAAATAGCTTTAAAAGATGGTTAATTGGTCAGGAACGCAGAACCCATGGCATTGCTTTAATATTTTATACTGAGACGAACAACAAAAAGACATCCAAGGAAAATTTTCAAATCTATAGATTTTTGTTGGTAAAATTTAAATAATGAAAAATCTTCCCAAGAACCTTAACTCACAAACAATATGTGGCTTCACCTGGTCTTTTGATTTACATGGCGTATTTAAGATTTACGACGAAGTCATCAAAAACCATAGCTGTTGATAGACTGACCAAAAGCTTTCCTGTTTTCCAAGCCTACGAAAATTATCCTGCTCTCCCTCAAACCTACGTGCATCTCGTGCAGCACGAACAAAACATTTAAACTGCGTCTTCTTAGACACAATGTATACTAATATGTCACTTTCTTTTGCTATTTGTGAGTCCCTTATCTTTCATAATATATGAGGGACGATTGTAATTGAATGCGACAAAAAAAGATCCAAATTTGTCAGTTTTAATGCACCGCCGAGAAATTAAAAAAGATTAACTGACCAACCTGGCACATAGCTTTTGTAAAATGGCTCTAGTTTTGTTTCATTTTACTGAACGTGTCGGTAAGGATTTAATAGTGTGAAAACAAAACGAGAGTTTTTTTTTCCTTTCCATAGGTTTCAGTGTAAAACTTGCATTCTAAAGTTAATTTTTTTTTTTTTCATCTATGATGAAAGACAGGAAGACACTGCTGCTAAAAAGAGAATAGTGAATTGTTTTCAACCAGTTGAAATACTTTAGGCTGTGTACGTAGTGCGTTTCTGAGACAATTTCGCCACTTAAATCCGGCCGGTTGTAAGTGAACTTCCATAGACTAGAGAAGAATCGAACTAGCTAGCGTTTACGAGCTACTCAGCTGAAAATACAAACTAAATACGCTTTTTTTTGTACAAATTTACACAGCCGTACCTTGAATGGAGTTTCGGCTTGAACACTGTTTCAGTTTGACCGTTTTGGTTACTATGAATGGGTTGGAGAAGGCGACGCGGAAGGGCTTGAAGTAAATTGCGAGTCTCTCATCTGGCACTCACAGTCGGGCTGCCGCAGAAGAAACTGTGTTTGCTTACAATTTTTCCATGTAATTATACAAGCAAAGCCAATTGTTTTCAAACTCCGGCGATGAAAAATCAAAACATGCCTTGTAGCCGGAAATTAAAGGGGCAGTGAATATCGAATTAAGGAGCGCTTAACGCTCGCATTGGACCACGCATTGCCTGTACACGCGCAACCAATCATGAACAATTCAAAACGTCTTCCCCTTCGGCCTTCACCTATTTTAAAAATAAAATGGAAATAACATAAATTTAGAAAATGAAAAAAGAAAACGCTTATTATTTTAAATATCCACGCCAGGTTAAATTTCTGATTTTTGCAATTTAAAGTCATTAACAATTTCGTAATGTCATAGGAACGTATCTCGGAGAGGTGTCTAACTTCGACATTAACAGGATTGATGAAAGCCGCGCGAATTTGCCAGAGATAAACACATGTGGTCAAGGACATAATATAAAAACCTTGTCACTTGGCCTAGTATTTTTAATAATCTGTACGGAAATTAAACGCGGATAGAGTGCGAAAGAAAGCCGTCTTATTATGAGTGAAACAACACTGAGAGGAAACTTAGCGTCTTCATAAGCGGTTGGTTTACTTTGTTAGAGGTCAAACTTACTGATCTATCTGCAAATTAAAACCCAATGTTATTCCAAAATTGATCTTTTTGTTGAACTCATCCATGGAAAAACTAAAGGTCAATTTGTGCATAGTCACAAAAAAGAAGTGTAGAACCCGAACAGAAATAATCAAGGTCGTGAACTCGAAAGGATAATGTGAAAAAATACAGTGTGACTTCAGGGTGGGAAGGGTCGGTCAAGAGTTAAACCTATTGACTCCTTCAATAACCACCACCACCACCACCACCACCCCCACCCCCACCCCCCCCCCCCCCCCCCCCCCCCCCCCTTCCCCTTTCGACCTCTTTCCCTCCAGATTTCTCCACAGGACCTCATTTTGTAACAGAAAGATGTGTCTGCCTTCCATTCTCTTAAAAATTTTCCAATTTACTACTCACAATAATGCATGTAAATGACTTCGCCTTTTTTAAAACAAATTCAAAAAAAGTAGACAAAAGCAGAGACTTAGCTGTTTAAACATTACAAAATTTAGAGAAAAATACAAAAGCATACTCTTCGTTGTTTGGGAAAATAATGTTCCATTGTTTGAGTAAGTGTGTTTGCATTTAAAATCTATTTGTCAAACGCAAATACACTATGTCTGTATTTTACGTCTTGTCTCCGGAAATTTTTTATATATTCCTTGTTTTCGGTAGTACAATTTACTTAAATATTGTCAAACTGTATTCTATTATGATTTGAGAATATTTAGGTGGAAAATAATAAGGTCAAACATCTAGAAAGTGACTTTAATCTATAATACAGAGCGATACTTTGCTTTGGTGACATCAAACGTGTTTAACATGACGAACTAAAACCACAAGCAATACAATGGATTATAACCAAAAAGATACATTTCAAAGATTGATCAGTCGTTCGATCTGGCGGTAATAAAGCCTTTGATCGGTACATCGCTCGGTCGTATACTCGATTAAATGCTAATAATGCGAACTAGACCAAATTTGACTTTAAAAAGAAAACGTATGAGTGGATAAAAATCGGCCGTATCTTTACTATCCGCATAATGCGACACTGATTCACAACAAAAATTTACAAATCGAGATTCAAATCAGGGGGGAAAAGATCGGGAAAGCAATAATTTGTTGCGTACAAATTGGCTTGAACGACTGAATCAACTAATCGGGAAGACAGACTAGGTGTAAATTAGCCTTGGCAAATTTGTGTCCCCACCTTTATAATGAACTGGAACAATCACACCATAAGCGGCCAAGTGCATGTTCACGAAGAAGTTGCCACAAAATCTGAGAGCCAAAAATAAAAAATATTAACAAAACTTTTCGGGAAGACTTCTCACCGGTCTTATGAGGCCAAGGAAGCAAGCCCCAAAGCATTCGAATCATCTAAACCGTAGACAGCTTTGCACCATAAGTTTTTTTTTTTTTTTTTTCCTTCATTATTATGTGCTTCTTTGGGTCCGACGGGCAATTAATGCACGTGTATTAGACGGTTGTGAAGCACAGGTGTTCAAGCCGGAGAACGTGAAATTGAAATCTAAATATAAAATAATTACACCGAAGATTCCTCTCATCTCGATTTTTTTTTTTTTTTTTTTTTTTTTTTCTTTTTTTTTTTTTGTTTTTTTTTTTTTTTTTTTTTTTTTTTTTTTTTTTTTT
>Ga0126338_10000437_pt1 | contig 22205 bp, 9 predicted proteins | sample OrbCmetagenome_2_FD_92529 | JGI IMG/M metagenome (GOLD analysis project Ga0126338, IMG submission 92529) | Coral microbial communities from Petempiche,Puerto Morelos, Mexico - Orbicella C C metagenome | ecosystem: Host-associated > Invertebrates > Cnidaria > Coral | place: Petempiche,Puerto... | reverse complement strand
TACTTTCTTAAATGCACATTTTTAATTATTAAGATTAGTACAGATCATTTTGGCGAATTGTACAGCGCCTAGAGCAGGCATGGATAGGCGCTATATAAATATTTATTTATTATTATTTATTATGAAAGAATAAAAACGCCGTTTACAGTTTGCAAATATCTGCATTAGTTCCGGAGATATTTAAGTTTGAAAAATGTGTAAAATATGCAAATGAGATAACTGATGACGTCATATACTCAACCCAATATTATATCAAGTATATAAATAGAGTTATCTTGGCCAATTTGCAGCACAGACCAATGAAACCCGGTAGGTTAATAGTTCTACAGGCAACACACTTACGGCCATAACAAATTCTGTTTCCATGGCAACTCACTCTTTTCCAGTCCCACCCACTTGATTTCAATATTTTAGTGATTTTCAGCTCGAAAAACATTAAACAAGGCCATGAACTTGACCTAACATATTCATATACTTGCTAGATCATGCATATGAGGCACCATTAGCAAATGTCAAAATGGAATGCCAAAGGTGGCCAGAAAAGCCATTGATATTGGGGAGCTCTGGAACCAAGTATGTTGCCATGGTAACAAAACTGTCATGCTCGTATTGTGGAGCACAGTTAGAAGAATGTTACTGCAATGAATCAAACATTTCTGATACAAATTGGCTGAGATATCTTTCTTCATTACATTTCATGAAAATTTGGTTGAGTGTATGACGTCATCATTTGGCTAATTTGCATATTTTAAAAACTTGAATATCTTTGGAATGAAAAGATATATTTGAAAAATAGTAAACAGCATTTTTCTTCTCATACAGAGTACTTGTTTATGTCTTAAAATGGCTTAGATAGGAAAGATAAGATTTTCGTCATAGTACCACTTTAAGCATACGTTATGCATTGATTACTTCCCATTCTTGGAAGTTTAGTTTATCGCGATATTAGTTATCTTTGTTTTAGTTTTTGAAAATCATTTTGTTGACTGGACGCTATTCCTGCCAGTCGGGAACAGAGTTCCCGAAAATTTGTATCCGATCAATTGGGCTAAATCTTCGTGATGTTCTCGGATCAATATCAATACAATACAATAGCATATCTGTGTTGCTGTGTTATTTCGTCTTTACAGTTTGCTATTTTCTTTTCATAGGCGTTATTAAAGCAAAAGCGAGACACTGCCAAGAAAGGAACTGAACTAATCGAGTACAAAGAGCAACTGGCGACACAAATTGAAGAGCAAGAGGAGAAGTTACAAATGATCGAGAGAGAGGTAAGACAATGTATCTCTTATTGTTTGATTCATTACTATAGTGCCTGTATATCATTTAAAACTTCATTGCCTCCTGGCCACTAATGTCATTGGTGTTCTTGCTTCTCACAGAATCTTAGTTTTAAACAGTTTTAGACAATGAAATAATTCAGTTGCTTAATTCACTTTGTGTTGCTATCCCAGACAGTATTTGACCTTTCCTGCTAAGACTGTCCTGGTTTTCATGGTTACTCAAGACCCTGTGGGATTTTATGCCAACGTTTTTCGTTTCACCCTTCAGTTAACGTCGATTAAGTTGAAGGACACCAAGTTTCAAAATACAAACTACAGTTGTATGAACTTTTTCTAATATTCTTACGCCGGCTTCTTTCACGTTTTCACTTCAATGGAGATAAGGTTGTAACGAAATAAGATACGAACGGTTGCGTGACAATTCAAGACGACCTCTGTTACTCTGTTATGAATTATAGGTTTTCAAAGGTCATTGCGTCAACGTCTTATTATACAAGGTTTCGAACGCATTTAGCAACTAGAAGAAATGCAATAAACGCGTGGAGGAAAACAGTGAAACTCAGACTCGCTTGAGCCACTTAAAAACAGCCGAAAACACTTCCGTATTTTTGACTGCTAAATACGCATATCGTATATCTTATTAACCAAGCGTGAGGGCCGTAGAGATATCGGCCTCAGCTACTGACAGTGCGGATCGTGGTTCAGTACAAAAAACACCAAGGACTTATACTCTCCCAATACGGCCCCGAGCAAGCTTACTTTTATAATAAGAGATTTATTACACGATTGAAAATGTCAAAAAGAGAAGAAGGAAGAGAAAGTTGGGAGAAAAAGAAAACCCACATTTTTAAATACGTGGAAGTTAATTCTTTTAGAATAGTAAGTCGTGAAACTACAAGAAACTTATGAGTAGTGGCGTGGATCATTTAACTTGGAAAATATAGGAGTTCTGTTTGGTGGATTTTTGAGATTGGTCCTCTAAAGAAACTTGGTAGTGTAATAAATGTGCTCACGAAATGAGCTGGGGATACCTGTGGCATTTTTATTTATTGGCTCTTCTGTATTCTGTATTAATGATTACATGATGTTCTATCCATGTTTGACCACAGTGACATGGAAAAAGTTACCACTTACTAAATTTTCCTTTGTCGTCAGTGACTGAAACTTATCACGTGGTACGATCTTTCGCGGGAATCACTGTATTTAACAGTTAGATGCTGAGCTCGAGGTTTCTATTGGCGGCTAGTTTTATAGTTCAGAAACTTCATGAAAACTCGAAGTTGACACCATTTTCAGGAGATCTTGGCGCTGTCTATCGTTTACCTGATAGTCGGGCGGTGGGCTTTGCTAATGATCGATCGATGCAGTTGGTCGACTTCTAAAAATTGTTTCAACTATGCGTTTCCGTGAAGTTTCTGAAACAAAAACGATGTTTTTCAATAGATTGGTCAGTTATTATCACAGAGACGGCTCGCTCTCGGTTGGCCTGGGTCTTTGCCCATCGTTAACTATCAGATAACTATCATGATAGATACCAAGTACTGACCGTGAAATTGTTACTTAATCTACATTGAGGTTTGTTGATTGTCGTAGAATCTAAACACAAGTGAATTGCATGCCCAAGGACTGCGGTGTCGAGGAGAGAGACACGACCTTGTTATAGCGAGACAAAAGGAAGCTTTAGCGGACTTAAGAGATCGAACAAAGACACTGGAACAACTCAAACCACCTCGTAAGTTGGAAGTCATCTGCAAAATGTTAAGTGAAACGAAATCGTTTTGTTATCAAGGGTGACCCCGGTGAAACGAACAGTTGACAAACAACGGATATCATCGTATAATCTGTCTGTAATGTTGATATATTAAGGTTGCTCTGCATAAAACTGAAGTCATGACTATTACAAATCACTTGTCCATCTCAGCAAGGAATCACATCCAGAACTAAATTAGAATAACATAGCACATGGAGATTTGTTTTTTCGTTTAAACATGATAGATCTTGAGAACTTCCCTATGAGGAATGAAAACTGAGGGTCTTTAATTTAGCCTAGACGTAAAATTTTTGTTAAGCCTGACGAAAATTTTGTTTGCCTTCAGTTCCCAACCATGAACAAGCTCTACAGCAGATTGTGGCTCTTAAGAAAGAAGTCAGTGAACTGAGAGCGAAATTAGCTTCACAAGAGGAAGACTATCACAAAAGCGAGGGTGAAATGCATGCTGAGGTATTATGGATGGTATTATGAATTCCTTGCTCTACTAGGTAGAGCAAGGAATTCCATGCCCTCGTTGTTTAACGTACAAATTACTGGCAATATAAAATTCATGGACCTAAGTGGCTTGATTTTCTCCTGGGCTGAGTACTTGGGTAGTCCACAGTGTTGTAGGTGAGGTGCCACGCTTAGCGTATAAACCCCATAGGGTTGGTAGCTACCTCCGGGGTCTTATATGCAATGTCAGTGACGACAGAGCGGAAAACCGCTGTGATGTGTGGCAGCGGAAAGTATGCGCGAAAATCGGTTGAGAAACACCAATTGGCTGCAATCCTTTGAAGGTCGTACTACGAAAGGTATTTTATATTAAATTCCTGTACCCTTGAGTAAGATAGTGAAGTTGAATTGTTGGTGATATAGTTTTCTTTTTAACCCCAAACAGTTGAGAATTCGTCGTGAGCAAGCTTCCTCTAGCTTGGCCGAGACAGAAGGGGAGAAAGGTGCTCATCGGCAGACAAAAGAAGCGCTGGACTTGAGTGAAAAAACGGTCAGTTGGCTTCTTGCCACAGTGTACTTAACAATACGCTCTGGATAGCTACTATTTGTACTTTTTACAGAAAGAGCAGTTTGAAAGGAGCTGTGTTTTATCCTTGCTGAATCGACGCCAGTGTGATTTATTTCATAAAACTAAAATACAATTTCATTCATTGGGCCCTTTCGGTGGATAAGTCAAGAATAGCTCACAAAAGCGGGTGCATATCAGCGTTACTTCGTGCTATCCCCTTATCCTTCCATCTCCTCATCCTTCCATCACCTGCTAGCCTGGTACCAAGTAACTCAGGCTTGAGAGGACAACAACGAGCGATCACAGAAGACCGGCTTTATAGTTAGAAAGTTGCTTAGTGTTAATTAATACTACCTTTAGAAATCAAATAGACACATTAAAATGAGTTGTATATTTAAGTCAGTGTCATTGTTTCTTTACAAATTCTCACTAAGTGTTTTTTTTCCATTGTTATCACGTGCAACAGTATCTTAAGTTAGCTCGTACACTCGGAGCATTGCTAGAAATTGACCCGGTACCAGGCTGTCGCTCGATGGCGCATCTACCTGTGGAGGAACGAGAAAGACTGGAACTGGAGAGGACGAAGGTACTTTGCAACACAAAATCTTGTTATTTTCCAACTCTTCGTGTACCGTCGTTCTGTACCTTTATCCTGTTTACTTTAACATTTACATTGGATTCTTGCAAAATCACCCTGGGACATAAGCGCAAGATTAAACAAACAAAATTTCAATACAAAAATACCCTAACCCTAACCCTGAATATATAGGGAAAGCTCAAATAAATGGAATAGAATTGCAACAAATAAATGTGGTCAGAGATGGGCCTTTAATTTTGTGTAGGAGTCTATCGATAAGTAATCAGTAATGTATCTTTCTTACTACTTAAAAAGTAGTTTACAGGAAGTGTTAACATTATCCAAGTTAACGTATCTTCTTCTTGTCTTTGACCTTCTAGGCTGTGGAACTGATGGTTTCCAAAGTTCAACAGATGTACGAGCGAATGGAGCGGAAAGTTCAACTGCTGGGGTCATATGAGGATGACTTAGTGCATCTCAGGTTAGGAAATGCATGTCATTTTTCTTGAAAAGAGACGAGTAAGTTCTGATTGAGAAAAGGATGGATATTCAAATGTGGATGGTCATCACATCACTACCACACGGGTGTGGACTAACCAATATTTCTCTTGCATCGCAGAAAGAGTGAGACCATGGCAGGACAGAAAACAGCAGAGGCGACAGGCCTGAAGGTTTGACTTGTTACTTTATTATATGGCACACTCTAACACTTCCGCAATAACGAGGAAAATGAAATATTACTGCTATAATTTTGTCCTGTCAATGTTTTGGATTGTCTTCAATCCCGTTGTTCTTTTGCATTTTGTTCAGCTAATAGCGCTGTTGCTCATTTTCTTGTTTTATGTGGTATAGATGGATGTTCGAAATCGCCAAGAAGAAATTTCTTACCTGAGAGCATCAATGACCAGACTACGAGACGAGCTGGATCAACAACGAAGACTGAACGTCTGTTTAAAAGAAAGAAAGGTAAGGCTTTTAAAACTTGTGGTTGGACTCATTCGAATGAAGTGATTCCACATTCAAGGAATCGAATTTAAAAGATCCTCGCGGAATTTTCCACCAGCCTGCGTGACAGAGAGTTTGTGCCTGTCATACCTCCATTAACAGTCCTGACGTCTTACTGCTGCTACATTTTATTATTATTATTATTATTATTATTATTATTATTATTATCGTTATTATTAATACAACATGAACTACAATAGGACGATTGAAGGAGATACAAAAGATAATACAGAAGGTAATGTGTGTTACAAAAAAAAAAAAAAATACAAAAAATACACAAAAAAAAGAATTACAAACTATTACATGGCTGCTAATGGCTTCATGAGGGTGTGAGGTGTTGGTTGTTTTTCGCATTGCCCTGCTCCGTCCAAACACGAGTTAGGATGGACGACGGACACGTCAAAGTTCGGTTGTTTGATTTTCGGAGAACTTGGGAGCACTTTAGTGATGTAAATAGTCGTAAAACGTAATTAAGGTCATTAAGAAACCTTAGATACATGGTTACGGAATGATGACGTTTGACTGCAATCACCATAATCCAATGCGTGTTATGCTTTGTACAGAAATTTGCCATGGACATGGATGAACGGGATACCAAGAGATCAACTCACAGTTGTTATATGGACGAACATACGCGGTACAAGGTAACTTATCCAAGGACAGGCTGAGTAAAACTGCTACAAAGTGATATATGTTTTGCGGTCTACAGTTATTAAACGCAGCTGAATTTAACCGAAAGTCTGTAAATCACCCACTGTTTCTGGATACATTGGGTTAGTCACGTGCTTAGTTCTGACGTTGTCTAATTGGGGACGAGACAGCAATTTTTACGTTGTCATTTGGGCCATGTGAAAGTGCAACAATTTGCAGATATCAAAGGCGTTTGTTCTCCCGTTATACAGTAGGTGACTAATTCCTGTTGCTGCTAAATAGATCCAGGCTGAGATTTATGTGCGTTTTGGGGTGATTTATAAACGTCTTGCCTGGTGTAATTTCCGGCCTTTGAGTTTAAATTAAGTTCCTTATAGTAAGTTATTTTACCTTGAACTCGTGGATATGAGATTGTTTCTCTTCTTTCTCTTCTAGGAAGAACTGAAAAAGAAAAAAGCAGCAGAGAAACTCAAACGAAAAAATTATGAAATAGAATCACTAAAAAAGGTATTCGCTTGCTGTTTTTTTCCTTCTATAGCGGAATCGTTAGTAACGTTACTTTTCATCCTATTAATCTGTTTTAATTCCCATCAGGAACTGATTTCCGCTGACCGGGAACTAAACGAGACCGCTGTCAAGCTGCAGCTTCTTGAATCCAGTAGAGTAAGTTAACAGCTGTGGTGTATGCCTTACAGTGAGAAAGGATGAATGATATCCCTACAGGCCTTACAGTAAGAAAGGATGAATAATATCCCTACAGGCCTTACAGCAAGAAAGGATGAATAATATCCCTACAGGCCTTATTACAAAGTAAATCCCTCTCAAGTTATTTTTAGATTACTTCGGACTTCAGAAATCCCTGTAGAGTATTGAAATAGGCAATCCTGTGACGCGAATTTTACTGACGTGGACAGCCAATGCGGCTTTACAGCAGTACGCTTTTTTATCCTCCGCGGTAACAGTATCGGTAACAGTATTGGTAACAGTATCCGCGAAAGGTCTGGATACCAAATTTATCGTAAGTAACTTGAGAGGAGACACTTTGACAATTAGGCCTGTATGGAGGGTTAACTCACTTACGCTTCATAGAGATTGAAAGAAACGGGTTGAAGACCTGGCCGCGTTCATTGTACTTTGCTCTGGGGGAAGATACTTTTCTACTGTCTCCCGTAACCTACGTTAAGAGATAGGAGCGGAGTTAAGGAGTACGAGGGGCGGAGAGGAGTACTGACTAGCATAAGCAAAGCAAAATTCGTTAGTGAATGTCAAACGTTCAGCCCTGCTCTAAAACTATGATTGTCCGGGTAACTTGCCTCTCAACGGCTGAAGCAATCGGAGTTGCACGGTTTCGGGGTAAAGTAGAGTTCTGTGTAAGATCAGTCTCACAGGTGATTGACATGGTGACGCATCTTACGCGGCCTTATTGCTAAGCACTCCTTCACTCCTTCCCCCACCCCCGGCGCCTCCTGCCAAACGTAAACGTCAAGAAACGTGCTGCTTGTAGCAGGATGTATTTCACTTGACCGTTTCTTGTGGCCCGCACGAGACAAGTCTTACGAAATACTGACTCATGGGACACTAACTAAAGATTCTTGAGTTGTGACGTAGTTTTTTTTTTCTGTTGTAGAATTTAACAAGTGCTCGAAGTGCCCACAGTGAGGACAGTGTTCTGTTAGATTATGATGAATAATACTCACGTGCATTCTACAGTACTGCCCTCTACCATGCGTGATTTTCTCCTCACGAGCGAGAATTATGTTCATGCATGTGACAGTCACGTGGTCTCGCCAGATCTCGTGTCTTCAGCCCGCAACGAGTACTTGGCTTTATCCTGCTTCAGCAGTTTACTGTGACGTTGTAACGTGTTTAACGACAAAAACGGAGAATGTCGAATACCTTCTTTTAATGGATTATTGAGTTACAAGATAAGAGCAAAGTAAGAGAGACAAAATAGCAATAATACAAAAAGGTCGCGAAAGACGCGGCTTGTGTTCAAAGCGAAGTTGTTCATACATCATGAGCCAGTCAACCTAAGAGCGGCGTTCACGTTTACAAAATCATTTTAGTTACACTATGTTAATAAAGTGACAGCGTTTGTCAACATACTCGGATTTTATTGTAAATACGACATTAATGTACCTAGTAATAAATTATAACGTGTTTAAATTTAAAAATCTTTTGAAATCATAGTTTTTTTCTCGTCGTATTTTTTCTGTGGCAGTCATTGGAGAATTAATTTGGTTTTCATGACCAAAGGAGTGAAGAGTACGGGGCACCAACTTTCCTTTGATTCCCACAATACTTATTTGTCTTTCACAGACCATCTCTAGGATCCTGGAGAGAGCGATATAAATAAGACTGGTAGCCAGATTGGCATACAGTGATGGTTCACGAATCTACATTTACTGAACTAGGAGAACAGGTTGATCTGTTCGGCTCAAATAAACGAGTAATTTTAAATTTCGCCTTCTCAGGGAGCTGTCGTTTATTTGAATCAGGAGTTTATTCGGGATCTCGCGTTAAATCCGAAAAATTAAATGCTTCTTCGAGTTCTTAAAAGGAGCAACTTTCTTTCATTCACTTACGTAATGAAATATTGAATCAATAAAATGACATTTTTCAGTCAATAGCTAGAGTATTTACTAGCACTGTTGTGTCCCATATCAGTATTTTTTGTATTTTTTATGAGCACAAGGCTTTCCCGCGGCAGTGCAAGAACCGCAACCAAATCTGAACCGACTTAAAGAATTTCATTCAATGCAACCTTAAAACTCTTAGTGTGTACGAAACCGGAAAGTTTTTTAGTTATAGAAACATTAGGGACTCTGTAGCATAAAAGTTGTGAGTAACGAGCTTAGGCAAACAGTGTTTTTTTCCAGATTCAAAGCCCGAGAAAACCTAACCCTTAAACGTCAAATGTTTATCACGCTTGTCATATGGGACAGGCAGGTTGTCATTTTCGTTCACGAGTTAGCTCACAGACGCCTTTGATTAACAAATATATTGTGATGATAATGATGATGATGATACAAGTTTTTCCCTTATTATATTACGATAACGCAAAGAGCTTCGTAAGTTTGTGCAATAACGTCAATTGGAGTTGTACCCTGCCATGAGCGTGGGAGATGCATAGGATAAAACCGCGATGCAGTGTTTACCTTGGATAACCCACCCGTGACATGATTTTCGGTATACTGAAAAATCAAGTCACTCCATGCATCAAGAGAGAACATTACGTGACTAGTATATACTGAAGGCAAGCCTTCAAAAGCTCAGCAAACCCGCTGGTAAAATTAAGCGTTCGACTTGTGACACATCTGAATCATGAACGACTTCGTTTGCTTTCTTTGCGCGCGCTAATTAAACGCGTCATAATAGCATAGTATTTCTTCCTGTTTGCTTTATTTGACTGATTAAGCACGGATGGACTTCCCTTCCCTTTCAGCTTCTTATTTCTGAAACATTTCCTCATGAAGTTTCAATCAAGGATAGGATCCACCAGATACGGCTATGGAAATCTTACCAGATGATATTTGGTTGGAGGTATTTACATTCCTTTCTCAGAGAGATCTTCTCAGAATTGCGCTCGTCTGTCGTACCTGGAACCGCCTGTCACGTGACAGCTCACTTTGGTCTTACCTTGATCTTGAACCACTCGCCAGATCACTGTCTAATAATGTAATACAGAGGTTGATAAATACCATGTTTGCACCTCTTGGGAAACACCTCAGCCTCAATAAGAACCTTGTAACGACGGAGATTTTGCAAGGTTTGTTCGAACATTGCTATAGACTAGAAAGCTTGAGTCTTAATGACTGCAGGTTTCATTCAGCTGGACCTTGGTTCGAGCTCCGACCTGATCAGGTGGACACGCTGACTTTCTTGGACTTAAGAAACGCCAGTGGATTTGCTTCAGGAGTTGAGGATGTTTTAACAAAAGCTTACAACTTGAAATATTTAGGTAAGTTTAACATCTTGTGCCTGTGGTTCATACTTTAACGGGAAGCTTAGCATCATCCCATTATTATCCCATCTAACGTAGTTACAAATCTACTGCGTATTTTAACGGTTTTTTAATGGTTTTTTAACACTGAAGAAGGGTCATATGCCCGAAACGTCTGTGTTTTCATGAACATTTTTGACACTTTCCGATGTTTATACATCCAGTATCGCTTCAATCGTTTTTAACCAAGTGTCACGCATCAGCAACGACTTTTTAGTCTACCAATATACTAGCTTAGCATTATGCATATCTGAAGCTAAGAAATAACAGTTCTTTTTTTTTCTAATTTCACCAAACTTACTACGTTTTATGGACTGGGTATTCGTGTGCATTATTTTTCTTAAATAATTTTTTTTTTGACTTTGTGGATACCAAGGAAGGGCTGGTGCCGTGAACAAAAGAAACTTGTATTTCTGAAGCCATATTTTGCCGACTGACGACCGTGTATCAGAATCATGTTGTATTTGCATCTATTGAAATACCATAACATGCCATATTATCCCATGTCATACCATGTCATACCATGTTACGTACATATCAGTTACGTAATGTTTCTCGGGTGGCATACCGCAAAATATCCCACGATTGTGTTAATTTTTCAGTATTCCCGGGAGCCTTAGGGTAGGTGTGCATCCAAAAACAATATCAAGTTATGAACGAAAAACATTGTAAAGCTATTTATTTCTTTTCTTTGCTTACGATTAAAGGCTCTCTCAACATGATACACATTTAAACGATATGTGGCTTTTCCAAAATAGAATACCTGGATCCTTATATCATTTGACCTTAACTCCGTTTTGGCAAGTCAAACGTCAGAAAAGGTAGCCTACAAGCCTAGCCTTGACAACCTTTAAGAATGTTTTCACCCGAGTGCTTTTACCCGAATCATCAGCGTTTTGCCCGAAAAATTTCGAAAATTTCTGAAACTGGGGGGCTGGAACACCCCCCCCCCCCTGCCCGTACGCCTATGTCTCCGGTTCTTATTTCTAAGGGTGTTGGGAAACATTGCCATTGATCATTTGACTGTTGCCTCTAGGTCTTCACTCCTGTATTTGTACCAAACTGTTGATAAGAATGTTCATGACAAAGTACAACCTGTGTATTGTGGATTGTACGCATTGTGACTGGGTCACAGATGAAACTATACGTATCATCGCCGAGAACTCTTTATTTTTGGAGTCGATATGTGTGGCAAAATGCCGTAATGTGCAAGGACGAACATTGCCAACATTACTAGGAAAATGTTCGCGTTTAAAAACGCTTATTTTAGAAGGAACTCAATTACGAGACGAATATGTCAAGATGACGGATTGGGTTCAAACAAACATTACGGAGTTGAATGTACTAAGCTGTTATCGCCTGTCATTTTCTGGCCTGTCAGACGTGTTACCAAAGCTGAAGCGCCTGCGCTACTTGAAATGCGCGCTGACCGATGAGATCCTTCGATCGATCACGGACGGTTTTCCTTCACTGGAAGTTTTTTTCCTTCACCGTCGGTATCCTGTCACGGTACAGTGTGTTAGTGATTTACTATTTCACTGTCCAAGTGTAACTTGTTTGGATATTTCTTCAATTCCATTAGCGTTTATCTATTTTGAGAGCTTTCTTCCTTGCATGCCTCGGCTTAGGCTACTGAGTTTTGCAGGTAACGAACTCTTGGGTACCGAGAAAATTCTCCGTTCATTGGGTCGAAATTGTCTTGACTTGGAAGTTGTCTGTGTGAACTATTTCCATTCAACAAACAACTTTGAAATCGAACGCTCGTTTGTGTTTTTAATGCAGAATTGTCGGCGGCTCAAAGAACTTATTCTAAACGGTTTATTTGTAAGTAATTTAGTGGCTTGCATTCAGAGCTTGGCATATCATGTGTGCAATAGGAAAGATATATCAATCGTAGAAAATAAGCACTTTTTTCTTCCAGGGCCACGAAATAGCTTAGACAATATTAGAAATGCTACGTATCAATAGTTGTGTCTGTTGTAGAAATTGTTATCTTTGTTGTTACATTTTTTGAAGAACGCGTTAGAACAATAAATTTTGCTGTTCACTAATCATGCTAAGTGTTTTCCAATCAGCACTTGAGGCGGTGTACTTATCAACGAGTCCCTTAGTAAGCTATTTCATTTGCCTCTGTTTCAAAACGAGTCCTCGTGCGAACCTTTGCATATGAAAAGGAATTTGACTTACATGAAAATAAACATGCAGGTGAAGAACACTTCCATACAAATGGTTTCGCATGACTGGTTTTGACATAGAGGCAAAAGGCGACTCAGAAAACATCAACAGTAAAATATATGCTGGTTCCCTTGATAAATGATACATTTTGTGCTTTTGACCTTGTTCGTGAAGCCAGGGAAGTGCCAAAGAAAATGTACAAAAAAGACCCTCTGCCTTGTACAAACAAATTAAGTATTTATTGGACAGGTTCTTTAAAAACTGTGCTGATAAATCAAATCAAGAAAAATTTATACTTCGATAAACTTTTAATCCTGGGTTAGTGTTAACTGACTTCCGAACAACCCGGCCCTGATTAGAACAAGTTAACCAGAGATGAGCCGCGATCCAGTCGAAAACCAGCACTTGGTCAGCGTGATCTCGATAAGCTCTAAACTTGAGCCCGCAATATGGTCACATGATACTGGTCAGGTATCAATTGACTATAACATGGATGACCAATATCAAAGAAGCATGCTATAAACCAAGGATGCATGTCTCGGTCAACCTATTCGCTGGAGTATTACCGCCATCGATCTTGCGCGAGTCCGTCCCCCTCGACGCCGTCGTCGTCGTCGTCGTCGTCGTCGTGCATACGCGCCCACGCGCAATACCGCTAGCCATGATACCTGTGAAAAAATTAGTGCATGGTTTTCTTTTTCTCTCCTATAAAAGTATGGTGCTCCGCTTTGAGAGCTACGCTATAAATTAGGGCTACACACTTACAAAATTTGATGCATACCATGTGTACCTGATATACGTAAGGTAGCAATTTTATGTTTTATGACATTTGTTACGTAACTGTATCTATTATTTTATACGTATTGCGGACCCAGGAAGTGTTGTTGGCCAATTTTTGCCCACGTCCTTGATACGTGAGTAAGTAAAATTTTGGATGTTAATTTATTTTTCAAAGATGACATTAGATGTGTAGATATTGGAAGCGTGAGCTTGAACGTGAACAATCGGTAAGTTCGCTGCCTTGCAGTTTCGAACATTGAACTGCTAGTTGTTATGGAATAGTTGGAATAAAACATATTGTTTCTCTTTTATATTTGGTTAAAGTTCCCGTTATATCATGTTTTTATTACTGTCGATAACGACTTTTCAGGATAAAAGTCACGTGATGTCTTGCGTCGTATTACCACCCGAATTAACTTACATAGAGATATCGTGTTCAGGAGAGCGTGTTCCCAAACAGCATTATTTTTGCACAATTTTATTTTTGGCAAGAAGCCTGGAGTGGTTTATATTTTCGACACTCTAAGCCTTTGAGAACGTTTACACGCCGAGACATTCTGTAGTGGCGCTTATTAGAAGAGGGCACTTACATCCAGAAAATACAAGAAACTATTACTGCCTTGACATAATTTCCACGCAAACCTAAAATGTCCTTGAGGGCCAGGCCCGCATTGAGGACATTTTTTGTTTTTCTAAAAAAGCTTGTATTGCTTTATTCATTGTGAAAATAAAAAAAAAAAACGAAGATAAACCTTATCTGTCGTCAAGTGTCGCTTGGTTTAAGATTTCTCGGCGGTAATGTAAATTTCTGTCGGGAACAATGCCGAAACAGCACATTTGGTAAGCTTTCTACCTCAACAGTGCAGGAAATAGTAGGCAATGCCATCCCACAAACCACAAAAAGCCACAAAATGTCTCAACTACTTAGAGATTGACTTGAAACAATCGAAAAGGTGTGTAAATATTTGTACAACAAGAACGACTATCGAAGAAGATCTTCCCGTAAACCGTTTGTTATTTGCCACAATTTTCCGGAATGAAGACAACTTTGGAAGTGATTATGCTGAGGATAGTTTGGAAGAAAACTATATTACGCTTGCTTTCCGCCGCCTGACATGCTTCATTCAACTCAAAAATAGAACAACAAGACACAAATTTTAACTTCCGGTCTTTTCACACCGTCACGTCGTTTAAAACTAAAGGAGATGCCCACATCATACAGTAGATTGAGGATTTAATAAAACAATCGTTCCAGACGCCCTTGTTGGATACGAGATGACTATAACAAACTCGAGCCTTGTTATTTATCTATCACCTGGTGTCGAAAGTGGGCTCATGAAATAATTGTTAATTAACTACCCTTTGAGGGTGGGATTTCTATTTTCTGAGGTCTCACTATTTAGGCAATTTTTCAATGTTCTGTTGAAAGTTTGTGCTTGCAGGTTTATCAATTGTTCAATACCGGCAATACGTTGTGTTTATTATTGAAACTTTGGAGGCGTGCAATCTAAGAAGCTGAAGTGAAGCATTCTTTTGTTTCGTGCTCACTTTAGACACCCACGGCGCACCCATTTCACTCCATGACCCTTCAGACAGCCTCCATACTTTTCACAATAAGACCTGATAACCAAATCACGCAAGAAAGCATACTCTACCAAGAGGGTCAGCCCAAATAAAATCATCAATAGTCATTTGGCGATGTTTCAGCCACGACAGTCACGGAAACACTCACAGGCATCGCGCATGAATTCTTCCTTCGCAATATGTGGATAATGCTCTAGATATGTTAAGTATTTTAAGCAACGCCTCTGATCCCCTTATACCTTGGCCATTTTGTTTTGTCGAAATTTTGAACCATTAAGAATGATTTGATTAATATCCAGTATTATCAAGTGACAACAACCATCAGAGGTCGATGTGAGTGGCTCATGAACTCGGAAATGATAAAGTATAACGACCCAGCTTCAAAAGATGCCACGGCGCCACAAGCACGATTCCAAAACATCCACTGATTGGAGATTAGAAGTGGATCTCTTTTAGATAACAGTGAACGTTTTGCGACATTTCACAGAATAAAACTGTTCGGAGTACTAATACCCTGTCATTTCCATACACAGATAACAAACACCTAATAATCCAATAAATTTCTTGTTTTGTCTTCTGAGAGAGGACAGTAAACTAAACAAAAGGTTACTGGAGAAACGAAAAGCTTCAACTTAGAACTTATCAGTCAACTTATCAGTCAGATGTAATGTTAATAGGTAATAAGACTATAGTAGAGTTTTGAACATAAAATACCGATAATCGTCGAGTTGTTCGAACACTTTTTTAAAACTTCGGATTGTAATTTTAAGCGTAGTCTTATAACCTTTGTGGTAGGCTCCAGCGACAAGCCCGGGGCGACAAGCTACTTTTGAAGCTGTACCTTGGAGTCAGAATCAGGGACTTCATATCTTTATATCTTTATGGTTTTTCTTATCTTTACGGCTTTTCTTTACTTGCAATGAATAACAATTTCAAATACTAGCATTTGAGATAACGTGGTTTAGCAGAAAAACATGCCCGCGACGTAGCAGCAACAAGGTTTTATTGTCAGTCGCGGGACGGTATAACAACATATGCAAACATGTTATTTTTGCAATTTGACCCGGCTTTGTGGAAAGACGTAATAAACCATGCTCAAATACCGGGAAAGAAAATAAAACGTCGTCTAGGATCTCCGCAGTTCCTATAACTCAAAAGATATTGTTTACATATCCAACTAATATTTTCTTGAAAATAATTACGATCATTTAAATAAGCCATACCTTGGAGAATTCTGCAATCTCAAAATACAAGTCGAGATAGGCTTAATGATTTTACAGAGAGACGTAGATTTCAACGATATGTATTCCACCAGACCAATTCTTCAGGTTTATTCCTCGGTCAAAACATATGTCGTAAGGACTAGTTAGATTACTTTGCAGCCAACTGGATTGGAAACGATTTTTCATTGCGTTTTTATTACTCCAGACACATGGTCACACGTTCTACAAAACAACTGATGCACTGTAGTGACAGGTCACGAGTCATTTCGTCTTTGGTGTTGTCGTTTCTCAATAGATGCGGAAGCAGCATTCAGCAGTGCTGTTTTGATGTTTTGAAGCGATTCGTCTCTCTTTTTTTTCTCCTTTAAGTGTCCTAATTATTTCCAGCGCCTGTAAACAGCTACAAATTACAATTTCCCAGCGAAGTGAAATCAATAGGAAAATAGTCTTTTTATAAATAGATTTATGATCATTTATAGAAAAAAGAAAGAGAAGAACAGATATTGTTCGTTCTAATATAAACCTACGAGTGAGTAAGACAAGCTTTTTAAATGTGGATATTATAAGTTCCAAGTTCCTCGCTTTTTCCAATTATAGAAGATACTCAAAATGATTTTTCTGATCGTTGTTATTTGGGAGCGTGTCACTGTGTAAGTGTTTTCTAGTTAACTTGATCCATATTGGTTCTTCGGAGCAGTTAATAGCGAGCAGTTATCGGCCGACTAGGGCAATAAAAATCAGTCTTGGAAAAGGTTTACCAAGGTCACTTAGTCAGCAAAAATTCCGCTGCAATCAATGATCACTCTCTAATTAGTTTGCTTCCCCAGTTCTCAACTATTTGAGCTGAGCCGGACAAGCTCTCATATGCCCCATTAGCCCTGACCTTGTTTCGATTCCAGAGTATATTTTTAGAAGGGAATATCGATATTCTTAGAAAACATGAAAAAGGGGCCAACATCACTTTCAGTATTTTTTGAAAGGTTTTGATATATAGGCAAAGACGAAATGTCTAACAAAGTCGCTAAAATTTCATCAGTTCGTTTTCGTGCTTGTTGGTGCTCTCACTACAACTTGAAACCTACAAGAATTGTATAAACTTGTGGGTACAATAACATTACGAAAAATGTTTTTCTTGATACATGGTTGTTTTGTAATAGCCATGATAGCTTTTAATAAAGGTTTGATAGGGGTCAAATAGGCTGCCTCAGAACATCCGGTGGAATTCAAAATGTCACGGGAGTTGTGGATTCGCGTGCTGAAAGCTCATAATCAAGTATCAAGGTAAAAAGAAGAAAAGAACTCAAGTGAGATATGCAAGTGGACACATTCTGTGTAATCCAAAGGAAAAGTTGAAAAATGGTTTAGTTGTAAAGTTTTTTTCTCAGTCAAAGGGAAGCCGTCCGCATAGAACACATTTATATCAGTTTCGGTATCAAGGTGAAATTTCAATATCAAGGTAAAAATGAAAAGTTATCAAGATCTCACATGAGGACTGCAAGTAGACACATTCTGTGGATTGGCGCTTAAGTTGAAATACGGTTGTGAAGTTTTTTCTTCAAAGGGTGGTCGTCCGAATAGAACACATTTATATCAGTTTCAGAGTAGAAAGAAGTCTTTTTCAGTAGAAATGAAGTCCGTGTACTGAATCAACTGCCACAAAAATTAGAAAACAATATTATACCTTTATATGGAATACAAAGATGTTAGAGTGTTTTTGCTACGGCAGGCCAACAAGCTTAAGCTGACAAAACTGATAGCTGCTCTAAACACCGGACAATATTGATAGCCATGTTTATTCCATCCTAAAAAGCTGTTGAAGCTTAAAATGGCATATTCCATTTTTTTATTTTTTTATTTTTAGAGACTGTTTCTGACGCAATATTGGAATCACCCACATTTTAATTTTTTTTTTTTTAACGTGGAAATAATGACAAAAAAAATTCACAGAAAACCGCAACCCTCAGGTGGTTGATGGTGGTAAACTCGTATCTCGGCTAAAAGCGTAAACAACGATATGGCAGCATGTTGAATTGAAATGCTTTAATTGTTTACCATTCGAACTGCTTTTAATTGTTTCCATAATTTCTATAGCTCGAATATAAGTTTTTTTTTAGAAGTCGCTGATCTGTTTACAGTGGTAGGCTGCGAACATTGCTAATGAAAACAACTTTGTTTTTCATCATGCATCCGTTGCGTTCATATGCAATCATTATTGCTTATTATACCCTGACCAACATTACTTTAAGATATTCTACCAGATGCTCATTTTTCTTGAGTCGTGCTATTCCTGATCTTTAACAAAAGAAAACCTTTACCACAGGAAAACAAAAGAGCCAAGAGAACTCTTCCTTAAAACTCAACCTACAAAAACTTTGGCAATTATTTTTCGCAGGCTAAGAAACTTTATCTGGTCGATATCTTTTTCTATTCGGAGCTAAGTAGATATGAACTCCACGAGCGAAAATATTGATACTAATAGAAACTGAACGTCCTTGAATAGCTCGGGCCGCCACGTGTGTCTTAACGTCGAGAAACAGTCTAAAGGAAACAAGAACGACTGCAGTTTATGAGAGAATTCGTATTCATCCACATCCAAATACATGGCATACACATGCCGGTACAGCAGAAACACGAGTGCTTTCTTAGGCGTTGGCGGAACGTGCAACAAAACGGACGGCAAGGCGGTCATGGATGTCGTTATCGACAATTCTAGTTCTGCGTATATCCGCTGGGCACCATCCAGGCGGTCTTAACTGAGGGGATTCGGAACTACACGTTAATCCAGTTCATCACGCAACTGTACTATCGATCCTTCCTTCATGAGCTAGGGAGTCTTCAAACCACCCTTGTGTGAAATTCGTAGCCGGCTTGGTTGTAACTGTCCGGAAAAGACGTAAAGCACTACTTTAGTATAACTGAAACGTATCATCAACGGCATCCTAAACCAAATAGCTAGAAATGTTTATTTCGATCATGTGTGCAAAAGAAAATTATATTTAAACAAAAAACAATTGGCCTTTTAATAATTTCGTAAAGAAAGTTGCAAACTTGTGAGCCTTGATGAACGAAATGAGTGAAGAATGAACTGAAAAACGAGATCTTAAAATTAATAACCTAACGAAACTGTTACAACAATAGTGGAATATGGACTCATCCGTTATACTTCTTTGTTTGTTCTATACACTCAGTAAAGTGGAGTTGTATGTTCACAAGCGAGAGATTTGTGCAATGAGCAAATGTCAATGCAAATGCCAAAACAGTTCTGATTAAATCGGGATCTTTACCAAAACGAATTTACACACAATGACTTCGATGGTAGCCTGGCGGTGCTTTGCAGGGCAAGTAACTCTATCCCTGCTGATTGCGCAGAATGTTTTTCCTGCATCCAGCGATTTCTTTCTTTATGTTCTAGATGATTCTAGAATGCAATGTAAATTCCCTGACGTTTATCAAAGTAGCGAGAAGCAGCAATACTCGTTTAACTCTCGAAACTATAGTGCTTGTATTCAGGGGTTAGTTCTCAAAACCAAAAGTAAACCTGACAGTTAAAAAGATACTTCAGTATTGTTCATACAGTCGCTTAGATTGTGACGTCACATGGGGGCTCGTTAAAAGAAAGACATGAAATTGAATGCAGTCATTTGGTGGAATATCTTGGACCGCCAGATTACTTTTGCCGGGCTTATTTCTCGCGCAAGTCCAAAGCTTCGTGGGCAGGTAGGTAGGTTGCTGCCATCACAAACTATGAATACATGAAATTATTACAGTTGTATTATAACTATTTCATTTAAAACCTGTTTTATACAGCGCAAAAATTAAATGTGTATTTATTTCGAGAAATTTTATTATAGCATACCAGCTAACTAGTTCCACTAGCCGTTACTTTGTGTTACTTGTATGTAGCAGAGACAAGTATTTAGAAACTTGCTATTCCTGTTAATTCGTGTCAAGAAAGGGTAGCTTCATACAAATGCCTTGCTAATCGTGTTGATCTTTTTATTGAGCAGTATACAGATGCCTCAAGATATTGGTCAATTTCAAGAAGAGGCCGGTCCATTAATTCCTGAAACACAAGTTTCCTAGATATCTAAAAGACCTTGTAGGAAAGTGAAGAGCTACAATTTTAAAGCACCAACTGCATCTGAACAAGATCCGAGGATAAATGACTGAAGGCTTAAAAAGGTTTGGTGGGGAACTCTTTGATGCAAATATCGTGTCAAAGCCAACTGTCTGTGCACGTGGAAAGTTATTTTTATATACACACAGTTGAAATGGTGTATGGTCCATTACCTTTGACCCTTGAAACTGTGCTAATCGTACAGACCAGTTTGATTGTTGGATTTAACAGTGCTGTCTGGTTCCTGTTCTTAAAGCGCCGTAATCTGCGAAACAAGTCTAATTATTTCATGGCCTCACTCTCCGCATCGCATCTTTTCCTCGGGCTGTTCGGTATACCTTGCTATGTATCATCTCGAAGGAAAATGAATTCCACTCTCGTTTTATGTACAGAGGTTTTCTACTACTTCCTGTGTTCCTCGATTCTTAACATGTACCTGGTTACTTACGAACGCTATCTATCAATAATGAAACCACTCTATTACCATCGGCGCATGAGCAACACGTTTGTGGTAGCAGCGATCTGCACAGCATGGCTGCTTCCGAGCGTGCCCATTACAGTTGACGCATTATTTAGGACTACGATGAGAATGCATCGTTTCTCCACTGGCTACCTGGTTTATCATTGGATACAAACGCTGACGTTCCTGGTTATATTTCTGTTACTTGCAGCAGTGAACACGGCCATGTTTCGTGTCGCCAAAAGACAGCTCCAAGCAATACAGGCAGCTCATGTCATGAACTCAACAATCCACCGACGACTTAGCGGACAGTCCAATAGGCGAGAAAAAAGAACAACTTTTTTCTTTGTTTATATCGTTACTACATTTGTGGTGTTCTGGCTTCCCAGGATTGGATGTGAAGTCTACGAACTTGTTCATTACAAAATTTTGGATCACACCGACCTTGACGTTGTAACTTTGTGTATTGCTCTTCTCAATCCAATATTCGACCCTCTTATTTATCTGTTTTTCAAAGCCGACTTTAAGAGAGCAATGCGAAAAATGCTTCGTAGAAGATATATGCTTCGCGCCCGTGTGTCTCCCGTTAGAAATGTGTAACGGGTAAATTAACTTTAACTAGATCTAGATTTAACTTGGTCTATTTTATTTCTTTTCTAGGTTTCAATTTTTTTTAAGACTTCTAAATTCAGTAGTTAACAAAGAGGTAAAGTTATATCAAGGCAAAAAACGGAATTAACCATAGCAGACAAATGAACAGAAAGCACTTCACTCACATTAATTTACAACTGAAAAGTTAGATTTCCTCGCAAAGCAAAGACATTTGTTTTTTTCTTGAACCACTGATTCGAGAAATAAATATCAAATGCACTTTGGTTTATAATTGTTGATAGATCAAAACTTACTGCGAGAGTTTTCGTGACAAGAAATTAGCCTTATCGATTTAACCTCAACAAGGGATTCAAAGAACGCTAAACGTAAGCCGCTCTTTTCCGGCATTATTTATTCGAGTGAAGTGTTTAATCAAGTCCTTGAGAAACAAATGGACCTTGTCGTGTTTGAGAGTTTTATAGACCTGTGATACGAATATTACAAGCAACGGAAATATTCTTTTTCATTATCGAAGTTTAATTCTGATTGATTGCGGTAAAACGTTCAAAACACAACTAAAGGCACAAACCATGAATAAAAGTCCTACATTTGGGCATAATTTATTCTTTTCACCGGAAGTAAATTCATAGCCTATCTCAAACCTGTATATAGGTGGGCATGTAAATCAATCTTCTGCAAAACTCTCAGTTATGGTTTCCAAGTATTTGCTGCAAAGGTTTGTAAAATTCGAATAAGTAATTTTTAATTACGATGAGTACGATTGTTTTTGACCAACTTATATATTTTGACAATTCGAGGTTTTCACTGAGAAACGTTTTGAAGAGTTTGGCGGCTAAAAGGTCTAAAGAACAACATTGGAAGACGCTGTGTTTTGGATGAGAAAGACTGGAAACTTGTCAAGAGCTTGCAACATGTGATGCGGATTCGTTGCTTCGAATTATCAATTTCTACTTCACCCCCC
>Ga0126338_10000433_pt1 | contig 22259 bp, 15 predicted proteins | sample OrbCmetagenome_2_FD_92529 | JGI IMG/M metagenome (GOLD analysis project Ga0126338, IMG submission 92529) | Coral microbial communities from Petempiche,Puerto Morelos, Mexico - Orbicella C C metagenome | ecosystem: Host-associated > Invertebrates > Cnidaria > Coral | place: Petempiche,Puerto... | reverse complement strand
TTTTTTTTTTCATCGGCTTTAATTACCAAACTCCTTTTTTTTTTTTTTTTTTTTCTCTTCTTAATTTTTAACAAAAATTCTTCTTTTTTTTTTTTTTTTTTTTTTTTTTTTTTTTTTAAATTACAGGATGGTAACATTCCCAGTGGAGAGTCATTCATTCGTCAGTTTGTCGTTGGACAGAACTTTTATCAAAAGGAATTTGGACAAGTGTGCCAAGAGGTGAATTTGTTAAGAGCAGGGCCTGACTATTCATGATTAAGATTAGCGTGAAGTTTGATTTCAATTTTCTAAGTTTCAGTGAGCTTTCCATTTTATATCATTGTCACCCCTTTCCCCAAAAATCAGCAAGGAAAAACACTATACAAAAACAATTAAATCTTCAGTCTACTTTAATTTCAATTCTAGATTGAGGTTAATTATTAATGTAACTGAATCGGAACAGCTCCAGCCGTGGTGATTATTTTAATCTAGGAGCAGTGATGATGTAGCCGTGATTAACACCGAAAAACCCCATTGGGGAGAGTTAATAAGATTTGTATTTTTTCTACGAGCAAATGAATAAGGAAATCAGTTCCTATTTCACTGTATTAAATTCTAGGATATATATACAATAATTCAAATCGCCTTACCAGTTGCCGCAAACATGATTGACCGTTTGTTTTTGTTTACCAGTTCTGGTTGCCAGACACGTTTGGTTACTCGGCCCAGCTCCCGCAGATCATTCGTGGAGTTGGAATGAAGTATTTCTTAACAATGAAGTTGAGCTGGAGTCTCATCAATAAATTTCCAGTCAGTGAAAGGATATATTACTACTTCTTTATATTATTGTAATTCTAATGCTTGCGTTTCGTCGTCTAAATATTTTGTATTTAACATTTAGATTATGAACTCGAGATTTCTATCGCGTGATAACTGAAGAGGGAACAGCTTAACTCAGCTATCACGCATAGAAATCGAGAGTGAATAATCTATTTGTTTTTGTCAGTATAAAACTATTAGTCGTTCAAAACTTTATCTAAACCCTCTTCACAGTAACTTCTAAAACGCAAAGAAACGGCCGCCATTTTGTTAACAACCGCACATTACGAGGCTACTTACTATCAAAAACAGAAGAGATAGTGAGTAAGGTAGCCAATAAGAGAAAGGCATTCGTGATATAACGCTAGCAGAGTTATACTTAAATTTACTAGTTTTAAGTTTTGACTGTTTCCTTTTGAACTTTTTTTTTCAGTTTCACACTTTCTTTTGGGAGGGAATTGATGGATCAAGGTAAACATTGCTGGTTCCTGCTATAAAGTGGGAAATGGGCTTCCAATATTTACTGACCTTTTCGTCCCACAGCCCTTGACTCCTTTGCTTGGACAAAAAGATTCGAGGATATTGGGTACTAGATCTAGATTAGTTGAACTGGTCTAGCTATGACGGAAATTTTTCCACGCCTGAGAATTTTCTGTTCATTCTTAAGAAGCAATTGTCGACACCTTATAGAACGAGAAAACTCGTAAGATGCCCCAAGACATAAGAACGACTTAAAATTGTGCGCGTTTTATTGCTGTGTAAGAACAAATTTGCATTGTACTTATTAAAAGTGCGAGGTCATCATTTCATGAAAGTGTTAAGTAAGTGCACACAAGGCCTATAAATTCGGTTTATGAATGATATTCAAATAAAGCCGGCACGCTCTTATTGGTTGCGGGTCTTGCATGAGGCTATGTGACACGGTTATTAGGTGTTGTTGCATTTTTCTGGCATAATAATGTACATGAAAAAATTACTCGATTCTGATTGGCTGAGAGCAGTGCAGTTCAAGTGTAACACCAGCGCAAAAAGCGTACCGCCAGTGCAAAAGGTGTAACACTAAATTGAACTCGAAACCATATGATTACCGGTTATACTTATAGTATAGACTCAGTATAAAGAAAATGGAACTTAGCCGACTATTTTTAACAAAGTCTGATACAGACCCTGGAGAAAGTGTTAGAGATTCGAAAGTACTCGCTTAAACCTTGGCCTACAGCTTAGCTTTACACAACTCCATACTTTCTTCCTTAATAAAATCAGGTCATGTAACATGTACGCCATTTTCTATTTCTTAAACGAAAGATTTTGGAACATAATTGCAAGATGAAGAATTATATGGTGACCAGCTTAGAGAATTTGCCCGTTAATATCTGGCTTAAAGGGTTTATTTTCTTATTGATCTTAAACACGAGGAAGTCGATTAAATCAAAATTTATTATATGTTAAGCAGTGAGGAGAATTTGCTGGTTGATACTTGGGTTGATTTCTTATTGATTCCAAACATGAAGAAGTGGATTAACTTAGCATTGTTCTCGAATGATCGCAGTCTCTTCTCTTCCCAGGTGTCTCGCACACTTTCCTCCCGCTGACACGTACGAATCTCGCGCAAATGCTGCTGACGTAAGTTGTATTTACTTTGAAACACTTTCACACAATTTACCTTCGAGAGTGAAACAGAGATTGAACGAGCGTGCATGAAAGGGAAGACTGAAGGGGCACTGATCTGAACTGATCTCAACCTTTTTTTAGCCCAGTGGACGCTCAGTGATATGTTTCTCTTATTTTTGTCGATAGGTAATAAAGACAGTCAAACAATTAAAAGATAAAGGACGGGCCTATGCTAGTATGCTGTTGTACGGTCACGGAGACGGTGGAGGGGGGCCCTCGTAAGTCCTTATAAAGAAATAGCCCCTGTCTCTCGTGTTTCTGGTGTTGCGTAACTCTAGTTTACGTTTGTGTCATTACAGAGAAGATATGCTTGAAATGTTGAAGCGAATGGAAGATGTAGATGGCTGTCCGAGGTAAGGGACGGACTGTTTATTTCAACATATGTTGAAGGCAGTAGTTTTGACCAGGCTAGCGAACGAAAGCATTTGTTTAGCTTAGGTAATTGGTCAAAAACAGCAAACAAACCAGTTAAAAAAAACAGAATATTTGTTTCATTAACTAGCGAACCAGAACAATTAATTACACCTTGGTTTGCTCGCTTTTTCCTGCGCTCTGCACTGACGTCATGTTTTTTCCTCGAGCTGTGATTTCAGTTAGATGATAGTTATTATGTCTTCTTCATGTTAGCTGCAGAAGATAGAAGCTTAGTTCAAAGTGCGTAATGGGATTTTTGTTTCTGATTGGCTCAGGGTAAAACTGTCAAACCCTCAAGAGTTTTTCCGTTCCCTTGAGTCACGTGATGGTGACAAGCTATGCACGTGGGTTGGTGAGCTGTATTTGGAGCTGCATCAGGGAACATATACCACACAGGCGCAGGTAAACAAACAAACAAATAAAACAAACACAATTCCATCCAAACGTTGTCTGTACTTATTAATTCTAATTGTATTTTCTAACGCAGTAGTTTTCAGAGGCTACGATTCTTTGGTTCAGCGCTAAGAAACTCGGAGGGGTCCTCGATACTAACCGAAAGAATCGCGGGCTGTGAACGCGAGAAATGACGGAAAGTCCAACAGAATTAGCTATGAGCTAAGTTCGCTCCCTGTGGAGACGACAAAATACGAGATGGAGATTAGAAACAGAGAGCGAAATTTGCTGCTCTGTTTTCTTTTTAAAGAAAAAAACTAATTCCTGAAGATTTCGAAGTATGACGTCTTTCCAGGGTCTTTTTTGTGATTTGATGAAACACCACGAAGTTCCTTCATTGTTACACTGATGTAGTTTTTTGTGTATTCCAGATGAGAGTAGGTAACCCACTCATATTATTTTTACGACTTTGAAAATAAGCGTAGGAGTGCGTCGAGGCATGAATTGTTTTAAATTTATTTTAACAGATAAAGCAAGGGAACCGCCAAAGTGAATTTCTTCTGCATGACGCTGAGTTCATGTCGACTCTGGCTTTTGTATTAGGAGACAGCAATACAGGTTTAATGTTTAGCTTTACATGTTTATAAATTGAATAAATTTGAAACTAAAAGAAGCCTCTAAAACAACAGTCTTCAACGGGATTCGGAACTATCACCTTGGCCACTGTGGCTAAAACTGTCTGCCACTGAACTGTGAAACCGTTGCCAGCTATTGCGGGTATTTTAGCTCAACCCTTTACTTCTTTCACTTGCTCAGTTCCCTAAAAGGTTTTTTCTTCTACAGTTTCACGAATCTACGGCATTACCAATTTAAAAGGGTGGGGGAGGGGGGGGGGGCGCTCTGAGACCTAGGGCATGCAACTCTGTAGCTCAGTCCGAGGCTGCCGATTCTTGTTTAAAGGGTGTATGTTGTTGGGTTAGATCTTTGATGTTGGTTGAATATTTCATTTTATTACTTTTCCAGCATTTTATCCAGCGGACGAATTTCTAAGGATCTGGAAACTTATGCTTTTGAATCAATTTCATGATATTTTACCAGGAAGCTGTATTAAACAGGTAGAATTATATTTCTTTGGTCAACTGTTAGGCCTTATCCACACTACGCTGGAGGAATTTGAAAACAGATATTTCACTGGTCATTTTGGATTTGTGTTTGAGGAAAACTCTGTCAGGCAAATCACGTGATTATCGTGACGTCATCGTTTTCGAAAAGCCGGTTTGAAGAGCATTTTCGAAAAGCTTTGTTTTCGTGACGAATTAGAGTGGACGGCAGGCCTAGCCGTAGAAATAAAGCTGCGTTTTTAAATTTCTCCGGCGTAGTGTGGATGCTGCGTTAGCGAGTTTTAACTGCCTGGGCTCAACACAACAGTTTCTTTACAAGTTAGACTCACAATCTCTCTTTATAAAACAGGTTTAGGACACTTGGTAAAAGAATTTTGACTCCTAGCTGAAGAACTCGAATTCTTTGTCTTGTCTTTCCGAGCTTGCCTGTATCACAGACATATAAACCATCTTCTCGTATATTAACCAGGCTTAAAATCCATCATATTATTTATGATGAATCTTTCTTTATTATAACAGGCTGCCGACGATGCTTTGCAAAGTTACAAAGGTAAATCTGTACTGCTGGCAATTTGATATCAAACATGTAGCTCGAATTTCCAAGGACATGGAAGCGTAACTTAAACGATTGTAATTGCAACGACAAGTTGGTGCAGTTTAAACCTCATAGCAGAAGTATTAAATGCTAGATCTGACATTATGAACTTCTGTTCATAGAAAAGGTCAGCTTTTTCCTAATTTAGATGATTTTATCTTAAAATTTACAGAGATTCTTGAAAGTACCAGACGAATATTCAACGACACTTGCTCCAGGGTTATATCGCAGGTGTGAAATAGTAGATATGTGAACAATGATTAATTAATTAATTAATTAATTAATTAATTAATTAATAATCTTTATACAGGAGGCTCCACTCACTAATGTGGTTTTCAGGGAGGTCCTGAAATAAAAATGATGGCAATCAAAAAATTAAATAGCCTACATTTGGCGCGAAAATTTGTCCGCGGACATTATCTGTTCCGAGAGGCGAACAGTTTTCCGAGAGCGAAGCTGAAGGAAAACCGTGAGCTTCAAGGAACAGATAATGTCCAAGGGAAAATATCCGAGAATACTTTCGCGCCAAATGGAGGCTATACGGTGTTTATTATTCTTCCAATATTTTTCGCAACACGTTGGATCTTTTCAAAACTGGGGAATATCTCTGGGATATTCCCCAGTTTTAGCTGGGGTATATTCAGTCACGTGACGAGTTCAGACCAATCGTGTGAGCGAAAATATTTGATGGATTATAAATAGAAATAGCACGCTTTCATATTATTTACATGAACGCCATTGTAAAGCATAATCAAACTTAATGTTTTGTTACCCAATTTTGTCCAGCGTGCACCAGACAGATAGGTGGACACCTTTATTTAATTTATATCAGGGTGGATCTTTCATCAGTAGCACCTGATATCAACAGAGGCCCTGATAAACTTGAACTCTTGAATTTTCAGCTCAACGTTGGCGAGGAGGACCACGTGACCAAACCTGTCCTTATAAACACGCTTTGTTGGCCAAGAAGTGAAGTAGTCGCTATTCCTGATAAACTGAGGGAAAGCTTATCCACAGAGGAAAAGTCTTCAGCGAGTAAACAAAAAAGCTCAAAGGAAGGAAAAACGTTCGGTAAGATTTATTCAGAAGGTATTGAAATATTTTAAACATTATAATAGGTATTGGAATGTTCTAAACATTAATGTTCCCAACGCTAAGTACAGCCTGCTGGCGATTTTTGAAATCATTCTTTTTGTACTAGTTCAGACTTGCGAGCAGTTGGTTTCTCATACGCCGAACGAGGTAGAAAGGTAGGAGAAGCCAACTGTTCCCAGGGTACACTATGCTTGAAGGCCGGCCAGCTTCATCTTAATCTTGACCTCTTATGCGATGAAGTCATGAGTTAATGCAGTAAGGGTATGATACTAATCTATCTTTTTGTTTCAGTACTGGTTTCAGTTCCGAGCATGAGTATTAGCAATCTAGTGGAAAGTCCAAGTGAAATCCACCCCGTGTCTGTATCATTTGACCAGGTGAGAAATGTACGTCTTCTTTACTTCCCTTGAAACAACATTCTTGTCGTCCGAAAATTCAAATTTTAGCAGCAAATAGTGTTGAGTTGAAATGGCTGGTGAAATTACAAAATTATCTTACCTAGAAATACTAATAGAAATGTTTTGCTTTAATTCTGCTCAAGTCACAGGGTTCTGTTGTGTTGGAGAATGCCTTGGTCCGGGCTGAATTAGTTCGAGGAGGCTTAGTGAGAAGTCTTGTGCACAAGGCCAGTGGGAGGTATTGTAGTCGGCGTGGTTGATTTAATGAACAGTTATTTTAAAGGCATAACACGTTGCGTTGTGTTCTGTTATTTTGTGTTGTGTTATATTCTGTTCTGTTCTGTTGCGTTGTATTGTATTGTGTTGAATTGCATTGTATTATGTTGTGGTGTGTTGAATTGTGTTGTGTTATATTCTGTTCTGTTCTGTTGCGTTGTATTGTATTGTGTTGAATTGCATTGTATTATGTTGTGGTGTGTTGAATTGTGTTGAATTTATGTATGAGATGCATGTCCTTTGGATAAGAGAAAAGTTTACATTGTAGAGGAGTAAATGTGCCGCCCAACCATCCGGATGGTGTCGCGCTTATATAGCAAAAGAACAAAGGAAGGGTTGACAACCAATGGGAAAGCATTGACGTCATGTTAAAACCAGTTAAATGAGTTCCTGAGACCAGCAGCGCCGGCTTGAAAAGGAAATACCAAACAAACATTTTCAAGTGAATAAATATCAAATCTTATCGAGTAACCTTTCAATATAGAGGCTTATGTTCCAACAATGCGCGAGACAAATTTCAAATCGCTCCGAGTAATTAAAAGTTATTCGATATACTCAAATATTCTTCGTTACAATACTCTGATTATTTGAGAGCTACATGTATACTCAATTTGAAATCGCTCTGAGTAAAGTTAGTTCGGCGAAATACTCGAATACTGCGCCTTAAAATACTCGGAGTAATTAAGAGCTATTCAATTTGTACTCGCTTAGATTCACGAAGTAACCAAGAATCACTCATTGCACTTAAATTGGTTGACGTAGATCTGTTTAATTTCTGGGCCAACAACCTGTTGGCTGGTTCGATTGCTCCTTGCCGACCTGAGCTTTACATAGACTCAAATGAAACAACGCCAACTATGCATGCTGATTTCGTTACGACAACAAATACCTTTTAAAGTAGCAGTTATTCGTAACAGAAAACGTTTAGGGGAAAAAGGGAAAAAAGGAGGCGTATACTAAATTTTAGCTTTCTAACTTCAACTGACTTTTCGGTAATGTTTATTCAACCTCTATTTGAATAAATTTGTCATGAAAAGCAGTTCTTTAGTTACACGCCCAAAACATCAGGTTACTTTTTGTCAGGTGTTCAGTATTGTCTTTACAACAATAGCTACCTCTCGCAATTGCCAGTAAGCTTGACCTTTGTCAGGCTCTCTTGCGTTTAAATTACTGATAAACGATTTGCACGAACAAACTATAGTAAGAATAATGTGGTGTCAGATATACTTCATCTTTTGAAAAATAAAATCCTTGTAAGAAGATCTGAGACGTTTTGCGAGCGTTGACAAAAGTTAGTAAATCACTGTAACCCACCAGAAAGAACTTTGCCATCTGCGCAAGGGCTAAATTACTTTGGGTTTATGGCCGTGTTTCTCTTTAGTCCTTTGTCTTCAAACGGTATAAACTGCAACAAAAAAGCGTACAACGACAAAACTATTGGACCAAATGAACAGAACATGACTTAGTTTAACAAAACATTCACCGCAGTTTTATTTTATTCGTATTGTTATTATTATTATTTTATTATTATTATTATTATATTTCATTATAATGATTATAATTTTATTTCAGGGAAGCGATCAGTCCTGGTTATTCTGGAAACCAGTTCATCTTGTTTGACGACATTCCATTGTTCTGGGATGCTTGGGATGTAATGCCTTATTACCTGGAAACAAGGTTTGTGTCAGTAAAGGACCGTATTATTTAAGTGTCCCTTTCCACCCCCCCCCCCCTTACCCCCCCCCCCCCGGCCCCCACTCCCGCGACAGAAATTCTGTCCCCGGTTGTTCAAAAGGTGGATAACGCTATCCACCCGATAAATCACTATCCAGTGGATAGCGTGGCTTGTTATGTTAACACTTATCCACACTGGATAGCGATTAACTCGGTGGAAAGCATTATCCAACCTTCGAACAACCAGGACCCTGGTGTTTAACTTTTCACCCGTTCTGTCTATATTAAGTTAACCCAACAAGATAGAACAAAAATAAAATGTATTTGGACGTTGAAGGTTTCTAAAATATTTCAACGTAAGTGATTTATTCTCCTGATGACAGACCTCTTATTCCAATTCAAACAGAAAACTGTTGCTTCCAACCTCATCTGGAGAATTCAAGATCTTACACGAAGGTCCGTTAAGAGTCTCAGTTGAGGTAAATATCACGGTTTTAGTATAAATCTATACTAGCGGTCTATCACGAATACCGTTCTCTTAATGGCTACGCGCGTAGGTATTTTGTAGGGTAGCAACACGCGGTCGTTAACCAAATGGCGAAATGGCGAAACGGCTAGTAGTCCTATACTGCACCCTCGTCAACTTTCACACGACAGAAAATTCAAAGTAGGCAGAAGAATCGGAACGACTTAAGACGAAATCCGATAGAAAATCGAGTAATTTAAGGTTTTAGTGGACAAAAATCTGGTACCAAAATAATTTTAAGTATTTTACAGTCAGTCAAAGGTAAATACATACCGGTAAATAATTGCCTGAAATAACACCGAAAACAATTTCCCATGGGAACGAGAGAAAATGAATTTCAAAGTTCAGAGAACTTGTGCAAACACAGGCAAAATTTCACCATCAGTTTCATTTCACCAGTACTTTCAAGTGAAGTTCAATATTCGTTTTCGACGTTTGGTGTTGTTAGAAATGATTTTTTTTTGAGAGGATATTTAAAACAGTCGTACAGAAGTTTGCAATACGATGTAAATAATCTTGGTACTAGGTTTTTGTCTACTCGTTACTCGAAGTTCTGGTGGATTCCGACTTAAATTGTGCCTCGTCATTGCACTCAATGTTGTATGCAGTAGAATCACATTCCATGAATTTGTCTTGTAAGTGACTCCTTTAATTACTGCGCACACGTTCTGCGCATCACGCTTGTCTTGCCTTATAATGAACGCATCACTGAGCTTTGTCTTACGGTTTTGTCGTAGGCCGCGTGCTTTAAGTAATGTAATTTCTGTAAATCTTAAGGCAACGTTGAATTGGCTTTCACAAGCACTCTTTGTAAAAACCGAGTTTTCCGAGGGACTAGTTAGTGATGCCGCGCAGGACGTGTCCGCCATGACAAAAGGAGGCACCGTCTTTACTTTCTTGACATTGTGTACTTTCCACCATGTGTCCAGGCTTTGAAGCATTCATGTGGTCATGCGATTGTCACGTTTTTCTTCTGCAGTTTTCTTTGAGGATCAGCGAGGAAAGTTCTCTTAGCCAAATCGTATCTTTGGATGCTGGTGCCCCGTATGTTAAATTTTACACGAAGGCAAGTTACTGTGTGTAAATATTTGCCCAATCAAAGTCTGTAAAGAATAAAAGAATGAATCAGCAACTTTATTTTCAAGTCAACACCACTAGCTGGCTGTCCCTACAGGGGGCCTACTAAGTAAAGACTTTAAAACAGGACTGTATAAGTTGTTTTCATGGATTCTTAGATAAATAAAGTGTAACGTTTTCGCGAGGGTTATTTTTTTACTTCTGTAAACTGCAGAACAGTTGTTTTCGGACGTTTTCGGAAGGCGCGAAGCGCCGTAAGCGCGATCCTCGCGTGTGGAGCGCGCGAGCCTCGGGCGTTTGAGGCAAGCGTCTCTCCCCATTCTCTCTCGCCGTTTTTACACTCGCTCCAGACCTTTCGTTCGAATATTGACCGTCGCCCGCGTTCGCAAAAACTACGACTGTTTTGCAGTCTATTACTCCCGTGACCAATTATTTTAGAGTGAACATGCGTTGAGTAATGCTAACGTGGGGTTCGTTATCGATAGATTTTAATAGCGTTTTGAAAAAGTTCAAAATAAAGTTCACCATGGTTATAAGCACGTTTGAAACTTTAGATAAGGCGAATAAAAAAGATAGAAAATTTCGTTTCAGTAGAACTTTAAAGTACACCATTAGGTTTCTAATTAGTTTATAGATTAACTGATTTGATTTGTTTTCGCGCGCAAGTGTTTTGTTTCGCAAACATAGTCTCGCTGCTTTTCCTCGCTGCTTTGCACATCATCGGTATAACTACTGATAGCAAACGCTGTTTATCACAGGTTGACTGGCACGAGAACCGGAAGTTCCTAAAGGTAGAATTTCCATTCGATGTTCGTTCAATGAACGCAACATACGAGATTCAGTTTGGTCACTTACAACGGCCCACACACTGCAACACTAGCTGGGACTGGGCAAAGTATGAGGTAGGCTCTGTCTGTCTGTCTGGCTGGGTGTCTGTCTAGCTGGCTGGCTGGGTGACTGTCTGTCTGTCTGGCTGGGTGTCTGTCTGTCTGTGTCTGTCTGGGTGTCTGTCTGTCTGGCTGGGTGCCGTCTGTCTGGCTGGCTGGGTGTCTGTCTGTCTGGCTGGCTGGGTGTCTGTCTGTCTGTGTCGTGCCTGTGTGCAACGTCCTGCTTTCATGTGTTTGTTCTGTGTCGTGTCATGTGTCTTTGAATGTTGTAATCGAGCTGATCTAGTGAAAAGTCTTCCTTCTCCTCTCCGTATTTCTTAAAAGAAAACCAAATTGTTTTCTTCGTTTTCCTGTGGAATAAATGAAAATCTCGTGTTTATTTGGGAGAACTCGAAAAAGCTGTGGAAAGATTCGTTTGCAGCTAGTGTTCCCACACCATTTCTATTCGTCCCGAACTCAACAAAAAATCTCTGTTTCTTAAATCCAAGTCAAATTAAACCATGTTGTTCTTTTAGTTCGAGACGACTTATACGCGATGCTCACTCATGCTGGTTTCCATGAATTTGCACTGAACAGGTTTGTGGTCACAAGTGGGCTGATTTGTCCGAGCACGACTGGGGCGTAGCATTAATGACTGACTGCAAGTATGGCTACTCCACTCACGCCAACGTCATGTACATCTCACTGTAAGTGACTTGTGTCTATCGAGCGCAACACGTAATCCTATCACATCCCATACTACGCTGTAGTTATCTTTTTACAAATCGGCAACGTTTATTTCCATGGTCTACTGACTTTCTTGTAAGCCATAGAGATGGCCCACTGATATGTTGAAAATTAGTTACAAATATCTACTCTGAACATTGGGTATGGCCAGGGTTGTTAGAAACGTGTGCCGGGAAAAAGTCTATGTCCGGGCTCGTCAGAATTTCTCCCATCGAGAAATTTTGCAGTTTTTGAAAGCGAATATCTTTTTTAATATTACATGCAAAGAGCTAAATTTTCGCCAATCACTAATTTCGAAAGCAAAAATGTTTTGGATGGTATCACTTGCGTTCTCAAGAAACCTCTCTACAGTACGTCGAACACAATAACGTCACTTTTATTTCCCTGCGTGAAAGCCAATGTCTTTTTCTCTGCCTCGCCACACCTTAATTCCTTCCTACAGCTCGTCAGCTTTCTAATGAGTACAGAGACCATTTACTGCAAAGTTTGCAGAAAAATGACTGTTACTGTGTCTATTTGGCAGGCTCCGTTCGCCCAAATCCCCGGATGAGGAAGCTGATATGGGATCACACGAATTCTCTTACGCAGTTTATCCACACTCAGGTATGATGCCTTCCGTGAAAATCTGATTTTCCTAGTTATCGTTATTGAGATTGTTATTGCTGTTTTTAAACTCGTGAATAGCTTATTCATTAATATAACTTGTGCAGCGTCTCTGGTTAGCCCCCGAGAGCATCCTGTTTTCTCGCCGGAAATAGCTTTATTAATGGTTTGATATAATGTTGCATTTTCAAGGTACTTTCCAAAGTGCTGGGGTCATTCAACATGCCTACAACTTTAACCAGCCAATTTGCGTTGTACCAGGCTCTGTTAATGAAGGTAGGTGAAAGCTTACTGCTCTGTTATAAAAGTTGTTTATTTTTTCTTTTTATTGCTTTGTGCACGACACGCTGTCTCTTGCCATCGAAGTGAACCGCGCAAAAACATTCACTTCTATAGAAACGAGGAGAAATCTGGGGCGAGTATCATTCTCCAGTCCCTTGTTGGATCGTTACTCCCCCCATAACGGTCCCAAAAGGCACTTCGAGGTGAGAGGCTCGCCCCAGATTTCTTCTGGTTTCTCAGCAAGTTTTGACGAGTCCGACCAGTCAGAAACAAACGCGACAAAACAAAAATAGCATCGCGTTTGATGGTCCTGGTTCCAAATGCCGAATTTTGAAGGCTCGCAATCGAAATAAGCTATAAAATAAATTTCTCAAAGGTGGGAAGACGATATAATCAGGTTTTCTCTGTCCACACTACTTTAAGTTTTAGTTTTTGGTGTTTTTGCAGGTTTTAAAGGAAGGTCCTTCTTCAGCGTGGATAACCCAGCGGTCATACTGGAAACAGTTAAAAAGGTGCGTACAAAAAGTAATCAACTTATAATTTCTCCTTGAAAGGTCATTACATTATCAAGCAGACAGTTGATGAGAAGAAAGAAAATCGTCAACGCTTTGATTTTCCGGACATTTCCAGCGGCGAATGGAAGCATTCGGAGCATTTTACGAAATTTTCGATAAAGAGGACAACCTTTCAAGGTATGCCCAAATTTTCGAAAATGTTTTACAGGGGATTTGCCCTCCGTTTAATTTTATTTCCGGAATTTCTGGAATTTTCACTTGAATAGTTTGCGTTCCTTGAATTCATTAATTGTTGGATTTTTCCAGGAAATTTTCGTACCATTTGCAGGTTAGATTTTGCAGATGCCATTTTGGAGATCGCAAGAATCTAAGCTAATTAATATCGGATATTCAAACACCATCATGTTTAAGGTTTCCATTGACTAAACTTGATGAATTATTAATGAGTCTGAGAAATAACTCGAACAAACTTCGTCACTTGTGAGTGATAGTTTCACTGTTCGGCGCATGTGCAAGGTATGTTGTGAGTAATTTTCCTTTTCTTGCATGAGCCACATGTTGTCATAGTGGTAGTTTTGCAATCACAGGCCACAATTTATTCACGCAGAATAGCTGACGCCTGAATCTCATTGAAGATGTCAACAGATTCACACAGAAAATGTCTAGTTTAGTATCATGGTATTTATTATTCGGCCGGGAGGATTTATTCTGGACAATCGCACAATCGCATCTCACTGGTTAATTTACAAAGGATTTAATTGGTGCATTGAACTCGGAACATACAAACGGAATTCTAATGAGAAATATCACCTCGATCGTCACGTTCTTGCGACCAACCAAGAAATTTTCACAGGAAAATTTCCCCGCAAGATTCATCATAAGCTGGCGCCATGTTATTTTATTGGTCTATCTGCAGACGTTTATTTTTTTGCTACGAGTTATTTCCTTTGAGCCCGCGATTCCCCAGCCCCACCCCTACACCCTGAGCTTGCGATCTCGGCGGACTCGAGACAACATATAGGATCTGCGTTCAGATTAGTTAAAGGGAATGGACTAGAATGGTTGATGTTATGGCTTGCACATGCGCTGAGCCGCGAAATGGTCCCTGTAATAAGTGATCTGTGAAGCAATAGGCGAACCACACAAAGAGAATATAAAAGTCAGTTGAATAAGTCTTAATTTGCTGGAGACCACTAAAAATTGACATTTTTTTCACAGATTTTTTTTTTTTTTAATAAGTGAATAAAGAAAATCAATAGTTTCTTGCGCCTACAGGCGGAGACCATACCATCGGCAGCGGTGGTCCGACTTTATGAGGCATATGGAGGTCACGCCCGTGCCAGGCTCTCGACAAGTCTCCCGATCAAGAGAGTAAGAAAGTAAGTGTTAAGCGAAGAATTCAAAGCGATAGCCACATTGATTTATCTCGCGATCCAGCTGTCTCCGACTAACCTTAATCACACTTTGTTGTAATTTTTCGCCGTGAAAAAATTATTCTGGGACCTCGAAAGGGGTGATAAACTGCAATTAAGGCAAAAAAAGGAGGGTTCAGAAGGAGCAAAGATTGAAATACATGAAAAACCCGTACTTTATTTTTAAAAGTTTCTTACACACAGCAACTTGCTATCTTCTCAGTGTAAAGCTAAATGTTTTATTTTATTTCATCCACGTGAGTTTGCACTAGATATTCCAAATCTTATAAAAAAAAATCATCCTTCCTTAAACCTGGTGAAAAGTTATGAACGAAAAACATATCGTGTTAGATGTAAATTCGATCGAACAAGGGGCTTTTGTTTCTCTACACTTTCTGTACAAGAAAGTTCCGTGTCTGAATTCAATTCAAATTAATAGTCATTACATCTCAAATGAAGGCCTCGTTTGAACTAACGCCACCTCGGTGTAAGCCAATCTTTAAGGATTTATTTCTAAAGTAGAAACACGGATGTTTATTTATATTTAATTAGATAACCTGGTCGTGTTACGACCTGTTAAAAGGTAGAATGAACGGCTTTATTACAATAATCAATTAAGAGGAGCCACATTTATGCCGGCAAGAAAATGTGTTGATTGCTAATTTCGGTATGTTTCCTTCAGATTACAGTAATGATATATATTTCTAATTACACTAGCGCATGACGATCATAAAGTACTTTGTATTGAGATTATGTTTAAATTCTAGGACGTTAAGCACAGAGAGTGTAAAAACGAATGATTTATTAATTCTGTTCAGGACAACAAAGCGAATCGAATTAAAAAACTGTTTTGCAAAACTATAACGACATTTGTAACTAATTGTCATAAAATATAACTTTATTCTCTAAATAGGGCTACAATTTGGCAAAGCGTTACAGCTTTTATATATCTTTTAACGTGAACGAACTTTTCTTAGCTTACCATGCGTACGACACGAATTTCGGGAATCAATTATTACTTAAAGTGGTTTGATTAAGGAGTCAGAAATTTTTCTCCGTGTTACTTAGTGTATCAAGCATTGCAATATTTACGAATGCAATCTCCTGAATTTTACCTCAAGCTTAGAGTCACCTGTCGTAGAATAGCACGCTATATCAACTTACAAAACTTAACTGAATCTTTTCGTGTATCACTATAGAAATATTTTTGACAATTCGTGTGGATTCCAACCACAAAATTCAAACATGGGTAGGTAATATCAAAACACTATGATCAAGATGTCTATGTGATAGCGCTCATTTTTGACTTATTTCTTTATTAATTTTTGAGATAACATTTCAAAAACTGAAAACGCACATTAAGGGTTTGTTTTCCTCTAATTGCGGGTATCTTGCTGTTTTTTTTTGTTATTTTTATATTTCCGTAACCTTGGTTTTTTTGAAAGACAAGAAGTGGCAAATGAATGCGTTTGTAAGCACCTGTATTCCCCACAGTTTTCGCACAATGCTTTTAATTACAAGTCTTGCCAAACCGTGTCCCAAACATAATTTTTAATTTGTTTTTTTTAAGGAGGACTTCTGCAAGCCGTTAAATAATATATTTCCTCAAGTTCGTTTCCGATGTTACGCCTTTGCACGGTCTCTTTAGAGCGCCTATACAACAATTTGCGATTTTCGTGTGTCAATAATTATTCGCTTATGAACGTGCTTGATTGGGCCTGTTGTTTTCACGGTACATAACAGTGTGGCCTAGAAGTTCGTCGGCTTCTTTTGACAGCAGACCGACATTTAGGACATGAATGAAACAGCGAGCGAAAGAACCTTTTCTGGGACTTGTGAATCGGGTACATCGTTTCTAAATTCTTCGAGCTCTGGCAATATTTCAAATCAGACTTGTTTCTCGGAGCTGCGGGGAAACGGACACCCATTCGGTGAGACCTACATTCTGGTTACCACCGTTCTGTTTGGCGCAATACTTGTCGCAAGCTTGGCCGGTAACAGCTTGGTCATCTTTACTATCCTTCGCCGAAAAAGCATGAAAACGCCGTGTAACTACTTCATCATGAATATTGCGTTCTCAGACATTGGCGTCGGTGTAATAGCGGCCCCATTGCGTATCCTTGAAATCTTTGCGTCCTGGCCGTTCGGCGACTTCATGTGCCATTTTTTATGGCCTATACAAGATGTCTTCGTTTGCGTGTCAGTTCTGACTCATACCACCATTGGCCTGGAGAGATACAGAGCTATCGTCAGACCGTTTAAGCCGAAGATGTCCTTGCACAAAACCAAAATCATCATGGTTAGTTTATGGCTCGGCTGTTACTGCGCTAGCGGTATTCCGCAGTCGTTTTTGCTGAAATTAACCGAAATCATGGGATGGAAATACTGTTCTATTCACTGGCCGTCGTTGCTCTTCCGTCATTGTTACATTGTGTATCTCGTTGTTGTGTTTATAGTTGTCCCGTTGGTCATTCAGACATGGTGCTACATTAAAATCGTCACCGTTGTAAGCAAGAAAACAGACTTCGGCCAATCGGCGCGCATCGTTTCAAGAGGCAAGAACGAGCGGAAAATGCAAGAAACAAGAAGAAAACGGCTTATACGCATGTTAATAACGAGTCTAGTCGTGTTTCAAGTGTGTTATATACCTCGCGGCGTTTTAATGATAACCTTGGAGTTTCAACCTGTTGATGTTATTAAGAGTCAAGTTGTTGCCTACGCGGATTTGATTTCGTTAGTCTTGTACTATTGCAAGCATATTGTTAACCCAGTGATTTTGTTCTCTATGAGCGGCGATTTTCGAAAAGCGTTTGTGGCCAGTGTGACTGAATGTCGCAAACCAGAGCAGAGTCTTTACAGCCAACAACAGATTACTCTTCAAGAATCACGACACGAAGCGACTACAGTTTAGAACACTGTTTTTCGATCAAGTTTGTTCAAGAAAGTGCTCTAGTCCCTCACTGAATTTCTCCGAATTTAGTCTGTAGATAAATGCAATACGGATTGGAAGTCGAGGAGTACATGAATAAGGGAATACAATGACTTTTTGAGAAAATATTTTATTTTTCACCTTTTGGCGAAGCGAGGATCGCAAATGACACTGCATAAGCGAAAGGATAGAGGAAATTTCCGAAAAAAAGTCATTTAATTATCGTTCATTAGCAATATATAAGGCTAAAATGAATTACCCAAGAAACCAACAGATTTTAATGACATTTTCAATAACACGTCAAGTATTTCGCAATATGTAAATTAACTGTGCAAGTCTGAATGAAAAAAGCTGAAACGTCTGAAAATAATTATGATTAAAAATAGTTCGACAACTAATGCCTAACAACAACAGTTTATGAGCTTACATTTTCCATTTGAACTTCCGTGAAGAAAATCTTTAATGCGTAGTTAAGCCCGACAGGAGAAACACATTTGACTTGTCAGTTCCCAATACATCCGCAGGCAGTTTCCTATGCCAGGCTCCTAGGGCCTATCTTAAAATGGTGTTTATCCTTCACGGCATAGGAGGGTGGCGAAATTTTTGGCGGTATCATTACGAGGATAATAACTGAAGTCGGGCATAATTGGGAGCATAATGGTCCGTTTTGGTGGGCGGCGCTAAAAAGCACAATGTTCAAAGAGCACAAGGTGTTGTTCGCGTATACGGTCGAACCTGTATATAACGGCCACCCTCGGGACTTGAGGAACTGGCCGCTTAATACAGGATCACTGAAAATACTCACTGGGCGTGGTCTAATGTCAATTTTAAAAAGACTTCGGCATGCAACAACTATGTAATGAAGGAATAAGATATTTTGTTGTGAACTGTAAGTCATAGGAATGCAGTACTGTATCCCCGTGTTTTCACGAGAGATGTTTACCTTGGTTTTGTTTTAACTTTACTGAAGTGAAATTTTTAATCGTGTAAACACAGTAGCAAACCTCGGTAAGTGGCGGCAAAATCAAAAGTACGCCAACCTAGGTTTGTCGACAGTTGAACGCTTCATCAGGCATGGTTTAGCTCAGTAACCGACGGTAACCGCGGAAAAGCAGACGTTGTCGCGATATCTTCGCAGCAAGTGCTCACGCGTGAAGCGCGTAAAGAAGAGAAAAATAGACAAAGATTCCCCCTAATGTAAGTAGGTTTCAATCAAAGGGCAGAAAAGTTAAATAAACTCATGTTTAGGCAAAGAAATCCCGGACTGCTGTTTCCCGTTCATCGTCAAAAGCCGTAAGCGTTTCCTTTCTGTTAGAAGCTCAATAGCTTAGTAGCAGTATACAGGCAGTCGCAACTAGACGAAGACCCGCCTACCACAAATAGAGAGGAAAAAAAATCGTAATCGAGGTCTATGGAGAGGAAAACCAAATGTTAGAATTTAAAGCGGCCCCCGAATGAGAAGAAATACCGGTAAACATTTACTATACATAGCCCGGGCTCCGTGGCAGATGCCGTTTCAGGTTTTTTGCGGGAAGAAGATCAGCGAGATATCAATTTTTTTTCCCACTATTCATGTACAAAGCTTTACATTTAAGGAGAGTTTGGCTCGACATCACCACAAGCAAATTGACAATGAACGACCTGCGCTAGGCATTGGAGTAAAGTCCAATTTTATAATTTTCCAATAGTTTCTGAGCAACATTGCAGCACTTGCTTTCCGAAAAAACGTCAAACCGTCCGTTGTATGCGGCCCACTTTAGTTAATTCGTTTCGTGTAAACAGCTTCTCTAATAAGTACAGTTTAGTTACGAAACCTCGGTAAGCAGTAACCGTAGTAAACCTCTCTCGTCAAAACACGGCATATACCGGCCGTAGAGGAGTAGAGGACAGTTTATTGCACAGTACTTTTACACTGTGTTACGCATATTATACCAATGAGGTCCAAGTTGGCACTTAACCTTGTTTAAAGTATTGATCGCTTGAAAGAGTGTTACGTTCAGGGTGGCCGCTTAATACAGGCAAAAATATCAAAGAAGGGCAAAAATTGGACTGCTACAGGGTGGCCGCGGCCGTTTAGCAGAGGTGGCCACCTAATACAGGCAACAAATACAGCGTTTGTATGAGCGAAAAATCGGGACTTTGAAAACTGACTGCTCAATAGAGGGTGGCCGCTTAATACAGGGCCGTTATATACGGGTTCGACGGTATTAATCATAATAACTGACAACTGCCAGTCAAATTCTGGATCCGTTTCTTGTCATTGTAACTCACTGATCCAAACCCACGCTAGGAAAAAGAGTTTAATCTTATTAAAAGACCGCAAAGAGCGTTCAGAAAGAATGATCGAAGTAAAGGGTATGGTTTACTTTAAATTCAAGTCTTTCTGTTTTTACGTATAGTATTTTTCGCTGTAAGAAACATTTATTGCTTCAAGCACGAAACATTTTGTATTTGTATTCTACAAATGGAAAAAATGCATCGATTTCTCACAGAACGCTATCGCGAAGTTAAGTTTTATTTAGCTGCAGAGTCTTATTCAAAGCGCGATATTTTTTGTTGATTTGCGATTTTCAGGTCGTTTCACGACTGACATTACTCTGTTTTTGGCGGTTTGAAAAATACGTCAATAATTTCACCGACTTGCAAAAAGAGGCAATTTTGCAATTGACAAATCGACTCCATTTACACATTTCGACCTTATTCATTATTCATCATGTTGCCACATTTGTACAAGTGTTTGTACACTGGTTTGTACACTAGTTGTATATCCTGTTCAACTAGTGAATTCATGTGGTTTCGGAGTTGAGGCAATGAAATAAAAAATTACAATAAAATCAAATTACAATTTACACTACCCGCGTATAGCGTAGGCCAGTCGAGGCGGGCATTGCAATAAATAATACATAAAGTCACAATAAAAAAAAATAAAATAAAATTAATTAACAAACACAAACAAACAAACTGATCATTATGCAAATCACCTTTTTCAGATTTTTCTCCCTGACTGGTAGTACGAATAAATAAAAAGTTTTTCATGTATTGCATCCATCTGTTTGGTAATAAAGTATACTTTAAATCCGCATTATGAAGGATTGATTTTTGTTTACTGAAGACCATCTGTGTTCAAAAAAGAAGCCTTGAATGTAAGAGATACCTATTTCTGGCCATGTGTCGCTGACCTCTCGCGAAATCTGCTTTGAACGTCCGCAATAACATCCCCTGCCATTTCGAGAAAGTATTTAAATATAGGGGCTCGAACATGCGCAGAAGCGAAGATTTTGAATTAGAAAAAAATGCGGAAGCTCTTTCTTTATTTGTGTTTTTTTTTTTCTTTTTTTTTTTTTGCGTTCCTCGCTTTTTCTTTTTTTACGTTCTTTTATGGTTTTGTCAGTTTACTTTTAGTGGATTTGTGTAGGTTGGAAAGGTGTTGGCTTGAATGTCGAGGAAGGTGAAAATTTTCGACAAACAATCGCCCTTTTACCTACAGTCTTCATTCTCCTTGACCAGCGGTTGGGAAGCGAGCGAGCCTAGAAAGTTCTGTTGGATTCTGTTGACAGTTCTGATTGGAAGCCCGAAAGTATGACACTTCCGGTTGAATTGCGCACGCGTAGCTGACGCGCGACCCAAAAAAGTCGCTGGTGCTTCACTTTTGCGCATTTTCATTGTTTGTAGAGTCAGCCAAAATCCAGTCTGCCGCGAAACTCTCGAGAGCCTTCGTTTTTTCAAGCCAGCACCATAAGCAACGAAGGGGAACGAGATATGGACGAAAGTTGTTAATGGTGGGGGATAGGAATTTTTTTCGGTTTTAAGAGTACAGATTTAAAACGTGTATTGTTGGCCTAAACCATCTCATCGCGCTCATTCTTGCAAGTCCAATTCTTGCAAGTCATGATGAATTCTTTATAGTGCTTCCGAAGTTGGTTAGGACCCGTCACTTCTGCACTGAATTGTAACAACAACACACGTTTATTCACCTTTTTCACCTTTTTGTTGTTTGATCGACCGTAATGTGTAAAATTGGAATATCTTTATAAAACTAATCATGCTGGGTGGCTCATATTACAAATTGAATGGTGATATGTTGAGAAACACTCACACAGAAAACTTTTGATCGCTGTGTAATAGTTCATATTCGTATTCACGGTATTGGACTGGAACTAGCTTGCAACTGAGGCTAATGTGGGGGAGTCTTTTCAAATGTAAATGACGTTAATCTCTTTCTTAATGATATTCCCCTGCATGAGCCTCCATTGCAAGCTAGTTCCAGTCCAATACCGAGAATACGAATATGGTTAAAGTTATCCTGTTGGCTGAATCGTCGGTACTATTGGTCATCGGCAGGGATGCAAGGGTTAAGGACGTGGTGTAAAAGTCATAGAGTGGTCCACACCCTGTCGCTGACCAGTAGGAACAAAGGCTTCGGGAACGCGTTTGCATTGTAAGAAACTCTTTCTTCGCAGGTGTAATCTTCTGGAGATCCCAGATGACGATGAAGTAGTCACTTGTTCTGATGGTCACGTGGAACTCAGTTTCCGCCCATTCCAGATAAGGACACTGTTGCTCTGCTTTGAATAACAAGCTACCGGAGGAATTCAGGAAAACTTGATACGTGTAACGGCAGTGTTTCAGCCAGAAAATTTTACTTGAGGGCCAAAGTGGCCCTTGAAGTTCTTTTTTAGGGGCCAATTGTTTAGGAAAGGGGCCAATAAACTGAGCTACAGAGGGAAAAAATGCATCAGGGTATCAAGGAAAATAAAGCAGTTTATTAGGATCTATGATAAAATTTAATAGTAAGTGCTTTTTGAAGGGTTTCTACTCAATAAAGTTTCTTTTGAATCAGATACTAGTATGAAGGATCCGTGCATTA
>Ga0126338_10000432_pt1 | contig 22265 bp, 6 predicted proteins | sample OrbCmetagenome_2_FD_92529 | JGI IMG/M metagenome (GOLD analysis project Ga0126338, IMG submission 92529) | Coral microbial communities from Petempiche,Puerto Morelos, Mexico - Orbicella C C metagenome | ecosystem: Host-associated > Invertebrates > Cnidaria > Coral | place: Petempiche,Puerto... | reverse complement strand
CCCCCCCCCCCCCCCCCCCCCGCGTCCCCCAAAAGCAATGTTGGAATATTGGGTCTACTTTGGATGGATCGACATCAACATTGTGATGGGGGTAGGGAGGGGGAGGTGCCATATGTTGGCAAGTGCAAAGTGTCCCAAGGCATTTGACCAGGATTGTAGTTTTTGTTCAACACTAAGTTGTTAATACAAAATAACAGCAGTGTACTACCTTTGGTTTTACATTATCCTGAAAGTGATTGAGAACATTCCCTGGTGGTCTGTATCGTGCAACAACAATGATCTTCCCTTCAGAACTCTTGGCTTTGCCTATTCCCAGTTCCTTCGACTCTTGCCACACGATCTGTGTGAAGTGGCCAGTGCCGCTTCTGAAGCCTGGACTTCTGAAGTCATAACTGTTTTATAAAAAAGGGTGGTGTAACAGAATTGACAAATTGCGTGGAAATCGTGAATGATAAGGGTCGTAACGTGAATAAAGAATGGAAAATGTTGGCCGAAGATAACGGCAGTGTGAAAACCATATCGTTCGATGCCAAGATTAGAATGGATCGATGTCGTCTTCTTGACAAAATGTGACCCATTGTATGTCGTTTATACTGTGTGACAGGATTAAGCTTAGCTTGAGGCTGAATGCTTCGAACCTTCTCGCGGTCTAAATTTTTCAATACTTTGGTCGAGAGCTCGTAATATTTCTCCTGTACTTCATTTGATTTCCGTCACCTTTTGTAAGAAAGAAAATATTCTGAATAAAACCTTTTTCGTCTACTTTTTGCGAGTAGCGCTCCTTATTTCCTCAAACAAGTTAGCCAGTTTGACAAGTTTAAACATTGTGTGTAAGCCTTTTCGCCGGATAATAAGAAAAAAATGTTTGTTATTATCTCCTTACTTGTCGACCTCTGCATACCACCGATCCACGACTTCCCCGCCCGTAACATCACTCTTCCCCGTTACGGAATACACATTTTCTCCGTCGTCAATATCCTCGTGTCTCAGTCTTCCTTCTTTCGCCAGCTGTTTGGCCCACCTTTCCGCGTCCTTTTCCAGAGATCTTGACCAAGTCAGCTGAGGAGCCTGGTGCAGAGACCTGTATCTGTTGTGAGCTTCAAGTGCCTCTTTCCCAAATTTGTCTGGCATTTCAGTCTACGGTTAGTCTACATTAAGTATACATGAATAATGTTCAATATGGGCAGTAATTGCTCCTAATTGCATACTGTATTCGGGTACAACTTTGTGAGGTATTTTGCAAGTACTGAGTTTGTGTTTTACAGTTTTTCATATGTTTGTCATGATGTGGTGAAGGGATCTTGCTCATTCAAAGCAACCTAAACAACACTTGGTCGGTAATATTTTGTAACGATCTATATAATCAAGTCCCTTCTGATGTTGCCAACTGAATGCGTTCAATCTGTTTTGCAGCCATCCCTATTTTTTTTTTGAAAAAAAAAAAAAATCAGCGTGAGATTTGTGCATGTGGGTTGGAAACGTTTTGACGACTCTTACGTTGGAAGACGTTAATTAATGGTATGGCAACAAGTTTCTCGAGTTGTTTGGGCACTCCTTGATTTTGCATTCAATAGTGCATATGTATACCTCGCTAAACAATAATCACTTGAAACTGACTTATATCGGCCCGCAAGTTTTTTGTAACATTTCAATATTTATATCTTATGGACAATAACTTTAGCAGTATCTAGATAAACGATAGCATACCGAGTTCTTAACGATTGGTTTGTCTCGAACTTCAGCTGGTTGAACAAAATGCCTGGATGGAACCTTCACTAGCCGACTTTCGTTATGAAAACCACTTATTTTTCAATATAATGACATTTTGCCCATAAAGTCATGTATCTTGACTTTGATTGATGTAGATTCTGTCATGTTCTATTATGCAAATGTGTCCTTGAGAGATATCACCTGCTTAGAGAATGCAGACGCAATGGTTTGAAACAAAACTATGTAAGCCTTTGTTAATCCATCAAGGCTGCGGTGACCTTTAATGTCCAAGCTACCACAAATATCGTAAGCTAATGTAATTCCATTTGTAACATGTTGACTTTTCTCTTCGCATCAAAGCAGTGTGCGATGGAACGTTTTGCTTTTTACCTTCACACTTTTACATGTAAATGGGCGTGCTCTTAGATTCAAGTGATCTTTATTGCAAGTACTTCCACATTATGTTTAGCTCAAAAACTTCTCAGGTGCGTTAGATATAATACTGTGTAAATATAACTCAAAAGTTCCAATCAGAACGACGGGATACAAAGGCCAAGTGTAAATGTTCACGTTCCAATAGCTTACGCTTCGCATTTCAAGTCTTCGATCTTTTTGATTTCCTTTATATTGGCAGAGGGTAAAGAAAATGAGAACGTTTAAGTTCTCTTTGTTTTTCCCTGCTTGCGATTAAGGTCATTTATCTCAAAGCCATTTAATCGGCCGTCGTTAAGCGTATATTGGTAAGGTGCTAAACTGTGCATTTACCTCTTCACTACTGAGTTGTTGTTCCTTCTGTCTCCAAGCTTGTGGTCGCTTTTACGTCAAAGCGCGCTCTTCCCAGGTGCAAGTTTCTAAACAACAGAGCAAAGTCGTGCTTATAAGTGCTTCCATCGCCCACCTCATTCCATTTATTCTACGTGAATGCAAATCACAACAGGAACTTTTATGAAACAAAGGCGCTAATTACGAGTAAAAATAGTTCAAGCTCAAGTTTGTGAACTTACCGTGGTCGCCAACGACGATTGTTGAGGGCTTAAGTAAGTTATGGGGTTACGTGTTTCTTATGTCGATAAGATGTTTACAGGCCGAAAAGCTGCTACTCGCTCATTGCTAAGTTGTCAAGGATATTCAAAATGTTTGTTTTCGTTGCTCAATATTAGCATAAGGATAAGAAGGCATATAAAGGCCAATCACGTAAGGAATTGGTAATTACTTGTAAGTGTTTTCATTCTCTTGTTTTGATTTTAATATTGCAAAATGCTTGAACGGAATGTAGATAACAGCTACTAGGGGTTCAGTCCTGGTCCTTCAGTGTATTTGCAAAGTCATTCCCGAGCCCTAGTTTTGGTAGTCAAAATTTCTATTTCTGTGCAGCTGCATGTAATTGGTTAGCATTAGTAACGTTATTAGCCACTTTACACTCGATATGACTGAGTTATCTAAGGTCAAATCTTACAGGACTATCAAAGTAGAGCGATCTGAAACATCCCACTTATAATCGGATCTATTTGTTCACTGTGTGTGTGCCTGCTACAAAGCGACAGCAAGGTACATTTTCTTTCTTTTGGTCTTAATTTCTAACTAAAATATTGCATGTTTATATTACGACTTTCGCTTTTGGTGTAGACAAGTTGTAGTCTATATTCATTTATGATAATACAAGTATTCTTCCAAAAACTTGGTGAAAAATAAGCACGAAATGTTTCTTATCTATTTAACGTACAATTAAATTTTGAGCTCGAAATTTCTGTTTAAGCAATAGAGTGTTGATAGTTGATAGTTGATAGTTGCCCCGCGGAAATTTGATGTTATTAAAACAAATATTTGCCCGAGAAGCGAAGCTTAGAGGGCAAATATGCTAGTTTTAAGAACATCAAATTTCCAAGGGGTAACTATCAGACCGATAGTTCCGAGACATTCATTTCACCACTAAATTTTCTTTTCATATTCAGTGAATTATTTTCAACTTGTTTTAGAATTAAGAGAGCCGTGAAAAGCCAAATGTAAAATTTGAAAACAGACAAAAACCCACTTATTGCAATTTCAATTGGTAATTTTCTCTAAGCCAGCTTGTTTACAGAAAAATTTTCACGGACAAGTACTATCCATCCGGGTATTTTCCTCGGACGGGCACTATGGGCTGCTAGTGTCTCTCCGCGGATGAACACTATCACGTCACGTGATCAATTTAAACCAATAAGAATCGGAGAGAATTTAGCGGTGAACTATGGCGCGTGATAGTTGACGCCGAGGTAGCCCGAGTTCACTATCACGCCTAGAAACCGATAGCGAATAAATTAATTGTTTTAGTATAAATCTACTAGTCATTCAGAATTTATTTAAACCCCTTTCACAGAAACTTCGAGAACGCAAAGAAGCGGCCACCATTTTGTTCTCAAAGGAACACTGCGAAGGTACTCGCTATCTACAATATGCAGAATGGATAGTAAGTAGGACACGTGTCAATAAGAGAACGGCATTCGTGATAGAACGCTTGTGTATTTATACTAATAACGATTATCGGCAAAGTTCAAATACATTTAATCACTCTTTTGTGTAATTTTACCACTCCCTTATGAACTATTTTACTTGCGCATGCTTTCCGAGCCATTAACCAGGTCACCAGAAAGTCAACAGAACCTTTAATGTCTGAAAATACTGCGATCTCAATTGTTATCGATACCTTTACATAAACACGCTTGCAGGTAGGCACGCAAGACTGCTAACAATCGATGAAGCCAGTGATCGCAAATATAACGGGTAGCAAAAAATGATTCACGCAGTAAACCGTAATATGGCAATTTGGCTGCTGTCAATATTTCTCCAGTATAGTAGATAGCGACAAATTTACCTTATAATATACTATCAACGAAAAAGTTGTGTGTCATAGATTGCATATGGCCAAGGTGAAGATTTATAGAGTTGACTGGTAACTTGACAGGCACTCTGTCTTCATGGGATTCTAATTTTTCTAAGTTCCCTGAAATCGTTGACACAGAATATAAGCCTTACAGGATCTGAACGAGCACCAATCAATGAGGCTTGGCCGAATCAAAGAGAAATAACTGACACAGCTTTTATTGAGATCGTATGCAATCTTCAGAATATAGGCCACGTTTGATATATCCATAATCTAACATGGCTCCGAGGCTTTCAGGACAAACTTCTATATTTGGTGGTGTTCTCTTTGTATCCAAGTCTCTTGTGAATTGAGAGATAAAAGAAACTTTAAAAAAAAAATGCAGTTTTGTTGTCAAAGCCTTGGAACCACGTTAAAATATTGATATATTGCACATGGCCTATTTCGTTTTTTACGGTAACTGCAGAAATTCTCGCGCGCTCATTGGCTAATTTTTATTGTCAATAAGTGGACAGACACATGAATTTATAATTTATGCGATGCGTCAACGAGCGAGGGCGGACAATTTGACAATTTGCTATCGTAAAAAACAAACTGACGTCAGTTTTAATGCGTCTGTCCTGTTATTGACAATGAATTTCGTCATAACCTTGTCAAAGGTTGTGTGCGGATCCACAGCTACTTTGACAATGTTGTGACGAAATTCATGATCAATAACAGGACAGACGCATTAAAAACTGACGTCAATTTGTTAAATTGTTTAGGTCACTGTAATGTTTTCTTTTTGGCAAAGCTTGTAACTCGTAATCGATTAAAGAAGATGCCTTGTAACAAACAATCAAAGATAGGTGGGTTATGGCGGCACTTTGTAAATGGTAGAAAAGTTGGTAACGATTATTAAAAGTAAAACAAATAAAGTAAAACTAACTCCTTAGAAAGATATGTTAGAAAAGTGAAGATAGGAAGATTAGATCCCAGCAATTTCTTTAGACTTTCTTTGTTACCGAAATAAACCCAGTAAAATGCAGCGCATGCCCATGTTAGACCGGGCAGCAAAAACTACATTGAGTTCTGTGGTTCGAACGAGCTCCAAGGACCGTCTTATTTAATTTTTGCCCAACTTTGAACGCCTGTATTGATAAATTCTAGGCCACTCAGCTACTACCATTTTTTTATTGTTTTCAATTATGTTCTTTTTTATTGCATCTATATGATTCCGTGTTCTTTCTTATCTTTTTCTTTCCTTTCTACTTTTTTAATGTAATCTTTTAAATTTCACTTGGTAAATCCCATTTTTAATTATTTACTGTCACCAGTCTTCCAACACCATATATTTTGGTTAGATAATATGTAGCTGATGTATTTCGATGATGTTAGATGTTGTTTACATATTCATCTCGAACTTTCCCTGCACATTTATTTTGACTCTCCATCATTTTACTCTCTACATTCCTACAGCCAATTTGATTTCCCTTATTCTTTACATTGCCCATTACTATGAATGTAGCCATTGAACGGAGCTGCTTAATGCACTTAAGTATTTTGATTTTTTTTTGACAGTTTCTTAATTCTTTTTTTATACATATATAAAATTTTATAGTACTATAGTGGTACATTTGCTGGTCTAAACTGTACCCAGACATTCACACTGTACTGCATACAGAGAAAAATTACACTGCACAACTATTGCAATTCGGTAGATGGACAAGTACATCAGTAATATTTCAATATTTCGAGTTTTAAATGCTTTCACAGATGGATTGAGTCACATCTAAATGGGTCAAGAGAGTTTTTCTTTTAGTTCACCCTTTGAAAACGTTCTCCTGAAAATGATTCAGCAAGTTTCCTGGAGGCTTGTACCTTGCCACAACAAACGTCAAACGACCATCAGCAGTCTGGGCTCTACCCATTCCCAGTTCTTTACTCTCCTTCCAAACCACCTGCGTAAAATGCCCCGTGTTGCCCTGGAAACCTGGCTTATCAAATCTGTAATCCTTAACCTCGGCATACCACATGTTTGTTGCCTCATCACCCGCTGATTCAAACTTCCCAGAGAACATGGCGATGTTTTCACCAGTCCCTTTACGCTCTGACTGAGAAGCGTGCTGAAGGCTACGGGCACGTGCCAACTTTTCTGCCCAGGCCTGCGCGTCCTTTGCAATCTCATCGGACCATTTCAGTGGTGGTGCATGATGCTTGGCCCGGTATTTGTTGTGTGCATCGAGGGCTTGCTTTGAAAAGCCAGCTTTTGAGCTCGAGCTTGGCGCGCGAGATCCTCCTTACAAAAAAAAAATAATAACACATTTGGTGCTCTTGTTAAGATGACAGTCAAAGTCAGATACGGCAGTCATTCAGCAAACGAAGACTTGAACACAAAGTGGATTTAACTATCCAAAACCATGGATTTAATTGTTAGGGTAACTCAGCTATGATAGGGTACTATTACTGTTATGTAGCTTAGAGTTTAGCTATTTGTGTAACACAATGGATGAGCCGGTCTATTTGGATGTTTTATGCACTCAGCATGTCTTTAAAGTACTGTTATAACCATTATGAAATATATTAAAGAACTATTATATTCTGTCATTATATTATTTTATTGCCTTGCGATAACGTAGTTAACAGCCAGCATTAACCATGAAAAAAAATTACCTCCTCCCAGAGGTTGTGTAGTATCCTGGGGTGCTTTACAACCTGGGGAGTCTGCTCAAAGAAAAAAAAAGGGGGGGATTCAAGTGTAAAAAATAACCATAACAAACAAAAACTACGTATATATATTGTAGCTAAATATTTCAGTCTATATTTATGATTAGGAATGACCAATTCTTTGAATCATTTCATTGATTTTAATGACCATCCATTCAGTCTCACCAAGAAACTTAGAGATTATTTCAATCAACATACAACCTTTATCAGGAAGCGCCGCTTTCATGTCTCTAGAAAATGCTTGTGGTTTTCTTGACTCTGCGGCAGTAAAAAAGAAACCAATAGGATATTCGTGAATATTAAACCTTTCCATAAATAAATCAACTAAAACATTTCTCAAAAAGACCAAAAACTATTCAGTTTTAGTAGAATTCTACTCGTATAATCATCTAATGCAAATGCTGCAATCTGATTAGCTGAGCTATCGTCGACGCTGATTTCCGTTTCGTACACGGTCGATGCCATATTTAACGGTCGATGCCATCATTGGTAACCAAGCCTTTCAGAATGGACGATGCCATATCTACTTTAGTATAGGCCTGGACAAGGTAGATACTGGTTTTAATTTGTTGATTGAGTAAAACGCACTCGTCAAATGCTTGATTGTTCATACTGACACTGGTTTACTTGCGGTTAGATTTTATTTGATGGTTGGGGCAACTCTATCATTAATATTTAAGAAAGTCACGTTTTATAATCAAATTTTGCAGATATTTAGTAGATCAACCTGGTAGTGTAGTGGTAGAAGAGGGATGTTAGGAAACAGAGGTTTCGGGATCGATACTGGGTGGTTACTTACAAATTTTCTTTTTTCTTTTATTTCGTAGAGAAAAATTCGTTGATAGTTAAAAAATTTCTATAAGTGTCGCGAAATTGGCATCGACCGTTTACGAAACGAACAACTGCAACGACGACTACCAGCCATTAGTTTTCATTGGCTGTAGGTCGTCTACGGAATGGCGATGTTTCCCCATTTTTTCGAAGTTTCGGACGAACATTTATAAACAAATGGATAATTGAATTGCTGAAAAGACTGAAAGAAGAACGTTCATGATTTTTTGGCGCCAAAATCTCGAAACTGATGTGCGCATACACAACTGTAAATTTCAAATGACTATACAGTCCGCGAAATTCGGATTTTTCTTAAATTAGAAAGTTAATACCACGTAGAGGAGTAATTAAGAATCGCCAGTTAAAGGATTATGAGCTCGAGATTTCTATGAGGTGATAGTTTATTCGGTCTTTGGCCTCATCAACTGTCACCTCATAAAAATCTCGTGCTCATAATCTAGTTGTAAATTACATCAAGAGTGGAACTCATGATCTGATGTACACCTGTCACATGCTCTAAGCAGTAAGTCACTAAGCTACAGGGAGACTCGTTGCCAGTTGCGCAACTTATTAAGTTACCCAGTTTTTAATAAATTCTGCATATTGCTAGGATCAGGAATGATGAAAGTGTCCCGTGTATATAGCTATATGCACTTCGCCCATCAACCTGATGTGTTGAAAGTATACGATGAATGTGATAATCTTACCATGAACTGTTGTGACAGTTTCCTTGGAATACCCACCTTGACCTAAGTAAGAAAAAAGAAACAAACAAACAAGCGAGGAAAACCTTTGTGAGAAAGTAAATTCCAACTCGTTCAAGATTGAACATCGATAGAAAAACTGCAGAGAAGTTCAAAGCTGCTTGGATCATTATGCTACCCTTTCCCAGTCTCTGTTTTTTAGCTTGACCTTTCTTACCCTAACTCTCACTGTTTTTGTTATAGATTTTCATATAAATTAGTTCCAAGCAGCGCCGCATGTCCCTGGGGTCGATTAATGCTTGTATTCTCGTCGCCCGTATACTTAGCACGGATGTATTGGTATTTTATTGATTCAGATGTCATCACAGTAGAAAAGATAAGAAATCTGGTCCCTTGTAGGACTGTACCGCTGCTAGCGACAATATGCCTGGCTTCTCATCTTTGTTCTGTGCCGAATATAACAGTCCCACTAGGAACGGCAAGATGACATTGATCTCAAACCGTAACTCGTTCACGACCGCGACACAATTAGTGGTTCCTCTGTTTGTTTGTTGGTTTGGTTGGTTGTGGTGTTGTTGTTGTTGTTGTTGTTTTTCTCACTATTACTTCCACTTACTATTTCCTTTTAAAGTCACTGTTACCGTGGATACTACAGTCTTCTTAGTACCATCCGGATACGTCACAACCTGAAATCAAACAGCATTTTGCTTTTCAATGTTGGTATTTTTATTTCCATGCGTCAATTATGTGTGGGTGAAGAAGTATTAAATATGGTAGCGAGTTATCTTTCTGATGACAAGAAACGTAGAAATATGAAACATGTTTGTTGATGCAATAGACTATTAATGTATTTTTTAACACTTCTGGTGAATAGTCCGTAGGAGTAGTTGTTGTTAGTATCACCCAACTAGTGGACTAATGCAAATCCTGCACTTTAATTGGCTACGCTACTAGAGGACTATTAGTAATAGTCCTCGAGTAGCTAAATTGGCGCAATCGAGCGTGACGCTTTCTTTCGTTTTATTCCCAAATAAATATTTCTTCAACTTGCATTTGCTAATTAGACCCTTAGACCCTTCGCACTCAAAGGCCACGGGTCAATAGCCCATGAGGCGAAGCCGGGCTACGGGTCTAACTGTTAATTATAAGTTCCTCACCGTTTCCTCTCTACGATGCTCGCCAGCTCCAGTAGGTCGTTCCTCGTGTTTCTGCCGCTGGTGCACAGGTGTGGAGCATTTCTTAGACTGTTCCTTTTCGGGAATTTTTACTGGCCCGTCCTGCAAAAGGAGTAGGTTATATTTTCACAATTAAACAGAAATTACTGTCTGTTTCAGCAACCAGAGTGATGTTAAAAAAAGATACCAAATAGGAAATGCGAACAAACTAAAAAATAAAGCAAAAAGAGTAAAATGAGAGAAAATGCATAGCAATAAAACACCATGCCATTAATTATGTTCCTCTTTCGTTTAATATTAAGAGTTGCTTTTCCTTCCTTTTGCAGTGAAAGTTTCCCCCATTACACAATCCAGTGAAGTTCGCTGCAATACCAGGGCTATCAGGGCTATTATTATCAGTATTATCCACCTCACGTGCCTTTGACGGGAAGACATTTTCTTTAAAAGCCCTCATGTTATTTCCCGCCGGCCTGTAACGGCCTACCACGAACACCTTCCCGTCGGCACTCTTAGCCCTGCCTATTCCCAGCTCTTTGCTCCCTTTCCAAACGACTTGTGTGAAGTGACCGGTGTTCGACTGGTAACCAGATTTGCTAAAGTTGTAGTCTTTCACTTCGCTGTACCAGCTGTTTACAGCGTCGTTACCGTCAATTTCCCGCCCAAACACCATAAAAACATTTTCGCCATCTTTCGTGTCGTCATGGCGTAGTCGGCCTTCGCGCGCAATTTGCTTGGCCCATGCCTCGGCGTCTCGTGCAAGGGCGCTGGACCATGTGAGTGGAGGAGCTTGATGAGCTTTTCTAAAGTTGTTGTGGGCTTCCAGAGCTTCTTTCCCAAACGAATCCATATTTCTATTTCACTGAAAAAGAAAGCGAAAGTTAACTTTGTTCGATATGTAAATGGCCAATGTGACTTCTGTAGTTTTTGTTTAACTGTCTTCCATTTTAAATAGAATAAATAGCGAGAACTCCATTACAGTGTTCAATCTGGTTGGATCTCTGTGAGTATTTCGAAGGTATTTCCTGATAGGGAGCTTAAGCAAACCACGACGGCAACGGTAACAAAAACGTCACCAAACAAAAAATTTACTGAGCGGAACAATGGCTATGCCCGTGCGTTTTAAATATTTGTACATTTTGTAGCCGTCCTCTACTAAACAACAACGTGAAATGACCAAGTTTAGCTTATCATGGAGAACGTAGGCCACGGGGACAAATTTTTTCGCATTGCGTTTGAGAATCGATCGCTGGCATTACATATTTAGTTTGAGCAGGTTTTCAGATCTCAACAGGTTCAGATAGGAACGAATTTCGAAGGTAAAATATAAATTCATTATAAATCCATTGAAATATAGACCCATCTGTGGGTCGTTTCTGGCGTCTCCGTCGTCTTTGCTTAAGCTCCCTGATAAATCATCGCTGAAATGACAAACCTAGTGGTTGCTTGGAGCATTGATTTAAAAGTAAACAACTCCTACCTTCAATTACTGCACTATCCTATTTAACGAAAAATAGTAAATTTAAACAACTCGTCGACTTGTGTATGAAAATAAAGTATATCCATTACAGTCTGGATCTCGGCGATTTATCCAACTTACGTGGCCCGTAATAATCTTCTTCACCAGCATTTAACCGTTAATTATAATGCCAAGACGAAGGTTCAAACCAGGATCTCAACTCCGAGAATTTTCATTTTCGATAATAATCTTGACATCGTGGAATATTTTTCCTTGTGGCAATTTGAATTTTAAATCAAGCGCATTCAACAAAAGTGAAATGAAGAAATGTCGAAACTGAAATTTAGCAAGCTGCAATTGAACTTGTTTTTTGGGTAGGTGGATAAATAAATTTCTAGAACAATGGGAATCGATATGATGTTAGCGGAAAACCCGTGACGGTCAAACGAGCACCCCGGGACGAGCACCTTGTGAAGGCTGTCACGGGCATGTCCTTCTTGACCGTCACGGGGCTGTCACGGGAACAATGGGGCTCTCTCGGGTAATTGTCCGAAGTTCGTTACGTAGATTAAAAGAGAGAAAACTAATCAACATATAGCTAGTAAACTTACAGTAAATGGAGTGAGACTAGTTATATAAATCAAGGAATCAGAATCTTTGACTAAATTAGCGTAGGATCTTCATCACTTTTCACATACAGTCATGTTGAGTACGCAAGATTTCATTCATAATTATAATCAGCGATGAATCTCGAAGTTAAGACTGTATAAATCGAAAACGACCTGGAAACCTGGGAAACAAGAAAGCTCTGACGGAATATCATAGGTATATTTATTCATGCGCCGTAAGCATTGACGGATGTGATTGGTTGATACCATGGCATTTACAAGTGATCGGCACGTTTAGTTGCAGCTGTCAACTGGTCGCCTTGAGGCCACTCAATAAACGCCACGATACATTATTTAACGGCCCGGTGAAAGATATCCGATATTGCGCTGTTAAAAACACGATTTCGCCACTAAAGCGGCCTGTCCAAAATAAAAAATAAATAAATGAATAAACGTAGAATAAAAAATAACATAATATTTTCAAGTGAAACATATTTTGTAGTCATCCTTCTCAGCAGTCATATGTTTTTTGAAAACATTCACTTATTACACTGTAAAATTACGATTTTTGGCAGCGACAAATAAATATTACTTTTCTATCATAGTTTTTTCATTTTTTCTCTTCCAACTGTAATCTTACCCCCGTAGCAACAGAATTAATGGTTTTTTTTATTTTCTTTCTATCTTTCTCTCTCAAATCTCATGCGACTGCAAAGCTAGGAAGAAATGTTTCTGTGGCTACAGCAGGTTAAAAGATGATATGCAAATTTAAGAAGTGAAGACTTATGCTGTAGGAAGTTACTGAAGAACACGTCGGCGTCTATTGGTAAACCAACGCAATCTGACAGTTTTATTTGGAAATGTTGTGAAGCCTGCGAAGCTGATTCATATAAACATCGCGATATATTACTGATGAATCTGATAGAAGTCATTTTATTTTAGAACAAAAAATAAGAACATCGTTTTTCTTTGCCATCTGCGTATGGTACGGATTTGTTTACGATTGAGGAGAATCGAGGCAGGGGAGAGATCCTGTTCAAGGTGTCAACGAATAAGGGGAAAAGGGAGAAAGGATTTACTGATAGGGTGCATGTTTATAATCACAAATGTCCCGCGGTTTTAATGTTTACGAATCGAGGCGTTTCAAGAGAAATACGAACCGCCATGCATCTTATAAATTATTTCAACACCCTGTCTTTGATCATTTCGACCAACTTGCTACTTACCTGCTCGAGAAAGTATTCCTTTTATCATTCGACAGCACTTAACAGTGGGTGCAATCGTTTATAAATATTCCAAGGAAAACGCAACAAAAAGCAACTTGATACCACACGTGTTGGTGCAAGCCAGAGAAGCGCACGAGACTGTTGTCCAGGGGAGTTTGTTCAAACAAGTTCTCAGGTGAACAATGACTGGTTTACCTGTGGACAAAGTATATAATTGAAAACCAAAGCTCGTTTAAAATTTGCATATAAATGATGCATTCTGTGTTACGAGCTCGTTGTCAAATACAGGGTCAACCATGTCTTTTAACCCAATTTCATCCTTGATATATTGAGACCTTCAGTTTATTATGTATTCTGTTAGTTTATTGTCTTGTCGACATCTTATATTTAGTGTTTGTTAACACTCTTTAAAGGGACTTTCTGGAATAGCAACAATTTATGCCAGCTAATTAAACGCGTTGTATTTTCCTCATTGTTCTAGATATATCTTGGGATATATCATTAGCTATCATTCGACCCTGAAAAAGAGAATTCATAAATTTCAAATTTCCTCTGCATGTGGTCAAACATGTTATTTTATATAACTGGCCCCTACGACAAAGCTTAACACTAAATACATTGATCAGCGATCAAAGCGTCCGTTCACTTCATCTGGAGGATCGTAACGATCTTATGGAAAGCACTCCCAATGTATGCTCACCAAAGAGTCTCCAGCGTATGTAGCGATCGTTGCAATGAAAAATATACCAGAATGCAGTGCTTCGTTCGATCCAGGTCGTCTCGGAAACATTTTTTATTCCCTAACGATCGTGGGAACTGGCAGTCCTAAGAATCGCTCAACTTTCGCTGGTTGATTGTAACGATCATATATTACGATCGTAGGGATCATAAGGAAACCAGCCTCCTGGATAGCTTCAAGTTTTTATTACTAGCTCAAATGGGTTCATTACCATGCTAAATTATGACTGTTTCAAAGAAAGTGCTGTGTTCGGACTCGTGTTAAGGAGCATTAATTATGAATGGTTCTATAATTGAAAATGCGCGCAGAAGGCGTTTAATACTGTATATAGTCATATAATTTACACTGACTGTCAAATCTCTGGCGGGCTTATTGGTTAATTGTTATCTTCAACAAGGGTTCGGGCATATAGTCAACATAATTTTTTTTCCACTTTTGAACGAAAACGACAGGTACATGTTTGCGTGGTAAGTTGACCGCCATGGCAGAAAAGTTTGCTCGTAAATGTGATAATCAATCAATTCCAGCATAAAATATACCGTGGGTGAATCTCGCCTAGGGAAGAGATGTTTGAAACTTTTACGGAAAGATAGCGAGACAAAACAAAACAAAAAAAAACTCTTTTTTTTCCAGAGAAGCGACAAGCTTTCAGGCGCATGCAGTTTTAATTAATTACAGTGAATGAAATATAAATTGGGAAACAGCTGAGAAGCAATATGAGTTAATTCATCCATTTAGTAGGTATTACGTGCAGTCGCTCACTACTCCTTTGAAACAAATTACACTGCCCGGCTGACGGTTAAAACTTATAATTGAAACTTTAGTCCGTGCAATTCTTCCATCGTAGCATGCGTCAGAAGGCCTAAGAAGACCTCAATTTGCGATCACCTTTTGTGTCAGAATTGCTGTAATGTCTCTGTGGGAAAATGTCAAGTTACCCTCTCTAATATGAATCGTTTTATATCACATTTTTCGCAACACAATTTCACCTTAATACATATGCTTAAATAACAATCACCAGGAGTAACAGATAACATGGCTTATTATATCGCAGAGCTTGACTTTAGCGAGTAGTAACAAGAGTTAACTCAATGTCACACAACTAGTGCTGTTCATTCAAGTTTTCAACTTCGGCTATTAGTGTTCAGAACATTTTCATGAAACTTTTTCAGCACATTTCCTGCTGGGTTATACCTAGCGACAATATACGTAAGACTTCCATCGCGACTCTTGCATGTTCCCACTCCAACTTCAGTGGTATCTCGCCAAACGATCTGAGTGAAGTGACCAGTATCGAAACTAAAACCAGGCGAGTGGTATTTGTAACTGTTGATCTCCGAGTACCAAATCCTCACAGCGTCAGTGACATCATAGTGGTTCGACATGCGGCAGATGTTTTCTCCCTTAAACTTTCGTTCTTCTTTATACGCGTGACGCAGTTCACCATTTCGAGACAACTTCTCGGCCCAGGCCTGCGCCTCTTTTGACAGCGCAGCGAACCATTTAAGACTGGGCACGCCGTGAAGGGCGCGAAGTTCATTGTGTGCTTTTAGTACCGCGTCAATGAACGAATCTGCAACCAATAAAATTGCATCCATAATATAACTTACAATAGTGCGATGTCATTTTCTGGGAAAAACGGGTAAGACCTCACCCCCTGCAATAGAAAATATGCAATCATAACCTGATAACTCAAGTAAATAATGATAAATCCAGGAAGGCGTAAGGAGAAACGGCCAGTCCTATTGCCCATTTACTTAGAAACGGAACAGATAACATTATCTACATACAACAAAGGTGCCAACAGCCAAAAGAGATTGAATAGGTAAGTGTATTGTAAGTTCTCTTACCGTGTGGAATAAAAGAATCTTGCATCTTTACCACGTTTTCCCCTTGCGGGGATGTCTTTTCTGTAACAGAAAACCGCAAAAGTATTTCTTTGTGTAATTTGCCTCCACATCGATGATTGAAGTAAAACTACTTTACACAAGTAACTATGCGATGCGTCCTACCTGGCATTTGTTGTTTTTCTCCCGTTGGCACCTGCCCCTATCAAAACAAAACAGAACAATTTTAAAAATACGTTTAAGTTTTCTTAGCCTGCGTACAGACTTCACCGTCACTGTTTCCTTAGCAAAGGAAATAGTAGACGGTTGTACGCAGCTGGCTGTATGTGCCGGGTCAGCTTGAATTGAAAACTGTTTTTTGAATGTGGGAAAGCCCAGGCTGTACCAATTGAGTCATTTCTCGTTTAAACCCAAAGAACAAATTGGAATTCAGTACACGTGTAGACAACATTGCAGTCGGTGACACAAGCACGGAAAGAGACATGAGAGCTAAATCCACGTGTTTGTACAAAAATACCAGGGTATCGGTGATCGCTTATTCAAGAATTGAAATCTGCAGCCGGACAAGCACATTTTGGCGAAGAGTATACTGGGCTTGAAATCCTGTGTGGTTACTGTTGTCGTCTCGTTTAATGAAAGCAACGAGGATGATTTAAATTTATATGTCATTTATTAATCCTCACTTTAACTCTTTGTATAAAGTATATCGTTACGATTAAATTTAGAGCCGAATATCGTCATGTTCGATGCAATCACTGCTGCTGGATACTTTTTGGCCATGAACCTCTAGATGAGGAGAAATGGCGGTGAACTTCAGCTAAGAAGCTAGGTTATTTGACGTTTGTGTTTGCCTGTTGCCAATCACCCGATCTGGTCTCCGAGGAATGCTCTTATACTGCTTTTATAAACTGTTGCTGTTATTTAACAATTAGACCCGTAACCCTTGAGGGCGAAGGGTCTAACTGTTTTAGTATCACCCAACTAGTCGGACAGAAAAGGCAACAATAAAGTTAGCAAATGCAAGTTGAAGAAATATTTATTTGGGAATAAAAAGAAAGAAAGCGTCACGCTCAATTGCGCCAATTTCGCTGCTCGAGGACTATTACTAATAGTCCTCTAGTAGCGTAGCCAATTAAAATGCAGGCTTTGCATTAGTCCACTAGTAGGGTGATACTAAAGTAACTTAGTCGACCAACCTTTGGAAGGACGTTCCCCTTGAATGCGTTCAAGTCATTTCCGGCTGGACGGTATCTGGCCACCACATATACACTTCCATTAGAACTCTTTGCTCTTGCCATGCCCAGCTCCTTAGAGTTCTTCCATACTACTTGGGTAAAGTGGCCTGTTCTAGGTTGATGCCCTCCCTGGTTAAAATCGTATCGCTCAACCTATTGAAAAAATGTTGAAAAGAAGGCCAAAGTAAATTAAATTCATAGTAGTGTATGGTATAGCTGTACTCAGGCCCAACATTCTGACGAAGTAAAGTGACACTACCACAGCGATTTTGCTGCAATTTTGGCCAAAACATTACTACAATTATGACTGAGTGCCTTCGCTCGCACACAAAAGCTTTTAGAACACCAAGATGAAGATAGTAAGTAAACTTTTGAAGAAAAAGTAAATTGTAAATTGTTTTTTAGTTATTTTTCCAACTGCAAGACACGACGGAATTTGAAAGAGTTTGGCGGAAACTTTCAATTTGACATCACAACCCTGTGTATGCGTAACTCATTAAATCACTCCTTTTAAAGCTGCACATGCACTTAAATAGCCTATCGGTAACCATGTGTGGGCCACACGGGACGAACTGACCTTAGAGGATTAAGCACTCTTAGAATACTAACCCAAACACTATCATACGACTTTCAGAACGGAACTACACAGTTCTTGAGACAACCAATGGAAACTAAAGTTTACAGAACAAGAAACCTAAACAGGATCGTTGTGGGAGATGCAGACCAAAGCCAGTAGACAAACCCAAACATCACCATCGATGGGGTATTGTTCGGAGCTGAAGTATTCTCGATAAACTAAGATAAGCAACAAGAAGTCATAAGACTCACTGTGTGGGCTGTCAGCCCTAAAATTGCAAGACTAAAGTAAAACTCTACATGCGAGCCAGGTGGCCCATCAGACCGGAGCTTAACTCGGTTTCCGTAGCATGAAACGGCTAGGAGTACTACTCCCCCTGGATGGGATGCTAGTCCATCGCAGGGTTACCCCCAGCAATAAATTCGCCTGTTCCCATTTATACACCTGGGTGGAGAGAGGCACTGTGAGAGTTAAGTGTCTTGCCCAAGAACACAACACAGTCAATGTTCCCAGCCAGGGCTCGAACCCGGACCGTTCGATCCGGAGACGAGCGCACCAACCATGAGGCCACCGCGCCTCCACACACAAGACTAAAGTGGTAACTACAAAATGATAAACAATCGGTGATCACGTATCAGAAATTTAATTCTATACAGGTCTTTGAGCTTCATAACACTAGAAATGTGTTTCTAGCGAGATTTATTAGAATTCTAGGTATAGTATACTTATTCAAAGGTTACCGGTACACTGTCAGCCATTATAGAGTTCAGTTGCAGTCTCTCGTCTACGCAATGACGACGTTTTTTCGTTTTCTCGATGTTTTGGCGGAACGTTTAGATGCAAATGGTAATAAAATTTCTGAGAAGACTAAATGAAGGTAACTAATGGTATTTCGACTTAAATAACTTGAAAATGTTAAAAAAAAACTATAAGTTTCCAATGACAATTCAGGGCGTGCGATTTGATAATACAGTACGTAGAAAAATAATTGGAAACCGATATTTGCGCTAATTTCAGTTCGAATTCTACTAAAACAATTCGGCGTCATTAACTATCACCTGCTCATAACCTACGAGTTTTAACCAATAACATGAATACTAGAACCATCTCCCTTTCTTCAATTTTCTTTTTGAAGGCTAATCACAAGTCACACTAGAATAGAATTTAAATTTTCCCTTGGTGATTGACTTACCTAAAACATTTGCATGTTTATCAAACAGTGGACGATAGTTTTAATTAAAATCACTCTGAATTTACAGTATTTAGCCTACATGTCCGGGTTAGTTAAATTACCCTCCTTCCCTCCCTCTCTGTGCCAGTTTAGATATGCTTGTTTTCTAGTGATCTCCTCACGCAAGGTACAGCAGTCTCAGCCACCCATATGTAATTTACCTCTGAATACCAAGTCTCCGTCGCCTCTTCTGCTGCAGCATCAAAACCCTGAGATGCCATAAACACATTTTCTCCAATTCCCTTCAGTTGATCGTGTTTGAGGCCGCCTTCTTTCGCTATTTTCTTTGCCCAGATTTGTGCGCCTCTTGCAAGCTCATTTGGTCAACTTAAGGGTGGCACATTGTGTGCAGAACGAAACTTGTTATGGGCCTCGAGGGACGTCCTAGCGAACACATCCATTATCTAAACAGTAAATAACAAACAGTGGAACGTTTGTATTGGAGGATAAAAAAGTTGTAACTAAACCTCCATGTAAATTAAGATTGCAGACAGAGTTCGCTGAAGCCTGTATACCTACATTGCTAGTACAGTATACTCCAATGTAATTTTAACTCACAGGGCATTGTTCTTGACACCACCTGACTCTTCAAACAAAACTTGAAGATCAGTTTCAAAAGATGTCATGCCCGATTACTTATTTAGTAAACGAGAGTGACCACATTGTGTCGACAGAGCAAGAACATTGTCAATCGCCAATGGGATGCCATCGTCTGTTTGTGGTAAAACATCCGATTAGAACTGAAGTAATATTAGAGAAAGCACAAGTAATATTTAGGTAGCATAAAAATGGCGGTGTTTAAGGACTGCGCGATGTTACCTCAGTTTTCTTTTTTTATCTAAAAATCCGCAGACGTACCAGGTTATGCAACAGCTGTGTCCTCAAATTGTGTTGTTTCTTCTTACAGTCGCTCAATTTCGTGGATATTACTGACAAGAAAGATATTCGAGACCCAAGGTTTCGCAGTAAATGTTGAGTTTGGCGTCTTAATTGTTCAACACTTTCGTGTGACTGCTATTTGCATATATTTAGTAATTCACAGCATTATTCAAAAGCACGTGGTTGATTGTAAACTTTGTTCTTAACAGAAAGACATTTATGTTTTGTTATATTCACACCTACGCCTACACTGGACTGAATAATGAATTGTATGATATCATATGGCAAGGTATTCTCTGATCCTATGCTAACCTGTTTGTCGGAAATACTTTCATATTATTTCTGAATATGATACTTTTTCAATATTCGTGATTGTGAAAATTAGTGTAACGCAAACACCAGTCTGGTGACAAGCATAGCCATTCACAAGCTGAAATACATGTTTAAATCCCTCACTAACATTCTTTATTCTGTGGCGTTACACTAGAGTAAAATATGATGTACTGGCTGATATTCATTGATACTCATTAAGAAAGGATCACTCATGTGAGCTTACCATAAGCCAAGTTGACTCCCGTAGCGTAAAATACTCACCTGATATTTCTGTACGGTGTACAATAAATGTAGCCGGCCTGAGTAACGTGAGACGTCGTTATAACTTGCACTTTGGTTTACAAATTATTATGCCCTTGTTAACCGATAGCGATTCAGTGATATTGATGTTTTAAATTGATCAGTCTACAGCTACAAAGCCCTGCGCCAAAACGTCCGAGATAGCACAGAATAACAATAGAGCGTGATGGATTTCTCGTCAAAGAATAATCGAGTTTCAATTAATAACCTCCACGAAGTTTGAGACTATTTTCAGCTGTCTGGTATGCGCGCTAAATACCTTTATAAAGAATCACCATTGTACAATATTCGCATTCTGAATCGCCACATTTTTGACATTTGGAGAAGCGAACGCCAGTACAATTGTCAATCGATCATTTCGATTGTACATCAGAGGAAAAAAAAAATGGTAAGATCTTTTTCTGGCATTCATTTTTCTTTAACCGTGTTTGTTTTCATAAACAACCGACAGACAAATCTTTATTTCTGTTCATCGTATGATGTTTAATTTGGATCTAATTTTATGAAAGCTTTTAAAAACACATGCGAAACCTTCGTGACAAAATCCTAAAAGAAGATCTTAAAGCTCATATAATCTAGGACTAGAAAGTTCGTCGACTCTTGAACATATCAAGCAAAGAATGTGTGAACTTATTTAATTAACTAAAAAATAGTAACTATTGGATCAAAGGACAAATAATTATAAGAAAGGAGTTCCGCATTTTGGCCCGTCTCCCTATTATCTTTATCTTGCTTTATTTATATCAGCTTGTCACCCTCAGTGAATAACATTAAATTTTTCTCTCATTTTCCTTTGCTACTGGGAAGTAGCCACTGCGAAATACTAGAATATATTCTAGAAGTAATGAAACAACGTTATATTTTGAACTTACATGCACAGCGAATGGTAGGAGGATTAATGCTCGTTCATGAAATGTTTGGGGCCAGTTTGTCGGCAATTAGGCTGAAGAGAGTTTGGGGAACGGGGTGGGTAGTACGAGGAGGTCGGGTACCCCCATGTTATACCCCATAAATAAAGGCTTCGCGCTAATTGTTATTCGGTGTTATTGTACTACCGTAGCGTAGTATTCAGATGGAAAAAGACAGATAGGTAGACCCGGGGAGACATGGAGACGATCGGTTTAAAGGGTGATGAAGGAGAAAGGGTAGAGCTGGGGAAAGATTGGAAAATTAGCGAAGGACAAGCTGTAATATTCTAGAGCCAATAAACCAGCCAAAACTCGAGAACACAACTCTGTGTTAATTCAAGCAACTGACAACGTGTTTCATCCAACTGAACTACTGGAAAACTACTGGGGGAGCGGTTACACAGCTCACAACATTCTACACTCCCCCGCTAAGCCATGAAAACTAGTACAATAAATCAACGACAAAACTTAGCTTGCAGTTCTTAAGTGTCTCTGTTCTAATAACCTAAAAAGTCACTTAGTGACAAAATCAGCCAAGTATCGAGGGGCGTGTCTGTTCCTAGTAGGGTAACGCTTCTCTGGAATGCCTTGGCTACTTGATTGCACAGGGACAGGGGGCTCCCTTGGGGTTTCTTCCCACTGCAATTCTGGCTGTTCAGCTGCCAGCGATGCCGGAATTGGTTCTGCTGGAACCTCTTGATCAGCAATAGGCGCTTGGGGAACGCAGGATCGCTGTATAAGGTGGTCTTGATGACGTCTCAAGAATCGGCCATCTTCTAGCTGAACTGCGAAGGAAGTTGGACCCGTTGACTCTTTTAAGATTCCAGGTAACCACCTTGGTCCTCTTCGGAAGTTGCTTGCGTAAACTGCTTCCCCTTCCTGCATGGTGCGTTCCTTAGCGTGCCAGTCATGTGCCTGTTTCTGAGAAGCTTGGCTTTGT
>Ga0126338_10000431_pt1 | contig 22266 bp, 11 predicted proteins | sample OrbCmetagenome_2_FD_92529 | JGI IMG/M metagenome (GOLD analysis project Ga0126338, IMG submission 92529) | Coral microbial communities from Petempiche,Puerto Morelos, Mexico - Orbicella C C metagenome | ecosystem: Host-associated > Invertebrates > Cnidaria > Coral | place: Petempiche,Puerto... | reverse complement strand
GGGCGGGGGAAGTCCCTTATTTAAACTATGCGCATATGTGCCGCTGTCAAGGGTGTGGTTTTCTGGGATAGGGTATAGAAATCAGACAGCTTTGGTCAAGAAAAGGGTATAATTTTCGGAAAAGTGGCCAATATTTAGTCTAGAATCGTTTTTTTAACCCGGGGTTCTGTAATGAAAATTGAAACTCGGAAGTGGTTGTAAGATATTGGTTTAGTTAGCGTATCTTAGACTACGATAGTGATAACATTTCTCCTTGGACAACAGCTAGTGCCTACCCAAAGATTTATGGAGACCTCCTCGACACCTAGACGTAAAATTTCAACTCGCAGAGATTCCGTACCAATTAAGATGAGCACAAAATGAGCAATCTAATTCTACCTTCTACCTAAAAGATGCACTTAATAATTAATTTTCCTCGGTTCCCTTTTAGAACTCAAGCGATTTATATTTCGTCTTATATCCAGATTTTAAATATTAGTAATTAAGATAAGTTTCCACGTGGTATCGGTTCTAGAGAACGAACTTGTTGTTTCAGCTGTTTGGCTTCAAACCACCCGCCTTTTTAACACGAGTTCGTATGTGACATTTACTGCATGGCGGCCGACTGCAGTGCCTGGCTGCGGAGGTGGTTGAGGTGGTGGTGGTGATAATGGTTGGTATTCGACTTTTAATCAAGTTCTAAACAAGCAACTTCCAAAAACCTTGTACAGAAACATCTGTTTAATGTATATTCGTTTACCACCATGAAATTAAATCAGGGACCTTAAGATCACGGTACGAGATTGAATCCAACTACCACAGTTGTATTTAAATCCAGCGACCTTCCCAGAATCCTTACTCAACCCTATCACGGTTAGCCTCCTATGCAGACGGTCTTTGTGCTCGTCACACAAACTTCTCATTGGGGGAGAAGATTGCATGACGAGTCCAAAGGGCAGCTGTATCGCAGTTGACCAGTTGAATAGGACACTATCAGTACGAGATTGGTGTGAAATGTGATAATTGAAAACATAAACACCAAGTCTTCATACTAGGGCTTCAATCAAAAGGACGCTATCAACGGTACACAATGTTTAATTCTTTACATCTTTTTTTTTTCTATAAATAATAAGCAATAGCCTCCATTTGGCGCGAAAATATGCTCGTATATTTGTCAGCGGACATTATCTGTTCCGAGAAGCGAACTGTTTTCCGAGAGCGTAAAACTGTGAGCTTTGAGGAACAGATAATGTCCAAGGACGAATATTCGAACATATTTTTGCGCAAAATGTGTTTGTTATCCTTCAAATGTTTTTCACAACGCGCGCAGTTTTCAAAATTAGGAATCTCCTTTGATATTCCCCGGTTTTAGGTGGGAAATATCACCTTGCGCGTTTAAACGAATCGCGCGCAAACGAAAATATTTGATGGATTATCAAGACGCATATCAGTGATGCTTTATTGCCACTCTTTCTGTCCATACTCACGAACTAGTTTTGCACTAGTCGGAATCTGTCACGCTAGACAAATGTCTTAAAGGGATAGTTTCGCGGTTCGGCGCATGCGCAAGCTGTTACATTGCCCCACCCAATTCCATTGTTTATAAACCAATCAGATGCGAGTACATAACTCGTTCGTCTGGTCCAGAATAAACAGTTCAGCTTGAATAACAAATTCGATGTTTACTTTTCAATTCGCCATTTTCTGTCTAAATCCGTTTACATCTTCCGTATAATTTCGACACCAGTCATTCTACTAGCCATCGTGCAGCCGTGTAGCTTCTCAAAGGCTATAACTACGCTTTCACCAAATTATAGTCTGTGATTTCTGAAATACATTTGTTGATTGGAAAGTGAAAATGTACTGTTTGCATGGAGTCGGAACATACGAAAGGAATTCTAATGAATCTCACCTATATCGTCAGGTTTTCGCGACTGACCGTGAAATTTTCAAAGGCAAATTTCCCGCAAGGGTCATTTTGCACACTTCCGATTATTTATAAACAATGAAATTGAATGATTAACATTGTAGCTTACGCATGAGCCTTAAGGTTGACAGCAGTTTTATCACTGTAATGTTTCAAACTCGATGTAACGACTGGACGTTTGGAATCACGGGATAAGTTTTCACTACAACCAATCAAAAGTGACGTGACAAGCCTCGTGTCTCAAGATTTACATAACGTAGTGGCTAAAAAGCGTTCTCAAAATGGTCTTCACTGGCTTTGTTCGGATATTACAAAAGACGAGTGTAGTTCATTTATTTTCTGCTTTTCCAAGCACGTAGTTTTTGCACAAAAAAGCTTTCCAACACCTCAGCACAGCGGTAATAGGGCGAGTCGCGCTGGTTGAAGAAGCGGCAGTTGTCGAAAACCTTTGTAATGTCGCTGACAAAGGACTCCAGTGACGAGTAAGACTTGGAATTCAAACGCTCCTCTATTGTGGAAAGGTCTGGTGAGAACAAAAAGAAAAAACACTAAACAACAAATTATACGCATACAACGAAACTTCAGATAAATGTTCTTCTGGGGCCGGGTTGTTCGAAAGCCGGTCAACGCTAACCCAGGATTAAAAGTTAACGGAAGTATTAACTTTTCTTGCATAAAATGTTTTTACTGCTTATGTTTTGTGAAGTTTGAGATTATTCAAACTCAAAACAGAAGGCCATACATTATAAACGAAAAACCTCACCGCAAAGTTACAAAACTCATATCAAAATTCTCGATTATCCTGGATTAGCTTAATCGGGCTTTGAACAACCCGGCCCAATCATGAGTACAGGTTTATTCTCGCCAAACAAGGCTAGTAAGTAGTCAAGCCATTTCAAATTTCAGTGACTACTACCTTGTTTGGTGTGAAATCACAATTCGCACACGCAAACTTAACACGAATTTTGCTCCAATATGTCAATTTTGAGTTTACTTTTGCCAAAACGAGTCTTCGAGCGAAACCATTCATATGAAAATGTGTTCCACATAATGATTCATTTTCATGTAAATCAAAATCATTTTTAAATGAAAGGTTTTGCATGAGGAGTCGTTTTGAGACTGAGGCACAAGGTAGCTCGGAAATGGCCTATTTCATTTTCAGCATTGCTTAGGCGACTCACCGATAGGGTCAGTGATGACGTCATAATACTCAGGTACTTCATCTGCATTCACGGGCTCAAGAAACGGCCATGCCATCTTGTGGCTCTGCCAGAGACAAATACACACATCGTAAACGAAGCATACATGTATGCTACCGCAATGAAAACCGCTGATTGAATTTTCTTCGATCATTTTTTTCGCACGCAATACACAACCAATCACCATAAAAACAGGAAAACGTTTCGCCTAACATGTTCTTCCAGCTTCAGGACGGTGCCTACTGTATACAAAGGTTTTACCACCAGGTTAGGACCACGCGGACAAAATAGATCTTTGCAAGGGCTATTGGAATCCACAAAGAAAAATTGGGTTGCCACGCGTTTTTTCAAGATAATTAGCCTTGAATCCTAACAAAAATACTGACATCAGCATTTTTCTGAAAAAAGAAGGAAAGGATATTTCTTCACAGATTTCCCTAGAATTCGCCTTTACATACAAAATAACAAACACACTCTTGGTTTTACATCTTACCTGCAGTGAGCGAAGCAGTCTTTTAAGTGAGTCACAGTCCTTGCTGGTCAGCGCCAGCTTGCTCACTTGGGCCTGGGACTGTGTGCATCGCGGGCAGGTGTAGAAGTCTATACTATCTGCCTCAGCGGCAGTGATGCCAACGCATGCGCCATGAAACCAGTCCTGACACTTGTCACAGCCGATGTAGAACCTGAAAACACAAACATAAATGGTATGAAAATTCGCTAGGAAGTATAGAATCATATCAGTCAAGCAATGCAAACAATAGTTGATAGCGAATACCAGCAACAGTGAGCAATGATAAAAAAGAGAATGACTCAAGATCCTGTGGGTGTCTTGAGGAAGAACACTCCGTTCACGTAGCACTAAGAGCTATCTACTGATCATATTCTGGTTCTTCAGTGTTCCAGATAAGTAAGGGTCTCAAAAACCCTGCCAGGTCCGCCACATGACCCGACAAATTAATCGAAAATTTATGATTTGGTTGGCGCAGTGGGAATTGACCCATTGGAATGCCTTGTTGACACCCTGCATTGAAAACTTATCTGAAAGCCTAGTACTGACGAAGAACTTTCAGAGTGCGCCAATCTGCCAACTCTATATAACAGACGTCTACAACATATCGCAGTGTGCACGTTTTAGGTCAAGAACGGTCCTGTACCAGATAACGTCTTCACCCTATTTGTCTGTAAAATTCTAAGCATTCACTAGGGAACAGTACTTATATAATAACACGTTTCAATACCATACGTTATGGTAAACATGCTATTAGATATACAGGACATTTGTTACGGTCAAAACTACGTAAAGATATAAGAGATGCCCCTACTCTAACCACTTTTAGAGACAAAAATTTTGTTTCTAAAAGAAAGAAAAAAACTTAACTTATCAGACTATCTTACCAGTAATTGTTGTAAGCTTCGCATTGAATAATTCATGTTGTAAATAATTCTAATAAATTAAGTATTGTAAGTTTAATTATTTTAGTATTGTAGATATTCATCTTTAGCAGTTTAGTAATGAAGGTTCATCCTTGTTTAGTGTTCCCAGTTGGTCTGCTAGGGCTAAATACCTTACGCACAAAACCTCTCACAGCAACACACACCTAGCAAGCCTGGATGTGAAGCGGAAATGTTAAAGTGCCTATAAAGTAAAAAAATAATTGCTGCTCATTTGAAAGGCTTTTCAAAGTAAAGGAGAAAGGCATTTTCAACATAGTAGGTTTCATTCTGGCAACAACATAGTAGGTGTCATTCTGTTTCTTTTGTGATGTACATTGCTGGTGCCAAGTTTGAAGAACACTGCTTTAATATTTCTAAAGTTATTCTCGATTGAGTGTTGTGCTGTTTTACTGGAACCACCTATGACATCATCACTTTGCTCATTTGCATAGTACAAAAACGTGAACATCTCTAAAACGAAAAAAGAGATTCCAAAAAAGGAAAACGCCATTCTCCTTTACTTTGAAAAGCCTTTCAAATAGCCAGCAATTATTTTTTACTTCATAGGCACTTGAACAAATCTTTACATTCATTACATCCAAACAATAACTCGGTGTTCAAAGACCAAAACATATCTTACTTTCTCTCATCGTACGGCTGACGACACAGACAGTACAGTTCCTCCTCTTCAACTCCGCGGCGAGCCTGGGTACACTCGGCACAGGTCCACTCGTCCATACTTTGCGCGTCTTCTTGAGAGACCTGAACACAAGCTCCATGGAACCAGTTGGCGCACATGTCACAGCCGATGTAAAATCTAAGGCAAAGAAAATGACGTCCCATGATTCTGTTAACAGTTGCGTTTGTGCCTATTTGTGGTAGATTCAAAGTTCACTTTGCAAAACTTTCAAAAATTTTGAAAGATTGCCCTGAACATCGTGACCTACCTACAATGTAGTGTGATGCCTGAACCACCTTAACCTTTTGACTCCCAGCATTTTTACCACAGTTAGGTGAACAGGTAAAGAGAATGGGGGAAATTATCAACTACGGAGTAAGGTCTAGTTGTGACATGAAATTCTCAGGACCAGCCAACAAAGAAATGTATGGTGCTAGTAAGAAGAATTAACTGTCAGATCTTGGGAGTGAAATGGGTTTAATCGTCTATCAAATAGTGTACATACGTAGCAAAAGCGAAACTTCAATGATGTTTTCCGTAATAGACTACAAATTGGAACAAAGCAATCAAACAAAGTCTTACTGAGTTGGATCATAAGGCTTCTTGCACACACAAAACAAACGTTCTTCGTCAACTTTCTTCTTCTTGGCGTTGGGCCCTTCTGGCGTACTCTGGGAGGGCCTTCTCTCTGAACTCGTGTGCTTTCGTTTGTTCTTACCGCTCTGCTGAAGTTCCAATATAAGATCTCTCTCGAGAAGGTCCCTTTTCTTCATCAGTTCCCTTTTCAGTGCCTCCTTTCGCTTTTGTAATAAAGCGCTTAGTTTGTTGGCCTTCTGGCGTTCTAGTCGGAGAGCCAGGTTTTCCTCCTTGAGACGTTTTTTCTCTTCCTTTTTGCGTTCAGTGTCTTCACTGCGGTCAATTTTATCAAGAATACCATCAAGGACCTTCCTACATATGGCAAGCCTATGAAAGAAAAACGGTCAACGTCTTAACACGTACCACGGAGGATGCGTGGTCATCATTAGAGATTACCGAGAGAGGTTCAGCGCATTTTGAAAATTCAAGATGGGTCTGAACCCCATGTGCCGAATTTCGTTTAGCCAAAAGTTGCATCTTAGCCTGCTCGTCAACATTCGATAATAAAAAAGGGTTTCACCATGTCGTTTTTGAAATATAAATACTTAAAGCTAAAATTAAGGGCGTTTTTAACAGGTCATACTGTTGCTATGGTATCATATAGTGTCACAAAAATGATACCAACGTGTTCACCAATTACTACACTTTTTATACCATCATCAACTGATAAAAAGAGCAGTTATAATGACCCATCAAAATCTAAGTCTTGGACAGTACTCGATGTTGTTTTGAGCTGCCTTTAAGTCAGTAAAGCCCATCAAAAGTAAATCAGAAAAAAAAAGAGTGACAACCCGCGATTCCAAAATCACATTACTGCACAGATAAGCACAAAAGGGAATTATAAACCTGGCACAACAACGTAATTTTGTACTTGCCTGTTCAAATCCTGTCTTGACTCTATGGTCATGTACTTCTTGTTATGTAGCACGGGTACGCTCCCACCCCCCTTGCGAGATTTTGCCTTGACTGCCTGCTGTTTGACTTGTTCTTTAGACGAGTGTTTCATCCGGGATGTCGACATGGGATTGGCTCGGACTGGAACTGTTTTCGGTGTGGCTGTCACTGGGGCAAGGCGAGCGACTGCAACAAACACAATGACAAAATTCTAGATAGTCAGAGGAAAATGTTAAACTTCGTAGGAACCTACCCAGAGAACAGGGGTGCTCACCATTTACAAAAACCGTCCGGTTGGAAATTTCAGGCATAAACATTAAACAGTTGAATGCAACGTTGCGGGAGAGGGAATCGCTATAAACTGTATCCACATCAGCTAGAGAGACTTAAAAGAGCAGAAAAATAGCATCACCTCAAATCACAGCCCATATTTTCAGAAGCTTCCCAAACGGAATGGCGCGAACCATTTGATTTTCCAACTGGAGCTTCCGGTTTTCCCATGTAAATGGTAAGTACCCCAGGCTCTGTTTGATGTAACAACGATTTGTAACGCTGTTCATGGGCTATACAAATTGGACTGCTTCTGTACAACACATAGCCATATTTAACAAAACAAAAGCATTTCTGAAAGTATTTGAATTTTATACAAATCAGAGAAACGGAGACAAACGTAGTTGAGATACTTTCCCAATATGACACTGCGATATTTCCAGGACAATCGAAAATATAATTTTCCTGTGAAATGTGTCAGCACGTTTGTTGCTCCTTGGCCACAATCCATCAAAACGTTAGCAACAGTCGACGAGGAACAAGCGACATTTCGTCTCAAAGCTCACATAAATTTACACCTAAACTTGCATATCTATAACTTAGCCAAACCATAAGGTACTATACAAAGATTAGAGGCAAAGACTAGATTACAAGAACCAAGTGAGTTACCTGTGTTAGCGGTATACGCGCCTGGTACAGCAGCAGAAGTATTAGCACGTGAAATCTGAGTTGGCACTGAAGGTGTATAAGCACGTTGGGTGACCTGTGGTTTCGGCTGTAACCGCTGCACATACGGCGTTGAGGTGGATGCGCTAGTCACTGTGGTCCGTGGTACAATCTGCGTTCTCATCTGCGGTGTCGACCCCACGGGTTGAATCCCTAGAGGCTTAGCAGGAACTGCCGGACGCACGACAGGTAGCGTCCGGCGTAAGGCCCCTAGGGGCACCGGTGCAGTGACAGTTGGTTTGTAAGTAACGGGTGTATTGACAGTGGTTTTGAAAACAACTCCCTTCCTTTGCTGAGTCTTAATAGCATTCTGAACTTTTTTCTTGTTCATCTTCAGAAGATTTTGCTGCTGTTGTCGCGCCTGCTGTTCTTGCTGTTTCCGCTGAAGTGCGGCGGCGCGTAGTTCCGCTGCCCGGCGCATGGCTTCTGCTTGTTCCTTCTTTTCTCGTTCCAGGGCCCTCTCGCGTTCAATTCGCTCGTGATACTGGCGTATCTCCCAGAGCTCAAGCTTTGCCTGGTTATAATAGTAACATAATAAGCAAATAGTGTTGACAGAGGTAAACAGAAACGAATGCTGCCCGACGATGATAACAATGATAAATAAAAGCTACAAGTAGCAACGTGGGAACGTTTTGCTCCACAAAAGGCACTTTTTACAACTCGTCTTAATTTGGCTCATCCCCTTACTTTGACTGCCTTTGTATTGTTATCAAATACTGTATTTGGCTTCTCACATTCCAAACATAACTTGGATTCTTTTTCTATTTTGAAGGCTGAATCTTCGACATTCTACGGCGATTCCGTCACAGGTGCTTTCTCTATGTACTCAACTTAACAGCGGCCACAAAATATGACTGTTGTTTACAGTGTTCAATGCGCTTAGCTACACCTAGCTAGTTCACAGGCATGCCACTTAAACTAAAAGAAACAAATATATCAATTAAACCTAATAGGCCTAAAAACAAATCCCACCTGGCGGGTGGCAAACCAGTTGGCTATTTACAAGCATGACTCCAGCTGAATGGTTAGAGCAGGACTTGAATCGGTGACCTCCACATTCTAAGTCCGGCGCCATAACCACTCGGCCAAGCTGCCTCCTGCGCGGAGTTTCACTTGCTATGACACTGGGATCCATGCGTTGTACAACTATTTCACGTCACAGTCACTTACCTCTGGGTACCAGGCTTCCAAAATACGTGGCCCAGAAGGCACCTGTGTTTCGTCCTCGTCATCAGGTTGTAGAACAATCTTAGGTCTCAGTGTCCGACCTCTCTTGCTCTTCGTGGGTGTCGGTCGAGGCGGTTCTACCACAGGTTTGCTAAGCGTGCGTATTATTTTACGTACGAGGTATTTACATCGGAGTCCATCCAGGGAAACAAATTTCCTGTCTGTTATTTCTGTTGTTGTTGTGCCTTGAAGGAAAGGAAACACTGTCAAAGTTACAGCAAGTGTTAGGTGCAAAGAACCTAAATATGAGTAGCGTTGTTTCAGTTCATCGCTTGTTGCAATTGGTTGCTTAGTGCTAGAAGAAGTTACGTTTATCACTCACTTTAAAAAAAACAGTACCCTCACCTTTAGGAATACGTCTTGCATGCGTTTCTTTGTGACTGAAAACACTACTTCCAGTGTTGCGATCGGAGACAGATATTTTCTAAGGTTTTTGTAATACGATCTTATTTTTCCCCCTGAATTTCCAGTGGCCTCTGTCCACCTTCATCAGAGTTGCAACATGGTTGCCACAGACATCACTTTTCAAAATTCCGACTTTTCCCTGATAAAAACAAAATTTCCCTGACCAAGTAATACAAAATGTCAGATACAATAGCGGCTTCTAGCCTCATTCTACATCCGTCCTGTCCACTTTTTCATTGAGACTGATAAGTTTTTAACAAATTTTCCTTCTTCATCAAGTAAAAATATTTGAGATCAGAGACCCTAAATGTTTCTTCCAGCTTTCAATGGTATTAAAACAGTCGTATTAAATTATTTCAATTTTCCCTGACTTTTCTTTGAAATGCCAATTTTCCCCGACTCAAAATAAAATCCCTTGACTTTTCCCTGAACTTGAAGAATTTTTCCCCTGACCATTTCCTGACCTTTGGCAACCCTGTTACAATCTGTCGGTTCGTTATCGCTCGCACTACAAACACCAAACGGCAAACTGTAAGTTTTGCAAATCAAACATTCCCATTAACAAGAGAAATATATGAAACCTCACCTGAGCTCGTGTACACAGTATTGCTGTTTCCGCGCGGTGGCCTCACGTTCATTTCCTCCCATTTTAAACAAGACTGAAGAATTCTCAGTTGAAGTCCTGCACCGGCGAGCGTCTTCAGGCTCTGAGTGCGAAAACGCCAGGCTACTTTGAACGAAGGACGAGGTATTCCTGCAGGCCAGTTAACACCTACCGCACGAGACGCATATGTGTATCCACTGACTTCCTTCAGTCCAGCTTTCCTCCCCAGTTTTCTACGTTCGTGCTTTGGAAGCGCAAACACACTTTTCACGGAGTGACGCAACGGCCACTTAGCAAGTCTTCGATTCAACAGCGCACGAGGATCTTTGATGACTGGTTCTAGAGATGGAAACTTTTCTTCCTTAAGTGGTCTCGTTTCCACTTTGGGTTTGATGACAACTTGAGGCTTGGCCTGTGCAACTTGTTGTGGTGGTCTCTGCACAGTAATGGTAGCACCTGGTGTTTTGATGCCGACCGTTTTCTGGACAGAGGTTCCCGGATTTTGCTGCGAGGCTGTGGCTGACACCTGCAGTGTTATCGTCTTAGGGGCACTCAGACCTAGTGGGGATGCCGCCTGCTGGGCAAGAGCAGCCAGCTGTGAACCCTGCAGTGTTAAAGTCCTACCATCTGGGGTGACGAGACGAATGAGCTGTGATGGTCCAATGGTTGTACCAGACGTGGGAATGCTCGCAACCAAAGCCGCTATACTGTTCACTGGTGCTACGCCGGACTGGCCTGATGCTGCAGGCTGAGTACCGATTCTTACTATATTCGATCCCTGTACACCTGTGCTTGGAGCGGGTGTCCTTGGAGAAGGAAAGATCGGCTTGGGGCCTATTGGTACATACTGGGTAGTTTGGCCTTGAGGTCGAGTGGCGAGCCCTATTTTCTGTGGAGCAATGCCTCTAGTGGCAGCTGCAGTCAATGCTGCAGGTGATCCACCACCTTTGGCTAATAACGTATGCCCTAAAGGAGCCACCGGAGATCCTCCTATTGCCCTCCCTCGCAAACCTGCTACAGCTACTCGAGGGATTGCCAAAGTTGCAGAAGATGGCACAGCCGACACTACGGGCTGTGAACCTATTAAGGCTGCTGTTTTGACAGTAACTGTAGCTGGCAAAGTTATGGCCGCCGCAGAAGAAGCGGTCGAGGATGAAGACTGGCTGACTGTTGTCACAGCACTCTTCACCAGACCGGATGGTTGTGTTGCTGATTGAGATGGAGATGCTGTTGACAAAGCAGCGGTTGTTGCAGACGGCAAAGTACTGCTGACTGAGATTGCAGTTTTCGTTACAAGAACGTTTGCAGTGTTAGTTGTGGCCATTCCACCTGCAGAGCCTGTAGAAACAGAAGACAGCGTTGGTGCTAAACAAGATTGGGACATGGCAATGTCTTGCAAGTTCTCGTTACTTGTCTTGGTTTCTGTTTCTTCTAATAATGGAACTGGCACGCTAGTTGATGCAACAGACGTAGTTGTCTTTTCTGTTGACACTGCTGTTTGGGAACAAGATTCTGCATTCAAGACATCACTCGACACTGCAGTGACATCAACATCCATGGGCTGCTCTGTCAGAAGATGAGTACATTTCGGAGGAGACGTCACTCCAGCCAGGCTTTGATTAGGTGACACTGTGATTACATCAATATCCATGGGTTCCTTAGCAGGATTTGGGCTCTTTTCAGAAGCAGACGAGGCAGGCTTCGTAGAACTGGGGCATTCATCAGAGTTACTGAACTCAGTCACTTCTACACCGTCAACTAACTGACAAACTTTAGCTTCAGAACTAAGTTGATTGGCCATTTCACTGCTCTCACCTCCATCACTGCTCTCTTTATCAGCAACGTCTTTACGACCATCGTTCATTGTGATGTCTGCAGTATTTGTTTCATTTTCGTGGCTGTCGTCAGAAATCGCATTTGCAAAGTTACCGTGGCTATCACCCTCAAGTGAAGCAGAAGATTCAAATTCACTAGGTTCTGCTGCTACCGAGACAGACGTTTCAGTGCAACTTTCTGTTCTTTCGACTTCTGGAGCGGTTGCGGAAACACTGGCTCTTACATCACTAAACGAAGCCGCTTCATCAGAAATCGCATTTGCAAAGTTGCCGTGGCTATCACCCTCAAGTGAAGCAGAAGATTCAAATTCACTAGGTTCTGCTGCTACCGAGACAGACGTTTCAGTGCAACTTTCTGTTCTTTCGACTTCTGGAGCGGTTGGGGAAACACTGGCTCTTACATCACTAAACGAAGCCGCTTCATCATGGTTAAATACGTCTTTTGACCTTGAAATGTCCAAAGTGCAACAGTCTGATTGTTCGACGCTCTTGGGTTCCTTGCTTTTGCCGTTATTGTCAATTTTCAAGTTATCATTTGCAGCAATACTGGCATCCTCCATCTTAAGATCGCTGTCACCATTTCCACCTGAGCCCAAAGAACTGTCGGTCAAAAGAGTCGTTTGATCAAAATCGTCGCTGTCTTCTTCATTAGTCCCCACAGATACTTCAACTCCAGCAACGTCTGCTTTGTCTTCCTGTGTATCATTCTCCAATGTTAAACACTCATTCACAAGAGAATCTGAAGGTAACACCCCGCCATCTGAAATATTTACCCTACTACCTGAATTATCAACAGACCTGTTCTCCTCAAATTTAGATTCCTTCTCGCTTTCTTCCTTTGGTCCAACACTTGAGACCTCTTTAGACAATACCGATGGATGTCCTTTTCGATTGTCAGGTAAAACTGTGTCATTAAAACATTTCTCATCAGTTATTTTGTCTTGAGTGTCTTGGGTATAAACCAAAGAATTGTTCTCCGAAGACTGAAATCCCTTCTCGGTTTCTTCCTTTGACTGAACAGCAGAGCTCTCTAAAACATACACATCACTTGAAGTTACATTCGACTCTGCCGCATTCTCTTTAGTATGATCTAGGTCTCCTCGGTCGATACTGGCCATAGACACATCCGATAAGTTTGTTAACCTTTCATGTTGATCTGAAATTTGTTCTTCGGTGCTGGGAATAGAATGAATTTCTAAGGGTGAAGATTTATCTTGCACTGGGCCCTGTTCTACAAAATCCGAGGCTGGAGACAATTCATGTTTATTTGTACTTGTAACTGTTTCTGAATTATCTTTCGATAAGTCAGTCATCAACTCTTCTGTATGTGGCTGAGAGTCCGAGGGTGATGAGCCATTCTCCTCTTTCATATCATCTGGTACATCATCTTCAACAAGTGAGACTTGATTCGAACACAGACTAGAACCTAGAAGAGCTTCATTTTTCGGACCACAGTCTGAATTGAGGTCACTCACTTGACTTGCTTCTGTAGAAAGAGCGATGCAAGGTGAAGAATTTTGTGGAGAAGAAGGGTCAGAAGGTAGAGAATCCTGAGCAACTGTAGATTCAGAAGAGTCTTGTTCAGGAAAAGAAGAATTACAAACTTCACCATGAGACTTAATACTGGCACCAGTTAAAGGACTTGGGGAAGCTGAGCAGGTGAATGCTTGATCTTCATGTTCTTGACAGGAGAGAAGCGATGACATCGGTGTCTTCGCAACATCACTGGAAACCTCCATAGAAGAAATGGCTAATGACTGAGAAACATCTGCTTTGCACACGTAGGAGCTCCCTAAGGCGTTTGTGTCATCACCAATGGTATCACGAGCCACGCTACTCAAAGTGTCTGGTTTACTCTCAAGTTCAAGCAAATAATCGTGATTTTCGATTTTTTGTGTAGTTAAAGAAACACTAGCAGAGTTTGAAGGAAGCAAATTTACAGACGAATGTGGAAGAGGACATGGACTTCTGGACATGCTTGCAGTTGAAACGGAAGACAATGCCGAAGACGAGGTTTTAGATACAATATCTGTTGTTAATGAAGACGATGGAGGAGTTGCTGAATAGTCATTAGCTAATGATAAACGGGAGGAAGTTGAGTTATCGTTTTTAACTGCTGCTGAAGAATCTGGAAGAGGAGATGGACACTTGGAGATAGATGTAGCAGCTGAAACAGAGGACAATGCCAAAGATGAGGTAGTAGACACAATATCTGTTGTTGCTGAAGACGATGGAGGAGTTAAGCATTTATTTGCAGAATTGTCAGTATTTAATACCAAACTAGAGGAAGTAGAGGTATCTTTTTCAGCTGAAGAAAACGTTTCAGAAGAATTTGATGCAGTTAACAATGAAGCGGATAAATCTGTACCTGAAGAAGTCTGAACCTCTGGGTCTGACAATACTGACGTTGTCGATGGTACTGCTGAAACTGGGTGACCTGTGGTCTCCGAGGTTGAAGGTGCAGGACTTGCATTCTGTGACACAACGCTTGGGTGAGTCGAGGAAGTACTTGTTGAAATACCAGAGGATGTCGCTGTAGTAACAGCACAAGGAATGACTGAAGTAGAAGTGTTTGCTGCATTATGCCTAAATGCTACATTTTGTACAGGTGATTGTGCTGAAGATGTAACCGTTGAAGTAGCTGCACTCTGAGAAAAGACAGAAGTCTGTGCTGGGAAATCACTAGCAGTGGTAGTTGCAGTAGAGTGTACCAACTGAGAAGATGCTGCTGGTGTAAAAGCTGCCGACGTCGATACCCCTGTAGTTTGAACAGTAACAGAGATTTGTGTTGGGCCAGTCGCAGCAGCGGTTGTTGCAGTGGCTTGAACCATCTGAGAGGATGCTGCTGGTGTTAAAGTTGCCGAGGTTGATGCAGCTGTAGTTTGAACAGTGACAGCCGTCGGTACTGAGCCAGTAACAGCAGTGGTTGTTGCAGTAGTTTGGACCATCTGAGAAGCTGCAGATTGTGTTGTAGATGATAAGGTAGTTGCGGAAGTCTGTACTGGTGCAGAGGCAGCAGTGGTTGTTGTGGTCTGGACAGCTTGAGCTTGAGGTGTAGATTGAAGAGGTGCTCTCTGTGCGGCCAACCTAGCAGCTTGCTCTGTTTCTTGTTTTAACACTTCCTTTCTCTTGGCCTCTTTTAATGCTACAATCTTATTAGTAGTATCCAAAAGTTTTTGCTTTTTGTTGACAAAATTGTCCTTTTCATCCTCAGGGTGTTTCCTTTTCCGCAGCTGAAGACCACTTGTCCAGACCCATCCCCCTCCACCAAACAGCCTGTACTCTTCACCCTTCTGTTTCCACACTTGGTGGTGAGGTATCCATGTGTAATTTACTGTTTTAAAAAAAAAAAACAACATAATTTATCAGTACCCTCTCATAAATAAATAAATTAATCAATAAATAATATTTACAAAATAGCCTAAGATCATGTTTCTATTAAACACTTAGATTACGAGTTCGAGATTTCTATCACGAAATTGAATATTGAATATCATGAAATTGAGAGCGGATAATCTACATGTAATTGTTTTAGTATAAATGGCTTCAGACTTCCCATCAATGTAGGTGCTTATCTCTGGTTTCTGTAATAATAATAATAATAATAATAATAATAATAATAATAATAATAATTATGCATGTACTGCATGACATGCCTACATGTATACCCATTGGGCCACTAAGCCCCCACCCCCACCCCCACCCCAACCACCAACACCACCACCACCCTTTACCTTTTTGATTGACCTTACGGTCACATGAGCAAAAACAACAACAGAGCCTTCACAGGGCAATAATTAAGGGCTGTAATGATTAATCCGTAACACCTGTTAGAGCAGGTTATGCTTCATGGGTCGTTGATGCTCTGGGTGAACTTGCCTGTAGTCAAAACAATTCACCCACCAAGTCAAGTTTATTATAGGTGTGAAGATTAAGGAAACAGGTGACTCAAAACTTACATCGTAAAGACAGCCCTGCTTCATAAGGATTTAACAATGTAAAGTGATATCTACTCACCAAATCCCTTGCTTTCTACCTCAGGTTCCTCCTCTTCTTCTTTGTGACCATCCTTCTTCTTGGTTCCCACCTGACGAGCCTCAGACAGGACGCGATGTAACTCCACATGACCAACTGCATCATTCCACACTGACAGGTAGCAGATTGGTCTGATGGAACTTTCTAGAAATGACAATGCTGCAGCAAATTCTTGAGGTGTCTTGGACAAGTGAACTGCTTTTACCCAAGTGGAGCGTTGAACTGGCCAAGTGGGATGCATAAAGGATGAAGCAATGGAATTCTCAAGGCTGACTATTGAAAAGCGCAAAGTGTTCAGGATGACTTCCTTACTTCCACAAACTTCTCCGTGCCACTTAAATTCATTGAGGTTAAATTTGTGAGTGACACTGCGCTTCTTATCCCGTTGTTCCAACTGCTGGTGCTTGGTTAGCGCCAAGGGATTGCTTGTAAACTGATTGACATAGGAAGAGTAGTTCGCTTCTGAGCCAAGCCTAAATACGGGTTCTTCTACAGCATCTTTTGCTGAAGGAACTGAATTTCCTGCAGTACTTGCCTCTAAAGCACTTGGCTGTTGATGACTAGCTGTGCCACTGGAGGAAACAGTAACTGGCTTGCTGTCCTTCACCGCTGATGCAGTACTGGCTGGCAAAGCCATGCTGCTATTGGCTGATGATACTGAAGGCAGTTCAGTCTTGATGCTGCTAGCTTGGGCACTTATCCCATTCTGGCTAACAGTAATCTTAGGTTCATCAGTTTCATTCTTTGACGAGGTATTTTCTACAGTGAGTTTGTCTGAGATAGTACTATCAGTAGATGCACCAGTGGAAATCTGACCTTTTTTTAACACACTTTCGATCTCACTTGGAATTGTACTTTCTTTGCCTGCTTCCTCCACAGCACACATCTCTGTAGTGCCTTCTTCTTCTTCTTTTCGAGGCACTTGAGCAGAATCTTTGCCATGTGACTCTTCCTTGACCAAAGCAGCATCTAAACTTGAAGTAGGTTGTGCTCCATCAACAGATTTCACATCTCCATCTTTGACATCGTCATGTAACATAACAGGTTTTTTCCTGCTGTAAGGGCTGTCTTGTCCTGCAGCTCTTCTGTCTCTTAGCACCATTTGTTTCTCTGCACTTGGACTACTGGTGTTCTCAACCTGTGGCCTTGTAACTATCTTCTTCACTTCATTATCAGGGACAAATGTAAGAATGGCAGATGCAGGGATAGGCTTTGATGAAGGAAGTAGACCACTATCTGCCTCTGGATCAATAGATTTTCTTTTTGGAGGTACTGAAATTAAAACAAGAGTTAAATTGTCAATAAGTGAAGAAAAACATTGTGTTACACATTTTTTATCAATGACAACTTAACTCCATTCTTTTGGAAGGATGTTACTTCTTTCTCTGGATATGATTTAGATTGATAATTATTTTAATAAGGTCAACATATATACACTAATATGTGTAGTGGGTTATCACTTACATGAATTTACAAAGTAGGCAGGAAAGTAGCAACTCAAGGTAAATACACTTGTGCTACCAAGGGAACAAGGGCACTGTGAGAAGGGACTAGTGTGTGAACACAAAACATGACCACAAACAGTGCTCAAAACAAAAGCCCTCGATCCAGCCTATACACTGCACTACCTATACTACTTCACAATTCTGATGAAGCAGAATGCAATTTGAAGAAACCCAGTTATTAATTGTTTTAACCAGAAAGCACTTGGCATATAGTAATGGATAGAAAGCAAAGTTGTTCTAACCAGCAGTGGATTGTTCCTCTGATGTCTCCATCTCCACATCATCTCCTTGATCTTTTTCCTCTTTCACAGGCTCAGGTTTCACATCTTCTTCTTTTGCTTTTATTTGTCTTGGTCTTCTTTTTGCAAGACCAGAGAGAACATCCCCTACAAATCAATATTTGATCTCATTGTTATGTGCTTATAAAAAAATATACATAGCACACAGCCATACACTTTTACCATCATCGGTTTTATGCAATCAAACCATGTTCAATGTATGGTATATATATAATTTGCATGCAACATACCACTACTGACAGTAAGACAGTGTACCTATAAGCCACTGACCATTGAGTAATTTATTATCAGTATTGAGACTATCAGGGTTCTCGTTAAGAGCTGGTAACCAGTCATATGCATTTTTACCATCTATTCACGTACATATTAATTACCAGCTATCATAATTCTAAATAATGTCAAAATAACAATCCATCATTTGCCTTTCAAATCCATTACATATGTTGGGAAAATTCAGCTGGTGTTTAAGGGTGTTGAAGCATTTCATTTCTATAAAGATTTTGTGAGATATCCATAAGGTAATTGCCCCTTTGAAAATACAACTGTCAAATAAATCGAGCTTGTTTTGAGCTTTATTTTTCTTTTTCAAAAAAAAACAACAACCCTGATTTCAAGTTCAGTGATGTTCGCTTTTCGTTGTTCTTGCGGTAAGTTGAAAACTCATGCGAGGAAAACCCATCTCTACAAGCATAGAATTTAAATTTTTTCCAGGGATGCATGTCCCCAGACCCCCTAGCTTGGCAAAGCCCCTTTGGCCTTGCAGATTTTTGCACAGATCTCAAATCCTGATGTCCTCCTGTTAAAAATCTTCTTGAAACTCCCACTTACAATGTTTCACATACACTATTCGTTGTAAATTAGAGACAAAACTCCCTCTCATACTTTGTGGGCACCACGGTTCAATCTACATGTAGAAATGGAAGCCCCAGACCTATTAAACCAGACTGTGAAGGTAAATAAAACATTTCATGAACTGTCCTACCCCTTGCAGCTTCTGTGAGAGCTTCTGTTATTTCCATGTGCTTGACCATGGTCTTGTACTTTGCCTTTAATGCAGACAGCAATCTCTTCTCCTTGCCATCATCTTCCAAACTACCGATCAGTTCATCCAGATGAGCTTTGCAGCTGAAGTACAAAGTCTCATCGCTGCCTTCCCTAATCGGGAAAGAAGAGTTTACAAAAAAGTTAACTACTAACAGTTGACTTCTGATAACTCGAATCCTCATTAACTCAAACCTCCCGCTAACTCGAAGTAATTTTCATTTCCTCTCAGGCCATTTTCTATATAATTTTACCCCCTTAATAACTCAAACTTCCGATAACTCGAACCTTTTACTATTTCCCCTGAAGGTTCGAGTTATCGGGAGTCGACTGTAAAGGCAATCTTATCTTACCAGCTTTTGGTTCTGGCACTTCAAACTCTGCTGAACGATTCATAATAATTTAGCAACAGGATGTTTCCATTGTGTACGTTCTCAAGCATTTTAAAGCTCTAGATATTTTTCACACTTAATCTAATGCTAATCATTCTAATCTACCTTGCTAAAAGAAAACAGGAACCTCTACACTGTTCCTCATTTGGAAATGTGATGATGAATGGCTAAAGGAGGGGGGTGTATAGGTTTGCAGATTGATTGTAAAAAGCAGACAGACTGATATTGTTATGACATTATATAACACTGATCAAGTATGTTGCCTTCTTTACAATTACTACAAAATATTGACCATAGCATTCACATGCACCGGTGTACCAATGAAGTTTTACACTTCTGTTCTTTTCTCACACAAAACCAAGTGAAGAATCTGCAAGACTATTCATTTTCTTAAGATTATAAATTGAATTCAGGGCCGATGATTTTGCCAAGTACTTCCAAACCTGTCAAAGACTGTCCTGGATGGTAAAAAGATGTCACAAAAATTTCCAAAAAAAGTCCCAGAGCAGTTTTAATGGCAGTCCAACTTGTGTTTAGACCAAGATAGTATTCATTAATTAATGTGCATTTTATCAGTGCTTTAGATAAGGCTGTAATTGCATTCATATAAACAAGCAATTTCAGGAAACGTTGCTTAAAATAGATATAACAATCCCCAAAAATATACTTAGATATTTTCCTTCCCTATTTCAGACCTGACCCAAAAATTGATACACTATTAAAGACCAGACCCTACCTAGAACTGCTTCAGTTCAGGTAAATATTTGAGAGGGGCTTCAAATTTGTGATGTTAATTAAACCTCACTTCTCAAGAGATGAATGAGAACAATTGATGAGAAAATAGATTTTCTGAGTAATACATAATACCTAATTGTTGACCAGTGCACATAACCTATACTATATTGAAGACCAAAATAGTCAAAATGTTTACCCCATTTCAGACCAAAGCAACTTAAAGCCCACGCCCCTTGGTGCGGCACATACCTAAAAGGCTTATATAGAGGGGTACCCCTTCTCCCACAAAAGAGGGCAGAACAAAACATTGTACAATGTTGCAGTGAAAAAACCCTGCGGGAATGTTGCCAAACAATACGATTCTGGATTTAAACAAAAATATTGGTGGATTGACAGATTTGGCAAAAAAGGCAAGAATCAGCAGATTTGCCTATGCCCAGAAAATAGGACAATTTCTGCCAGTTTAATAAATGTACTTGCAAATATAAAGAAAGAATAAGACAGCAAAGCAAGATTTTTGCAAATGACTAACTTTGTAATCTGAGCCCTTTTGTGACTAAGAGGGGTCAGGTGTTAAAAGGAAAACACTTTTGATGCAATAAGACCTTGTATTGTCTTGTAAAGGAATAAATGAAAGGAAAATAAAAATTGACAATCGGCATAGCTAAAAAAAGAAGTAAAAAGAAATGCTTGCGGTTAGTTTTTCCAGCTTGGTGCAAGATTATTCAAAGGTAAGGGCAAAGTTAAGGCTACTATAAGTGGCGTGATCGTTAAAAAAAAATTTTAGTCCTCCATCTTGAATAAATACTTACACAAACAAACGCCTGGCCAAAAACCAGTACTTCCTTCCTTCCCTATCCACCCCTAAGGGGGCGTTTCTAAGCCATCCATCCCTGTTCCAATCAGGTAGGCAATCTGTGACACCTTTGATTTGGTGGGCCTCGCATACGGGACACAGCCAATCGCCATCAGGAACCACTTCCAACGGAGGTTTGAGGCAGTGAAGATGGTACACTGCAGGACAGTTTTCGCAGCACAGTAAATCACCCATTTTACAGCAGTTTCGACAGTGATCTTCCGATTCTACCATGCCTTCGTTCATTATGTCGTACCTGACCGAATTGGAGGCGAGGAACTGATCGCAAAGTCGCTGCAAAACCTTCAATCTGTTCTCGACCGTAGTGAAGGGAAATGGACTGTCGCGGTCGTTCCCGCTGACAGCCGAAACAATGTCACCGAATTCGCTTTTATCCGACGAGATGTAGCTCCGAATGAGCTCAGGCCAAGTAAAGTCGCCCAAACAGTACGTCAGGATGTTGAAGCTGTCTTTCTCGTCGCTTGCTGTAAATGTCAATCCGCTCGCATCGTCTTCGGTTAGCAGAAAGCGTAGCAAAGCGATGTGTATTTGTGCAAGCAATGCGGATTGTTCCGGGCTCTGGATTGCCCCGCAAAAGTCTTCGAACCTAAAAGGGGTCAGTCGTATAATCCGGCTAAAATGCCTCAAAACCTCATAAACCCCCAAAGCTTGCAAAATATTCTCTGGCTCGAGTAGAAGATCATCTGACGAGGCGGGTAAGCTGAGAGGTGAGACCACTTTCAGGGGCTCGACATAACGGATTTTCGAGCTTGTGGCGTTTGAAATTGAAGAACCGTGGCTAGAAATTGAATCATTGTCACTTTCAGAATCCGACGAGTCCATTCCGTAGTATTTCCGTGGTGTTGTAGTACTGGAACCTCGAGTTTTAATGCCCGCGGGAGATGAGATACGCGGGATGCCTTGTCCGCCATGTTGGTTGATTGCACTCGCGACATTTGGCGTTTTCGAGCTTTGAGCCTGGTTCTTAGACGGCCTTCCCCTTCCTCTCTTCATTTCATCGATTTAACCTACAGATTGAGGCTAGAGCACGTGAAATGAAGTGCACTTAGCCCACTCCCACACGCTTTCACCGGTGTATTCCCGTCTTTTCTCTCACTTCACTTTTTAGAAGCCACATTTTTACTTCGCGGGGAAAGAACACTATGTGGTCACGTGACCAACCCAAAATGCATCGTGCATACTCGTGAAATTTTCAAAAATGTTTGAATAAAGGATTATAAAAATCATTCAGGCCCAAGTTAGGAAACAATAAATCAGTTAAGATACTTAAACAAATAAAAAACCAGATTCTAACTGGGAAAAAAGAAGAAAATTTTACTGGACTCAATGACTGATAATTTTGCTTTTTTAATCAAAACTCCTCCCATAACGCCTTGCGACCCCACTTGCGTTCCTTCCTTCCAAGATGGCGGCCAGTCCTGCAATATCCATGTATCGTCTGCCGACTTATTACGAAGAGATGGTTGTACCACTTCCAAAGTGCATGTATAGCTTGCCGAGCTACTTTCAGACGAATTCAGAAGTGGAGGTAAGCCGTTTGATTTTAATCGTCTGTCACTACAAAAAG
>Ga0126338_10000430_pt1 | contig 22296 bp, 11 predicted proteins | sample OrbCmetagenome_2_FD_92529 | JGI IMG/M metagenome (GOLD analysis project Ga0126338, IMG submission 92529) | Coral microbial communities from Petempiche,Puerto Morelos, Mexico - Orbicella C C metagenome | ecosystem: Host-associated > Invertebrates > Cnidaria > Coral | place: Petempiche,Puerto... | reverse complement strand
GTCTTCACGTGACGTGTTTTTATCCTCATCAGGCATAAGAGGCGGTATATTTATATCTGTTTACAATTAGCGTGCTTCGTTTGGAAACCAGAGCATTTTGAATTTCAGGGTTATGGAGGTTGCACGACACAAGGCCACGATCGAGTTCAGTTTGTTGAAAAATATATACTTATCTCATGATTTTGAGCCGTTTTAGAAGTTAGAGCATTAGGAAAAGTCCTTCTGTAAATGCTTATTTGTTTAGTACTGATAATCAGTCGCCTGGAAAGCCAAAGCAAGTTCCAGATGTTTACACTATATTCAGGCCGCCATATTGGTGTACCGCGGATGTATATCAACATGGTGTTTTCTTACTGGGCTCCGTAAATTTCTGGGAAACATTTACGACGAATTTCTGAAGTTTGGGGAAATGCATAGGCCTACAACTTGGAGAAGTGTCTTATTTAGTTATCTTCTATAGCGTACATCACAATTTCTTAGCTTTTTCCATTGGTTGGTTTTCGATTTATTATTATTTTTTTTTATTGCGTGACAGTGAAAACGATCTGAACCGTTCGAAGAACAAAACAGCAACTGTGGAATATTTTTTCATAAAATGATAAAACATGTTTTTTAGTTCACAATTTTTGAATATGTTCTCACCTTCCTCTGATATAAATCCATGCCATTCCTTATTTTTGATCGGGATCACTTGCGGTCCAATATGGGGATCATTTCCTGTTCGGGATCATTTGCGGTTCAATTTGGGAATCATTTGCGGTCCGGGATCATTTGCGGTCCTGGGATCATTTGCGGACCCGTACAGTTCGGTCGCAGATAATCAACAAGGCCGGCAAGCAATGTCGATCTTTAGCGGTACTGTTATTCATGGTGGTCATTTCAACATTTCCATCAGCAGCCTTAATCAATCACCGACCTTGGACACTCCAGAAACTGAGATAAAGTCCACAAAGAGGTACAAAAGACCAAAAGTACTCGACTCCGATTCAAAATAGAAACCCTTTGTTAGTTTGAAAGCTTATGTGAGCTAATATTTTCAGAAACTCTTCACATGTCAAACGTAAGCCTAAATTTCTTTGAATGGGCTTTGTAATCTTTTTTTTTGAAATGAATTATTTTAAAAGTGCAGTTTCGCCTTTTTAAGCATATTCGAATTCAGTATTTTAGGCGTCTTGGCAGCATTGATTCGGTCGAAATAAAAGCGATATCGAGTTCGCGACTTCTTTGTCTTTTGTGGTCAGTTGACTGTGATTTAAAGTTACCAACATTTGTAATATCTCAGTACTAATATAATAAACAAATTACTTCATGGTTAATTCGCTTGTACGAGTTTTATTCACTTGTTGTGAAGAATCGTACGCACTCACCAACCATGAAGTAATCTATATACAGTTGTTAATTCTTGTTCACTGGCATAAAATTAAAAGCAGCGGAAAGCACTTTTCTGTTCCAACTTTATATTGACCCGTCACAACACATCATTTTGATTCTCATTTCTCCTGACTTGATTTTACTTTTATTGCAATAACAGTGATCAGCTCTCAAGAATTGTTTTGGATTGGGTGTACATTTTCAGAGTAAAGCTGTTAGCAGACGCTCGTTGCCCAAGTAGCAAAAGCAGTTTAAGCAGCAAAGGCAAGAACGCCAAAGGCAACATCGATTAAAAAACGACCTAATATTCAACCTACGAATCTCGCGAGAATTTAGATTCATTCAGTTTGTCTATGCTGCCGGACTGTCGGAAATATCCCAAACAGAATATGGAAGACAGCGTCAAAGTTCGAAAAAGAAATTTTAAAAATTGGCCGTCGTATAGTTCTCGTTCTCTCGAATATGCAGAATGTGGCTATTTCATGTTGTTGTTTTTTGACCTTTTGTAAACAACGGCAAAGAAATGAACAAAGAATAACGCAAGCTAACACAGCCATTGTATTAGTTGCCGTTGCCGCTAAAGTTTGCATAATTAAGACGGATTCCGCTCAAAGTTCGAGCAATAAGTGCAAAAATTGTTTACTAAAAATCTACTCATAGCAAGGTAACTTGTGAAATACTATTTAAAAGAACTCACTTTAGTTTATTTCTCTAAGCGACCTCGTGATTAAGTTCTCCAGTGTTCTCGAGAAAGTTAAAGCCAAACCTCGTAAGAATGCTGAAAGCGTGTGTTCTCGTGTTTTTTTAACTAACCCGAAACGTCTGTTTTAATTGAAATATGGATAACTTCAAGTTCAATTTTCTCTCGCGGGGTCAGCTTGAGAGCTTTAGTCTCGATAAGTTCTTCTTTACTGTGTTCCAAATATTACCATGCTATGAGGTTCTTGAGGTTCTTGAGGTTCTTGCTATGAGGCTCTTGGTAACTTAATTTTTGCCATTATTGCTCGAATGTTCTGCGGAAATCATCTTAAGCTCCCTAAAACCGAATAAACAGCCAAATACTGAACAGCCAAACGAGCACAAAACAAACGAAAGCCCGGCCGAACAAAAAGACGGCTCAGAGTGCAGAAAACATCTCTGCTATGAAACGAAATCAAAACATATAAAATGGCGTTCCCGCCATTTCGTCTCAGGTAGTTTCGAGAAAGTCGCTTCGGCTGTCCACGCATCGTGCGAGTAGCATCCTCGGAAGAATTGGGTACCATGTCTAAAAATAACTTAAGAGGGATTACCTTAGTTAGAGGACCTAAATGGGGGATTCACTCTCTTACCTTGATAATCTCTTGGTTTCCGGACACAAGAAAATAAAAACGATCTTCCGTAGAAAAAACAAGGGTCAGTAAAGAGCAAAATCTCCTTTTAGATTTGAACTGAACTCGAACAAATAAACAAACGCGTCAAATTCTATCATCCCGGCCCTCGATAGCCGTACTTTGTTTCCATACGCAGAAAATCCAATTGTGCATGAATATAGAACAGAAAAAACAGCACAAAAGGCCGCTTGTGGCGAGCCGCAGCTCGCTAGCTGTTGGTATATCTGTATTATACTTCACAATTAAATGCTCGTTATGTGCTACAATTTCCCTAGCTTATTTCCACTTCTATGGTATAGATTACATCTTGTAAATTAAAATCTAACGGAAAAGATTCACCTTTAAGATAAGATAAGATAAGAACTTTATTAACGTGTCGAAGTCGCTAACTTCGACACGTTAACGGCAGTCTGATTCAACATCGCCTGAAACGGACGGCAATACAACCTCCTATAAGCTATTTCCTATTCGTATAAACAATCGCCACGTCCGCCATATTTCTTTAGGATGTATTTAAACAATCAGCCAGTTCGTATGAATGGGCCAATCAGCAAGGGTGTTAGTTCAGCGTTGCCCAGGGTATTCTCCCACCCGCCATTTTAATAAGTGGAGAAGGCTTTGGGACGAGGTTGGCAATGTTCATTACTCTATAAAGTGCCTCTCTCCAACCAGGTGTACACCGCGGACAGGCTCAAGCCTTATGGACCACTTGGCCCGACGCAGACTACATCTTTTATATTACGTATACAGTCCTTACACATACACTGCTATCCCGGTTGCAAAAGTAATCGATCAAACTTCACAAAATTTGTTTGTTTTGACGAAGGACAGCGGTCGAGAGGACAGTTGCTTTGGATCTAAAGATCCGATAGCGGAGCTATTTAACATGTCTGTATTGAAAATAAATCAAGGGACCTAGTCAATGATTTTTGGTGAGCGGACCGCAAACGATTGCTTAATAGTTTGTGCTGAATTATTAACTTTAAAAGGACACAACTTTTTAAATTTCATTTCTGTTGTACTAATTACCTGTCCTTGAAAACCTGTAGAAATTGGCACCAGACTCATGGCGTATCGGTGTGATGGATGTACACAGAAAAACTTTATGGCTGAGCCCGCAGGAGTGTACAGCGGTACAACTTGTATTTGATTCGCTGGGGTAATTTTTGATTGAGATGTATCCGTCGTTGGTTGTGTCTGCGCAGGTCCATCTTCTCGGTCTTCGCTATTTTCAGGCTGCTCGTTGGATGGTTGGGAGTTTGACCTTTGTGCACCAAGTCTGACAGTAATATCTTTTATCAATTTTAGCGGAGTGGTATCAGGCTGCATAAAATAGAAAACCTGAAGGACATACAACAATCCAATCTCTTAATATAAAGGCCACTTAAGGTGTCTTACTCAGTTCAGTTTTGACAGGTGTAACCCCACAGAAAAATATTCCAAGATATTTTCCCTTCGGTAATAAGTCTTTTACAATTAATGAACGACCGAGTGGCTAAGAGGGACTGGGAATTAGTAGGTTTAATCACGTTTTCTCAAAATCTCCCCGTAGGACCCCACCTCAAACTTTCAGGAATTAGAAAGTGGCTCTGATTAAACATTCATGCAAAGTTAAAGAAAAATCTGTGAGACAGATTTTTCGCAAACAAAGAAATTGTGATATTTTGCCTACTTCAGGTGACGCCACGTATCGCGTGCAAGAAAGCAATAGTAAATTAAAACTCCTTCAGTTACCAGTTGTTTATCTTCCTTTTTTTGTCATTTTTTATTGGTCCTAGGCTTAAACAAATGTTTGAAAGCAGTTTGAAACTATCGACACGTATACCAAAGTGGTTTAACGTGTTTTAAGTGCTAAAGTTGTTTTCGCTTTTCTTGGGGTTACTTGCGTCTTTTCTGCACGCGCGACTAATACTGACGTCCGACTGGTAATCGTAGCACGTGCTACTGGGTCTCGGAAAAACTGTAGCAAGCCACCTTAAGCTTGTAAAGTGCAATCGCTTTACCGTTCCTTTACACGTCAATATTACGTTGTATCGTGGATGGCTCTTAATTTGATACTGTTATTGTGAGAACTTAGTGGTACTAAATAATTTGAAGTGATATCCCTGATTGCAGTCTCCTTGCTAATTCAATTAACCGCAAACTTAAATCTAAACCTGCATCTTTACCACTCTTGAAATTTTCAGAACCTTAAGCAACACACCTCAAAAGAGACTTGAAGATTGGATTGAAGCTGCATTTTCAAAGTCAGAGATCCAGTGGAATCGGCGCCGTAACTGTAAAAGCTCTTGTTCAGATCTGTCTCGGAAGGTGATGAAATTCCTGTCCATTCTGTAAGTAAGATGGAAACATATTCATTTACAAGCTCTGCTCTCTTGTGTGCATCCTTCTCTAGGATAATCGCTTGCGCCAGAGATTCTGTCGACCTGGTCTGACTCTCGGGAGCACTGATTTCAGCAGTGATGGCTGAGAGTCGGGAAGTCTTTCTCAGTCCAGGATTGCTTTTAATGAATCGAGTCCAGTCCGCATCAAACAGAGAGATTTGGCAGCGGCCTGGCTCTTCAGTTAGAACTTTGGCCATGAGTTTTACTCCTGTGAAAATAATCATAAATTAGCATGACCCAAATCTTAAATAAGAATTAAGGGTATTGTTACTTGCGATGAAATAATACCGAGTGCTTTTGCTTCACTAGTTCAATTGTTTTAATTTCTGAACGTAAACTAGAACGTGCAATCCACAGCTCGAATACTTCTGAATCCTTATTTTGACGAGGTTTTTCAATCAGTCATTTTATTTAAGAACTCGGTTAAAATATTCAGTACGTAAGTACTATAGTACATCAACATAAATACCAATCTAATATTTAAGCAGCGCTTATACTTACGCTATTACTACTTAGCAGCTAGATGAGATCGACGTCAAGAGCGAATGCCCGTGCATAGGTAACCTCGGTACGTGCGTTCTTCAAAATACATCTTACCTTCCTTTGCATGAATGAAGCCCAATCCAGCCTTGGTCAGCAGTTTAACGATACCAGTTTCTCGCTCCATTACACCAGCTCCACTGATTGGTCCCCAGTTTATCGCCAGTCCGGGTAGACCGAGCACGTGTCTTCGGTACTGAGCGAGGGAATCTTGAAAAGCATTACAGGCGGAATATGACGATTGTCCCATGTTACCAACGATGGACGCCATGGATGAAAACATGACGAAGAAATCCAGATCCATTTCTAAGCTCATTTGGTGAAGCAAAAATGAACCTAACATGATTTGAAACAAGTTATTGATATGAGATAATAAACTAGAAAAAAGCAAACTCTGTCAGTTGTGCTTGAAAGCAAAATTATCAAGATGACCTATTCGGTTTGTGTCAACATAAGCCTCGACCGCTATATCTCTCTGTTTGTCACGCTCAAGTACTTCTATTTTTTAGTTCTTTTACCTTTGATCTTAGGGCCCATGACTTCGGTGAAGCTTTCAAAGGTCAGATCCTTGATAAATTCGTCTCTAAGAACCATGGCAGTGTGCACGATTCCAGCCACACTTGGAAGAGATTGAAGCCGTTGTTTAAAGGAAGACATCTGGCATTTGTTCGAAATGTCAACCTACGAAAATGAAATAGGATTTAATTAGGTTCTGTTCCTTTTTTTACTGTAGATTTCTATAATTCTAAAACAACCCCCTTATCTAAGTGCCAGAGTATTTAGCACTGCTATGTTAATTGCGGACAGCAAATAACGAACAAGTATTGCAGTTTGAACCTGGTGAAAATCCCAACTGCCCTAGGGATAACCAGTTGGGTATTTACATCGCGCTGTGGAGGAGTTGAACTACAAAGAGTTTTGAGAACGAATTCAACTGGTGGAAGGAGGAGGATTTGAACTCCACTCCAGAGAACTCCACATGCATTTGAAATCCATTGCACTTAATCAATTGACCACCCTATGTCCTTAATTCCATTGTTTGTGTATAATGCCTTTTCTATTTACGTGATTACAAATTTGTTGCAATCTTGCCTTCTTGTCGAAAACAATACATTTGAAATCCTTGAAGTATGTACAAGATCACGTCGACAATATGACACTGTAATAATTACCTGAAAGATGTGGATCTTAGCACCGGTCCTCTTCTCAATCGCTCGTATCCACTGACACTTGTCTTCTGAGGGCTTGGACCGACCAATAAGCCCTAGAGATCTTGCTCCATTCTCTATCATCCAACAAGCAACTTCAAATCCAAATCCTCGGATTCCTCCTGCTACCAGGTAAGTTCTGTTTTCTTTCAAACCACACCCGTCTAAGCCGCGAGGGAGAACTGGAATATGTTGCAGGTGATTGTCTTCTTCAAAAGATGCATACGAGTAGATTGGAAAGAAAACTTCTGAAAATGCCTTTACTTGGAATTTTCGACTTGACGTGTTTACCGCTTTGATTGACTTCGTCAAATCAACAGTCTCGAGCTGCAATGAAAGAAGCTTTTCAAGAACTCCTTTATCTTCCAGCAGTTTAAGACTTTCTAAACTGAGTTTCTCGAAAACCAGGCGAGACAGAAGAATGTGTGCTATGTCCTCTCGCTCGTATCTGACACTTGTATTTGCGGGAAATACGACGTCACCATGGAACTCAGAGCTCAAGATAATGACTCTTCCTCCTCGTTTAAGAGACCGACTACTTTTTTGAAGAGCATTTGGAGAAGGTGGATAGAAAAATACAACGGCATCGAAGGGGTCGTTGTAATCACTACTGAGATTGGGGGAACTCTGACGCAGCACACCTTCCGCACCCATTTCAAGCAGAAGAGTCTTTGTAGGCGTTTGGCAAGTGTCGGGAATGGTGCAAAATACTCTGTGACCCGATGTTTTTGCAAGACAAACTGCTGCTGGTCCAGGACCTCGGTTGGCTTCATGTATCAGTAATTTCTGGTTTTGTTCACCAGGAAATGCCATTTGAAGAGCGTGAGATGCTATGGCTAAGCACGCAGGAATAAATGTGGCCTGCTCCTTTGTCAGGCTTGCTGGCTTTACAAAGACGTCACTGACTTGGATGGACATGGAATGGGAAACCCGTCCAGTGGAAAGAACACCACACACCTCGTCGCCAATCTGGAAAGTGGGTTCGCTCTTCTCAGGTATACCAGTCACTTTTCCAACCACGAAGACACATCCTTTTGGTTTGGCTACATCGGTCAGAGATTCAGAGGGTGTCCAGCTATAAAGCAGGTCTATTGTCAGCTCAGAGGGGGATGGTTTCGACAGACTTTGTTCACGCAGGCAGAGCTTTCCTGACGAAGGAAAAGTTGACAGGTACAATGAATGTTTCTTCTTGATCTCGTCCATGCTGGTTATGGTAGTTTTCTTCTGGAGCGTTGGTAATCTTTGGAGGCGGTTAATGAATCGTTTGCCCTCTCGGAAGGCTACCTCGTCTTCAATACTGTCACCTAGAATCTCGTCAGTCAAGGCATCTACTTCATTCACATTCTTTTTGCTGTCAAGGTCAATAGCTGTAACCCTGAGGCTGGGGTCTTCAAGGTTTGCTGTTCGTCGAAGACCCCAGACTGTAGAACCCCACGGCATGGATTTAGTTTCAGAAGACCTTTCGCAAGAGCTCAGCACCTGTGTAGACTCAGTTATGAGGAACAGCCGTGAATCAAGACACTCTTTTTTCACCAGCAGCTTGATTAAGAAGACGGAACTGCTGAAAGCGATGCTTTGAGCTTGATCAATCACATCGAAGTTGTCCAGTAGAAGCGTCGTTTGAACAGGCCACATGTTTATGACCCTGAGGTTGGGTGAATCTCTTTTTGGTATGCCCCAAAAGACTGTTTCAATCACTTTTTGCACTTCGCTGTTGTAAGCCACATCACGTAGTTCACCTGGCAGGTCAACTATGATCACCTTGACTTTTGCAGCCTGAAGTCTTGAGATTAAGGTGTTTGAGAAATCGGAGGAATCTTTCAACACTACGCACGTCAAATGTTCCACGCTTTCTTTTCGCTCTTCCAGTGTTAGCTCCTTTTCTTTCCAATTGACTTCATACGCAAGGTCAACGAAACCAAGTTGGCGTGGTGAGCTAGTCAACTCCGCGATACGAAACTCACACATGGTTAATAAAACGTTACCGGAAGGACTCATGAGGGTAACGTCAAATTTTCCAAAGTCGTTCGCATCAGCAGTGACGTGACAGTACAGCTGGTTCGAAGATGGAACATCATTAAGAGTAATGCTTTTGAAACCCACCGGCACAATTGACTTGTCATTGGTTAACGAAATTCCAAGCGGAACAAAGCAGGACTGTAAACAGGCGTCTAAGATGCAGGGATGGATAACATAATCTGCAGCTTCTGTTTGGATTTCCAGAGATTCACTGATATCGACCAGACAAAGTCCTTCATTGCTGCACTGCCATATTTGTTTGATGATGGAGTATGTTGGGCCGTAGTTGAAACCAAACTTCTCCGTTATTTCTCTGAATTGCTCCACCGGCATTTTGGTCATATTTATCATCAGTGCGTTTACAGCTGGACCAACCTGATTTGGAGCTGTGAATATAAAGAAGCGAAAATATTGGGTTTTTAATACGCGCAAAGCCTTCCAAAAGTATATTTACAGGTTTTTCCAGCATTTTTTGTTGTTGTAAGTTCTAAATGTCGAAGTGGCACACATTTTGAAACCTGGTTTATTAAAATGACGGAGATTGCAGTTAGATATCAAATTACAACTTTCCTTTTTGTTTGATTTGAGGATTTAACAGATTGTCATCAATCTAGCTAATAAAAGACAGTTAAAAACGAAGGGAAATTAAGACCACCGTCATCAAAGACATCGAAAACGACAACAGGCAGAACAATAATGAAAGCAACATCAAAGAACTTCTTTTCAAATATTTCTTTGTCACAATAGGTTAAGACAAAAGAAATGAATAATTTCAAAGCGAAAATAAAGTACCTTCATCTTCGCTCATTTGTCTTCTGTGCAAAAGATCAACGGAAATACTCCCACTGCTCAGTTTAATCTCAGAATGTTGATCTTGAACACTAGTAATGTTGAACTGAGTTGTGTCAATTCTGTCAGTTTTCATAAGACGTAGTCGTAAGGAGCGCACCTAAAACAGAGAAAATTAATAATTTGATGAGACGAATTGATCTTGCTACTGACAAAAAGTCAGTAGCAGCTGAGCCAAAGCTCTCCTTTCATAATCATTACTTATCCTAAAACATGTTACGTTAAAAAAATGAGAATGGAAAATGACGAATTCTAACAACATAGCAAGCATACAAAAACGTTTAGGCTATCGCATTCCATTTTCACCTTATACAATTTTGCACGTTGGTAGAAACTTTTTTTGCAGTCATTTTGAAAAGAAGTTAAAAACTGATAAGCTAATTGTTTTAGTTGGCCTACTGTTTCCACTACGTTTGAGTACTAAATTTTATTTACCTGTGTTTCAGGCAGTGTAAGAAGACTTGACAGCTTAACATCACTTAGTTCCAAGCCAGCAATATCAACGAACTTGTCCTTCGCCATCGCAAAGGCCATTTCTAGGTAGGCAGCCCCCGGCATCACAGTTACTCCCTGAATAAGAGCGTGGTCTTTCAAACTTGCAAAACGATGGACATCAATCTCGGTTTCCCAGCAGTGCAGTCCTGAAAAAAAGTCGGTCATTTTCACCTGTCCTAGAAAGGGGTGTGTTTGCTTCTTTGTGGGTTCCTCTGTTCCAAGTGGAGGAATTATGGTCATGGGTGGATGTTCCCTGTACCAAAAGCTGTTTTCCAGCCATGGATAGTTGAGCGAACGGACGAACTTGGCCGATGGATTCTTCTGTACGCATTGCCAATCAATGGGAAATCCTAGGGTGTAAAGTTTGCATATGGTGTTCTGGAGAAAGCGTTTGTGCTGGTCTTGAACAGGTACCCTCTTTCGAGGAAGTGTTGCAATGACAACTGGCAATTCCTGGTCTTTACGGTTGTTTTGAAGAGCAATTTGCTTGACGTAGTGGGCTAAAATAGGCTGCGTGCTAGCCTCAATAATCTGTTTGTAACCATCGAGTAGCAGGTTCTTCATTGCTTGATAGAACTGGACTGGGAAGCGAATATTTCGCCACCAATAATCGCTGTTTAACTGTTGACCTGAGACGACTCCACCCTCGACGGTAGAATACATTGGAATCTTCGACAGCTTAGGCTTTAATGTGATCCTTTTCATTGCTGCTTCAAAAGGTTTCTTGATAACCTCCATATGCGGACTGTGAAATGCGTGTTTTGTCCCAAGAATACGCCAGAAAGTATCCTTTGCGTGTACTGCCAGATGCTGGCCAAGGGCGTCGATGGATTCGGAATCACCAGACAGTGTCACGCTCTTCGCATCATTGACTGCGGCGATGCTTAGTGTGGCGCTTAGCTTCAATTCTGTAAGTAGTTTTTTTGCATTTTCTTCTGACATGCCCAAAGCCGCCATGGCACCATTGTTAGGGCATTTATCTTGCAATGTGGAACGAATCAGCACCAGTTGCACTGCTTCCTTGACCGTTATAATCTCAGAAACACAAGCAGCTGCAAACTCACCAAGACTGTGACCAATGACGGCTGAAGGATAGATTCGCCAGGACATCAGCAGCTGTGCAGTAGCATACTGCACAGCAAACGTGGCTGGCTGGGCGATGCAATTCTCGGAAATTCTTGATTTGTCTTCTGATGCCATCAGCTCATCTACAAGTGACCACGTCATCCCCATGTCTTTAAGTATGTTGCTTACAGTTAAAATAGCCTCTTTAAACGTTTCCTCTGTTTCAATGAGCTGTCTACCCATGGCATACCATTGAGAGCCCTGCCCGCCAAACATGAAGACGATCTTTGGGTCAGCGGAGTTTACTTCACCATAAGAAACCGACTTGTCCCATCCCACGAAGTCATTAGCGTAGTCTGCTAGAGTCTTGGATGCATCATTAGTGGATCCAAAGGCAAGTGCCAACCGGTGTGGGAGTTGACTGCGGCGTTCGTTTAAAGAGTAACATAAGTCGTTGACAAAAGATTTGTCTACTTCGTTGACATGATCTTTCAGCCATTCAGAATATTGCCGTGCCATCTTCTGTAAAGCCTCTTTAGAGCGCGCAGAGATTGTGAGAATATTATTTAAGCGATCAACGGGTTCTTCATGCACTGAGGTTTCCTTCGAGGTAACTTCGCGAAGGATGACGTGGACGTTTGATCCACCATATCCGAAGGAGTTAACTGCTCCTATTCGCAGTTTCCCTGATTCTGTGTTCCATGGTTCGCTTGTTTGTTGTACAATTAGGCCTTTCTCTTCCAACTTTAATTTGGGATTCAGAACATTTACGTTAACAGTTGGCACCAATCTTTTGTTTTTGATCATTAGAGCGACCTTGATAAGCCCAGCAAGACCTGAGGTTGACTCTGTGTGATTAAGGTTCGACTTTACCGAACCTATTCTTAGCTTTCGTGTGGGCTTTCCATGTCCTCTGGTGTAAGTATCAGCTATGGAGGTAACCTCTATCACATCTCCAATTGCAGTACCAGTGCCATGCGCTTCGAAGTAATTCACCTCGCTTGGATTCAATCCTGACTTTTCTAGCACCGTTCTGGATAATTCAGCTTGCATTTTTGCACTTGGGGCGGTCATCGGTACGGCATTTTGTCCATCGTTGTTCATACCGCAGGCAACTATTTCGCAGTATTGATCATCTTTGTCACTTAAAGCTGCATTGGATAGCTTCAAAACAACTGCTGCAAAACCTTCTCCCCGTCCATAGCCGTCGCCAGAGGCATTAAAACTTTTGCAGCGCCCGTCAGGTGCCAGGAGACCAGCCATACTGGATACCATCTGCATGGAGTGATCGAGAATGATGTTAGATGCACAGATAATTGCTATATCGCAATCTTCGTTGTGCAGATTATCACAAGCGAGCTTCAGAGCAGTTAACGATGAAGAGCATGCCGTATCAACGGCTAGACTTGGACCTGTTAGGTTAAGACAAAAGGACACTCTATTGGCAAGAATGGATGCTGTGATTCCCGTAGATGAAAACTGGTCGATGTTATTGTAATTTGATGGGTCGGTTATAAGTGTTCCGTACTCAAGATTCATCACACCGACAAAAACCCCTGTTCTACACCTTTGAAGATCTTCAAGTCGCATTCCGGAATCTTCAATAGCCTCGTATACCACTTGTAGAAGAATTCGCTGTTGAGGATCCATTCCACGGGCCTCTTGATTGGAGATGCCAAAGAACCTGTTGTCGAAACGCTGTATTTCTTCCAGGTAAGAGCCATTGACGGCACAGAGACGTCCACTGACAAATCGCTCAGGATGATATAGTTGGAAGAAAGTTTTGTGCTCTTCTTTTCTATTCTGGGGAAACGCGCCAATGGAATTCTTTCCTTTCTCAAGCAAATCCCAGAACAGGTCCTTGCTGCTGGCTCCAGGAAATCTGCAGCTAATACCAATTATGGAAATGGCAGGGCGTTCAGACTTCGGTTGTTTTAAGTGATCATCTTGTACCTGCAAGGGCATTACGTTTGTTTCCGTCTGGGTAGGCAGCATTTCAACGTCATTCTGACAAGTAAAACTATCCACTAACTCGAAAATTAATACGATGAATGGTGGGAAAATAACGAGAGCGTGAATCAGTCCTAGGACTAATACAAGAGGGATCAGTCGACTAAAAATGTCTGCCAGACTTGGATAAATAAACCCCAATGAGACCGATCCAGCTATATGAACTACCGCTGCAACAAGCACAGACCACCAGACAGAGCTCAGGGCTTCAACCATACGATCTCGAACAGCTTTCATTTCTGAAAATACAAATGAATGGGCCACTTGGATGCTGAAACTCAGCGATAGGATAACTGTCAAATAGAGGGCAAGAAAGGAAATGTGATTGAGATGAATTCCCCAGGCCTCCATGATGCCTGCTGCCTCCAGGACAAGTATGTCCAGTGTTATAGCTAGGTAAGCACTAATCCTGAAACTTGAACTTGCGAGCAACGAATGTACAAACACTACAACGGTGGCGATAAGAAGAATAAAGACGGTTTCTCTTTCCAACAAAAAGAGGTCATCAAGTTCCAAAAATGTCTCAGACACTGGTATCGCTTCTTGGGACGACTGTGTGGAAAGGTCTCCCCTTAATTCTTCAAGGGACCTTCTGTCTTCTCTATAGCGGTTGCGTACAACCATCTTTAAATGAACACGAGATGCTAAAATGTTGCGTCTGAGATTTCCTACTCCAAAATGTAAGTCTTGACGAAAAGGGACGTGAAGGGTCTGATTAAGAAATACGTCTAGACATTGGAAAAAATCAGACTTCGAGCATTTTATGTTTTTAAAACTCACCCACTGCCGTAAGGATGCCATCCAACACAACGATTCCCTCGCACTGTAGGGGGCCTCTTGGAGCATTTTACAAGTGTCTAAAATTGTATCTTGTACAGAATCCCGTGAATACTCCATTTCCACGGGGAAAACGATGCTCGTGTCAGTTTCTTTACCAAAGAACTTTTGTTGTGCTTTACTGAACTGCTTGAAATTTTCATTTTGGTAAAGTGCCTCGGTGGTTCCCGCTCGCTCATCAGGCTGTAAAGCAGACGACAGGCACAAACTAATGATGCAAGCAGAGATGAAAAGTGAGAGAATTTTACCACCCAGTGACGTTATTATCTGGGCATAGACTCTCAAACTGTGTCGTAGTTTCGCATTTAGCCATTGTATGGACCCGTTTTGCAAGCCTCCGACTTCGGCGATTTGCGATCCTCTGCGACGAGGCACAGACGAGGTGTCCATGTTCTTTACTCGCCTTTCAAAATACGTCAACAAAGTGACTGTTACTATGAAAGATGAAACCGAGAGAACTGTAAAAGTTACAATCGCTACGGTGAAAAATTCGGAAATCACATCAAAGGAAGATTTGATTGCGATTCCAATCGAAATTGTTCCACACAATGCCGACAATGCAGCAGGTAGTCCCGCTCTCGTAACACAGTTACTGACGTGGTGTTCAAGTGATGGCACCTTACGTCGTTCCCATTCCACAAGGAAAAGTATCATGTCTGAGGTTGCTTTACCCAAAAGCAAAAAGGGAATAAACAGGGTAGTTGGGAAAAGAGAGGTGTTCGTCATCGAGATAATACCTGCAGAAAAGGTCATCGGAAATAGAATTGATGAAATCATCAGTACGACTATTTTTAGGCAACTGTGATTATTAGAGGAAAGGAATATGAGAATAAAGACAAGAACAGCCATTGCCACAGGTGTAACATAAAGTGGCCATAGCTCCACTCTCAAAACGGTTTCCAATGCATCGTTTCTTGTTTTCCCAGTCTTGAAGGCGAGTTCTGCACATTTCAAGTGACGACCCAACGACGGGAGGAGACTCTCAAAAGATGTTTCAAAGTTGATAACTGCTTGGTCTTCTTCTTTAGTTGTTGCCTTTTTAAGGAAGTAAATAAGTCGTAGGGCGTCAGCCCGACCAGTCGGCGGATTTGTTTTCCGTTGAACTTGAAAATTACTCAACAATCGCTTAAAGGAAGAATTGAAAGTTTGACCAGAGGAGAGAACGACAGTGGAGTTTGCCAACTCACCAACCAGAATGGAAGAAAGGTTCCCCAGATTTTCAAACTGAGTACCAGCTAATTCGAGAGGACTGCTGATGATGCAGTCATGTTCAGCTGGTTTGTGTTGGGTGTCTGAAAGCAACTGCCTCGAGCATATTTCACTGTAGCCACTAATGTTTACTATGGTCTTGTGGACGAGAACGGCGTCTTTCAAACAATCTTCACTCAGGATATCTTGACCATGACTAGGGACCATGATGATCTGTTCTTGGCGCGCTTCAAGAAGTGGAAAGAACTGTGCTGCTTGATGGAAGTCTTTCTTGGATTGGCTGTCAGTGGCAGTGAAGCGTTCAACAGAGGGAAGCTCGACACGAAGGCGAATGAATCCCAGGCAGCTTACAGTGCCAATTATAAGTGACAGAAGAAATACAACCCACGGTTTACGAGCTAGAAACAACCCCAATTTCTCGAATGTTTTCTCGTAGGTAAGGAGGGTGCCGTAAGATAGGTATCTTCGTCTTCTGAAGATGTCCCCACATCCAAGGTCACGCTTTTTACGGGTCGGGTGAATATGGTACGACCTAGACGCAAATATGCGATTTTGTTTAACTATTGTTTTTTATTGAAAACTCATGGTTGACTTGAGGGTACAGAAGGAGAGACTGAGGTTCGTGTCGTTGCTAAGGTAAAGAAATATTGGAACGTGAGAAAACAAACTACACGAATAAACCGGCACACTCATAAGGATTCTTTGCTCAGAAGGCTTGGGGCTGAGGGGCGGGGGGCGGGGGGCGGGGGGAGGTTAGTATGATGACTACAAAGGGCATTTCATGTTTGGAAAATTCAACATTTCACAAGACAATCTGAGGTGTCAAGAGCAGTCGGTCATAAGACAACATCACACCCGCATGTTTGCAATAAAAGCAATTTACCTCGAAGTGTCTTTTGGTCAATCAAGTCATGTTTTCTAAATAACGTTAAAGAACATGACACACCCACGAACTTCTCCATAACTTTCTTTATGACAGGTAGAACAGTTGACTTGTGCCTAGACTCTTTTCGGAAAACTATTCCGTATGACGAAATTGAACAATTGCTTTTGTTGTAATTTATTGTAACCCTTCTTCACCCACAAAACACAGAAGAGCACTCATTGTTTCGTTACTAAGTATTCGCGCATCGAGATCGAATTTAAATTTGGAGAACGAGGGGAAAAGTCCTCGGAGGAGGGCGAGAACCACAGCAAACTCAACTACTAAGGATGCCGGGTCACACATTCAAACAAGGGGGACATTGGTGGGTGACGGGGGCTTTCACCACTGTGCAACCCGTGTTCCCTAAATGCTGAGTTGCAGAAACGCGTCCTATTGAGGCGTAAGTATAAAAGAGGTTCATCATACTGCAGGGCTTATGTCATACAATGATGCGCCTTAACTGGCATTTGTAGCCTTTGCAAAAAAATATGGAATCTGCAGGTTATAAGGTGCAGAAGTATTTTTTTCGTTCACGGTTGAAGAAAAGTTAAAAACAAGCATCTTTTAGCGAGATATTTAAGCAGGTTGTAACAGTAATATATCTCCTGCCTTGTTAACGATATTGACAGCCTCCTGCCTTGTTAACGAAATTGACAGCCAAATGAAAATAATTATCGTTACAAGGTCTGAAATGAAAATAATAATGATACAAGGTCTGAAATTGACTAATGATTTGTTTGTGCAACTTTTAGTAACAAGCAATGCAATGCAATGCAAAGCAATGGTGAACGCACTGACAGCTTTTTGCCTCTAACGCGATTACCCACATACCCTACGCTTGGTCACGTGCGCACCACTTAAATGGGTTCTCAAACGTTTAAATTGCCCCTTTTTGTTAGTAACTGTCCTAGTCAACTAGTCGGAATCCAATCAGCATGAGTTCAAGAATAAGTCATTCCTTTTTGTGGCTCTTACCTGTAGTAGTCAGGCAGCCACTACCTTATCAGTCATGTAAGAACGCAAGTAGGAAATCCGATTTTGTACAGCTATTGGGTCTTCTGTGACTGATGATCAAACAGAAGTCCGTACAATGTTGGGAATCATAAGATGTTCGAACAAGTATCGTTTTTTGCTCGGTTTTGCAAGATAGTGCTGGCTAAATTCGATTTCTCTCGCCAATGATCGGCTGTGTTGATATCGACTGCAACCACAGACATCGTGAAGACAACGTTTTGTTTTTTCCATGTGATCTAGAGTTGTAAAGTACAATACTCTTTATCTGCGATGTTTTCATGCTACTCTCGACAAGCAATCAGGTACAGCATTCAAACAACGCTGAGATGTATGAAAGACAGGCATGATGGCCGAATGATTTGTTCAGCTCAGCTTTTCGAAATACTCAATGTACAGGATCTGGCAATTCATACCACTTGTGTTCGGTAAAAGATGCCCTCAACGCAAACAGCTATCAAACAGTAGATCTTAGAGCAGTTTTCACATGAGTGTCGAAAAGTAATTGGTTTTGCATTCTAAGCTTCACGATTGGCTTAAAAAAATTCCCGCCACTTTTTTATCCAATCAAACGTAAGAACAGCTACATGTATTTACTTCGAGTTTTGATTGGTTCAATGGATTTCTTTGTCCTTTGTGATTGGCTAGAGTGATTTCTTTGGGTTTGGTTTTAGAGTGGTTCTCAATGGAGTGTCGAAAGTCATCGGGTAATTACTTTGGTTTTGGTTTTGGTTTTCACTATGGTTTGAGATTGGCTGAATAGTCAAATTGGTAAGTAAATGATTTGGCTCTGGGTCTACGCATAGATAATAGAGGGGACTGGTTATGAAGCCCGGAAAACATCAAAGGAGCCAACAAAGATTTCAAGATTTATGTTGGAAGGTCCGTGATCGTGCACAATCTTTTGTTTTGCGCTCATACACTATGCATGATTACGTAACCAAAACGTTTCTATTGGTTAGTTCCTCAGTACGGAGTAAACAACTATTGTGTTTTGTGCACCGTCAAGGCTAAAAAAGCGAACAAAAACAAACAACAAAGAACTTTGACGGGTTTCATAACCATTCCCCTCTATTAACTATGGCCTACGAGACTGTTTTTCAATTAAAATTGAAAACCACTCTAGAGTGAAGATATTAATCAGACCAGAAAATAAATAAGCTTTAGTACACGGCGACAATATCAACTGAGTAATTGATTGCATTGCTTCAGATAAAACTGACTCTATTAAAAGTGTGGTGTGGGAAAATGCAATAATAAAGTACAAGAAGGAGAAAGCCACCATTTGCGGAATATAAAAGCTTGTGTGTTCGACCAGTGCAAGTATGTAAACACACATGAATCCACAGTAATTGCAGAAATTGATGATGTACCAAATGTCAATTTCATAACCCGTTGTGTTGGGGTTGAGATAAAGAAGTCCTAATCATCTTTAGCCTGTAACAAGACAGTACTTGATGACAATAAGGATGATAAAGAAACAATTACTTGTCAAAACCGTCAAGTGACTACTTTGATTTAGTTTTGTAACACCAATTTTGTTTGACAAGATCTTGTGAAGACTGAACGAATCATTTTGAGCTATACATGCTTTAATGACGGTCTACAGAGCTTTCTTAAGAGTTCCAAACTTGAGCCATAACTTTGTGAAATCGATCAGTTTAAATTAATCAAAGAAGCTTATCCTGAAGGGTGGATCACAAAAGATGCATAGAGAAAAGCTGCACGACGAATAGAGTATACCTGTTTCAATTACTTTTTTCTCATTTAAATATCTGTTCAGCTGTTGTTCTGGAATTTCCTGGGTAGCCAATATTTTTAAAAGAAACCATTGAAACGTCATCGTTTCTGGAAGCATTGCGTGCTTTTCATTTATACCAATGTTCTTCTACAAAAATAAGGACTTCACGGTAAATAGCGGGGCGGAGTTGCAGCCGATGTGACAAAACGTACCCAATCCGGTACAAAATACAGGAAATACATAGAACAAATCAAAGTAAAGAAAGGTTGGAGCACAGCGGAAAGAATCACCCGAGCGAGTCAAACAAGATCCTCATGACATTACTAAATTAACATATCTGTAATAGAACGGTCAAATTAGCTTTTCTTTCAGAACAAATCATCTTAATACATATACATGTATGTAGTATATTTATTACATGAAGTGGAACGGACAACATGGCATTCCAATTCTATATGATAATTTGCGGACTTCATGCTTCGCCGAGCGGAAACCAAAACACGGCCGAACACATGAGGGAAAAATATGCGCGGAGACTCGAGGTTTTAAAATCTAAAGACCATTTAACTTTTCTACAGGCTGATTCTTGAATTTACACACTGCTCAGTATCGGTGAGTCCGATGATGCCGTCCTCAAAATTAAGTTGTGTAAAAAATCCATCGTTTTCCCAAGGCTTAACCATACGTTAAAGAAAGTACATTTTTCTAGGCACAAGACTGCTCTTCAATTCCTGCCATTACAAGAATTGCAAATAAAATATCTTTAACGAGATTATTTCATTGTCTACAGGCCGGAACTTATTCTCGCTGACCGGTTTTCGATTCTTCTGATATCAGCATCATTTTAATCCATGAAATAAAGCAACAAACAACAGATTTTATAAGCTTAAAACTGGCTTAAATGCAGAGCCGCGTAAACGTTCCTAAAATGGAAGGTATGGAATTCTACACTGACAATCTGTTTTCGGAAACCCTTTTGATAAAGGGTTGTAAATACTGAAGTCCCAAAAAACTAAATGCAACCGTGACAAAAGAAAAATCTAGGGATCACAATGAGCCGATTAAGAACTATCATATAATGCGCACTTTCCGATAGTAAACAGACAGGTATGAATCAGAAATAACCCAGTTCAGCGATTTCCTAAAGCTGCAATTTTTCAAAATGGTGGATACTGGTAACATGGAAGTTCCGGAATCTTATTCCTCAACTCTTACTACTGCAAGAAAATTTTGAAAATTTTGGCCTGGGTGATTCAAAATCGGTTTTTTAGAGGGTTTTTGAGATATTTAGAAAAATTGCTGTGATATTTGGAAGATTTTTGGAGTATTTCTGGAAAAATATTTAGGCGATTTTAAGTAATATTTGAGGAAGGGCCTGGGAAATGGCCATGTGAGCACTGTTTTCCCGCCATTTATTACATTTTCTGTTCACTACGTTTTCTGTTTACCTTTACTTGTAAAGAAAGACCGAACAAAGATGGAAAAACACTGAATTTTAAATTTGGTTTATCCCCTGACTGCATTTTGGATGAAAATTGGGACTGCAGCCTACTAGATAACAGTCTGAAAAGTGGAGCCCGGGGCCTTGAAGTAGGTGCTATGGAGCCCTGGAGCCCCACTATTTCGCCTTGGGACTATGGAGCCCTTCTTCTCTAGGCCCGGAGCCCTAGAGCACTGAACCCCTAACGGACCCTGATTTCTGTCCTTCTACTTCCAATGGGCGCAAAACACAACCAACTGCCGAGATATATACCGCACAACGCCGAATAGATGATGTAGAGTATTGGCTGTTATCAGCACCTATTGTCAAGCAACCAATTAGAACCTGGAGAAGCAGAGGGTACTGGAACATGTTTGTAGACAGGCTACTATTTTGATCAATTCGTCGATTAAGAGGGAATCGATTTTCAATGAGGGATAATTTTTGAGTCAATGACAAAAACACTAGCAAACATCGTATGCAAACGAAAAGTTTTAAATTGACCAGCTGATAAAGTAGGAAAATATGTCCTTCAAAGCCTGCCTAAATGAGCGTTATTGGATACACTGGGCCAGCAACACGCGCATTGAACATACGAAGTTGTATTGTGAAAATCAAAGAGAGCCTTGATCTTCCCACCATTCATTTGATATTTTCTGTGCAAAATTACCACTTTCCTTGATGTTCTGGTGAAAACTACTCATTGCTCACAACGGCGATTCAAAGGCAAACAAAACCACAAAAGGATGTGGAAGAAAAAGAAAGCTATAAGAAGAGAAAAAACGTGAGCCAAGATAAGACTAGAGTTATTCCGGCAAATGCTACAACTGAGCTTTGTCATCGACTGGAAAATATCATTTCGAGAAGTACTCTGTGAAAAGACACTCCACTCTACTGGGTGTCATATCGCGGCGAGAAATTATGCACCCAGACTAACAGCATTGTTTGTCAGCACTCCAGGTAAAGAACTATCCTGTTTAAGTACTCGAGGAACTTATATTTTTGGTTTAAGAGCTATCAATACATTGTTGTGGTTTCCGCATGCTTAAGGCTATTTTATACGCTGACACACGTCAAGGAACCGATAATATCACTTGTAGATTCGTGAAATATTCACATTCTGTAAATTTACCTTGTCTCTGCAAAGACTTTGCAAGTCGAACAGAACAGAAGTAAAAATTAGCACTGGGAAGCGCGCTCCACCAGGATCTGACAGATTATGTCACAACAGTTTTTGCCGAATTAAATCCATCTTTCCGCACCATTGAGCGGCTTGGTAAAGTAATCTGATGGTCTGTAATTATTTTTAATATTAATTTTGAACACAATACTTCCATACCTCAGTGGAACACCAGGCATAATACCGGCATAACATATATTTTTAGCATAATCGATCACGTGTGGATTCCGCGTCCTACTCAATTCAGAGTATAATCGTATCTGTAACAAAATTTTCGATGGTGATTGGTTCTCCGCGCGCCTATTAGTAGGCACCCTAAGCAACAGACGTCGCCGGCCTGACGACGGCAACCGGAAACGTGACATTTCTTTCGAGACGTCACTGCGCATGTACAACACGTTGTGATCTGACGTTGCCATGAGATCGAAAACGTGAGAACGTGGGGTTTCACGTCGCGACGAAAACGTGAGTACTTGATCTTTTGTTTTGATCCCTTTTAGCTTACTTTTGTGCTATTTTGGTGCCGAACCAAGGTAAAGTTGCATAATGATTGCCTTTATGCTTAAAACAATGTTCTGGAAGTATTCCTGGACTCATTT
>Ga0126338_10000427_pt1:10000-22357 | contig 22357 bp, 15 predicted proteins | sample OrbCmetagenome_2_FD_92529 | JGI IMG/M metagenome (GOLD analysis project Ga0126338, IMG submission 92529) | Coral microbial communities from Petempiche,Puerto Morelos, Mexico - Orbicella C C metagenome | ecosystem: Host-associated > Invertebrates > Cnidaria > Coral | place... | reverse complement strand
TTCACTCACCATTCACCAAAAGAACAGGTCTGCTAGCCCCATGGAAGCACAAATTCCTCAGAACAAGAAGAGCCTTCTCCTGTAGTTGCTTGTTCTGAGCTCCGCTCAGCTCTAACAACACCTCCACTGCCCCAGGAGTCTTGACCACGCCTTGTTGGCCATCCGTGAAGAATGTCACGTTAACCAGTAAGTTAAGCCAGCACAGTGTCACGCCGCGGGTTATCGACCTATGTTTGAGATGGGCGCTGCTTTTAAGAGGCTTCAACGACGAGAAGGACTGGAGAAAGTTTGTCTACAGGGTTAGATAAAGAAAACAATATGATTAACGCTTTGAGCTGCATATGATTCCCTTACTAAGATTCGCATTTACTTTGAAACTCAAAAAACCGTGAACATTTTGATTTGATGCTAACAGGTCAATTGCGTACTGACCAATCACAATAAAGTTCACGACACGCGAGCAAACCTCAAAACCACAACTTAATCAAAGTTGCGCATCTTATTTGCGGCGCAGCTTTCTCCTGCCTAATTAAAAGCCGGCGTTTTCTTCTACAAAATAACACACCATAAATATCTCTGGTGTTCACGGTTTTCTGACTTTCACAGTGACACTCTTTAAAAGCTCGGATGTAACAGGTGCCACAAAATTAAATTGAGAAGTGTCTTCCACGTCACTTCCTTGCACTCAGCGCGTAATGTTTCTCTTTGGTAGCCGAAAGCCAGGGAGGACTTTCGTGACGACGCCCAGAAACGGCTTCAAAGAAAACCAATATACTCTCAAGCACGTGACCTATGTGACTTATGCCCAGGCCACCCACCTTCCACATGACGCCTCTGCATTCGGCGCTCAAGGCCAGGTTACTCAACAGATTAAACACGGCCTTCAGTACTGACAGGTGCGAGTCCAGTTCACTACCGGAGCTGTTCTGAAGCTTGCTGTTTATCTTGTTACTAAGCTTTATCAGACTGTGAAGAAAGGTACTCCCGCTCTGAACTGCACGGCTGACATTCCCTGGAACACCAGAGCTGCCTGCGATAAACGCTGATGCTGGGAAAACAAAGAATACAAGAGATTGGTATAGATCCTCCATCTAGCCTGTGTATATCGGCCCCTCCCCTAAAAAAATCGGGGTGAAGAATTTTCTCCCCATTTTATTTTTGAGGGGACGGTGCGGATGTACCCAGGCTAATCCTCTATTCTGCCACTAGCTTTGTCGCGGTATACCAACTTTGCTTAACTAGTGGAGCACGTAACAATCTTACAACGGACAAGGCTGTCACCCTCGGATTAACGATAGGATTAGAATTTAGAAATGTTCGTTTTAAGTTTGTGAAAGAGAAAAGGACTCGGAGCAAAAACGTTTTAGCCGAGAAGAGAACCAAAAAAACGTCAACCCACGTATAACACCGGACACGCAGGAATCCAGCCTTCGCCACATTGGTAGGAAACAAGCGCTCTCACCGGTACTTTGATAGGAAGCAGGAGCCTCAATTTGCAATTTTGTTTCTTCATAAGCATCGACCACATCTAGCACAGCAGCGCTAAATTCACCGACTCGAATAACGTCACTCTTTTCATGTTATTAATTGAGACAGGCAAAGGGAAGGAAAACGATTATTTTGTTAACGGTAAGAACAATAGAATTCTCTCGGGGATTGGTAGTTACAAAGAAATGTCTAAGTCAATGGAATCAGTTGATAAAGCATGCTGGACACGTCTGAAGAAACTGCCAATAACAGAGCTACCCACCTTTGGAGAACTGTGCCGTTAACGTTGACAAGAGACGTAAGACCTCAATAAGAAGTGGTACCTCCACAGTGCACCACGACCAGAGCTTGTGAAGCACATCAACAATGCCGCACTCCAAACAGGCCGCCTATAGTCCAACCAAACAAACAGAACGTCTAGTTTTCACTAGCTAACAGTATTAATGATCAGTCCCTAGCTAGCTCGAAGGCGCTATTGATGAGGACATCCCGGTTGATTTGGGGAATAAAGGAACGTCATCATTTATTTCAATGGAACAAGGGATATTGTGGGATTAATTCGAGGGTACTAGGGATATCTCTACTATTTAAGGGAACTTTGACAAAACATTTTAGAGAATAATGGAATGTATTAATAGAGATCAAAGGTGAAAAAGTAACATTTTCAAGGGATCAAGGGGGGCAGCCCCAGGAGGTCCCTTATAAATCTCCTGGCTGATTACTAACTCTTAGTTTTGAGAATTTTGTAATGTTCATTCTGGGTCGGGCCGAGTGACGCACTCCGCAGGAGCTTGTTCTGGTTCTGTAGCATTACGCACAACACCCCCAGCCAGACTCTCTCTCAGTGGTTCATTGCTCAATAATTATTGCAGTAATTTATTTCAGCTACTGTTAGCTTTCGACATATCGACTTAAAAACCTGCGGATTGATTCCTTAGATCCCTCATCTCTGCAAAGTGGAATATCAAGGCTCGAGCTATTTCTTTATGAGGTGGGTATTAACAAGCATTGACTGACGCAACTTTAAGGTAAAGATTCTTACGCTTTTCAAAAAAGGTGTTTTGTTTTACCTTGACTGGTGCACTACAGTGAATAAAATTTCTCAGCAGCTGTAGTGCTTTAATGAGTTCAATCATGGACGGATCTTCCTGCAAAAAGATAATCCGTTAAGTTTTAATATGGTTTCCGTTCGTTTATTTGTTTGTTTGTTTGCTTGCTTAATTGTAAAACATCTGCACGAGTACAACACACCGCTATATTCGTCAAATGTCTAAAGCTAGGCCTCGTCCAAACGGGAATTGTTTGGTGATCAAACAGGATCAAACATTGTTTGGTGACCAAACATTTTCCCGTTTGGACACCTTGTTGGATCGAGTTTGATAAAATTTAAACGACGTCAAACATTTGATCAAACATTGTAACACATTTTGTTCGTTCATAGATGTTTGAAACCGTTTGGCCACTCAGTGAAAAATTAGCATGTTTGGTCACCACAAAATCGTGGTCGCCGAACATTTCCCGTTTGAACAGGGCTTAAAATTGATATCAACTACCCAAGATATTTCAAGCTATGAACTCGTCCTGCACTTTTTCTTACCTTCCTTTTCCAAGAGGGTCCTTTTCCAAGTTGGAGTGAGTTCATGTTCATCTGTGCATGAAGATGCTTTATATGCTCCAGAGCAGTTTCCACAAGACCAGCTAAAGAAACAACATTGGTAGTTAGAGCGATTTTACAGTACTAGGACTATAACCAAAGCCACCTGAGCCACACTTGTTTGCGTGCTGTTCAAGTCGACAGAAAATTCCAAAGGCTAACAGTCGCACTACTCCAGCATGACTGGTCAGATTACAAATAATTCTCACAATTCAACCTTGTGCTGTGATTGGTTGAAAACTCTCAGGTAGCCCCGGTTGTGATCTTTGGGTTGTAACACGACTGTCTTAAAATAAAACAAACAAGTCACGTCCTCTGGCCTAATTGGAAACAAATAAAGAACGGAACTAACTTTCACAAACTCGGCACAACCGGTATTAACTGCAAAGCGAGGGAGAACTCGCTTTCGACATAAACGGGGTTTTGATTGCTCCTGATTGGCTTAAAATAAAAAGTACGCCTCCACTGATTGGTCACAGAATGTCGCACGAGCTTCATTAACCAATAGAGTTCAAGAGCTTCATAAAACCAATAGAACTCACGAGTTTTATTAACCAGTAGAACTAAGAGCGACAAATACAAAACCAGAGCAAACACAGAATGGCAAATTCCCTCTCTGAGATGTGCCTGCAGGGAATCATGGTAGTTGTATTCATCATCTTGGACTGGATATTTGTTCTGTTGAATACAACTCCCATAATTCCCCGCAGGCAAGTCTCGTACACAGAATTGAATTGGCCATTACACGACACAGTCATTCTAAGACAATGCTGAGAAGAATGAATTAAAATGGGGATCCCATCTTCACCTTGTAAAGCTTTAGACTTAGCTGCATGACTGAGGGCCAGTAAAGAACTCAAGACTGCAGACACTAGCGATTGCTCCTCGTCCTGGACTTCTGAACTCTGTCGCGACGGAGTACAGTCGTAAATACCCAGCAAAACGCCACAAAGTTCACTTCCAGAAGCTTCACTGTTTGCAGACGAACCCGTGCTGTTCACGCCACTTTGTCCCTTTTTCTTTTCGGTACTCTCCACAAAGTCTACTCCATTTTCACAGCCATTGTTATTGTCAAGTAAGCGAGTCAAACGATTTCTTGTCGAGGGTTCATCACAATTTATTTCCCTAGGGCCTCTCCCTTTGGGGCTACGTTTGCCCTCGACAGTCAGAAGGAGACCAAGCAGCTTGAGAAGTAACATCCTAAGGGAGGAGAGGGACGGGGATTTGCCTTCTTTGAGGGAGTTTTTGAAGACGCCTAAAAAGGGCAAAATGACTCTGTCAGTAATTGGTTTCCCTTTGCATTGATGAATGAGATGATTCTAAAACAATTTTACCCAAGGCGATTGATTCAATCAACGAAACAAGCGACGAAACAAAAAAAGGTAACCCCTCCCCTCCCAAAGAAATGCGATAGTAACTGTAATCAGTTTGTCACGAACTGAGGGAGTTCGTGACAAACTGGTCCCTTGAGAGACATAAACTCATGATCTTCCTTCCGTAACACCAGGGGGAAGCTACAGCTACTAAGCTGACGGGGAATGGTGGCCCTAAGTGGCTATAAAATAGCATATAGACAGAATCTTAAATTAAAATAACTTACTCGTAAATATACTCCAATGAGTGAACAAAGTCTCTTCAACAACACTAGGAACTGAGAGCTGGCCTTGATTCTGCAGCAGTGCTACTAGCAGTTTAGCGACAGTCTCCCGAACAGCACAGACACTATTCTGAAGGGTTTCATCTAAGATTTAAAAGATACAAGTCATATAATGTGATGCTATTGTTATAAAATCCCTAGATGGGAGGTTTTCCCATTGCAGGTGACACTCCCCGGCATTTGATTTCCCCCAGATAACAATAGACGTTATCCAGTAATATTCCGGAGTGGAGAAAAGCACTGTGAGAGAAAAGTGTCTTACTAATTTGAAAATAACGTAATAACACGGCCAGTGCTTGCATCTCTCCAACATGCTAAGTATTCATTTAGTAGTGTGTTGTCCCAGCCGACGTTGAGCAGAAATACTTCAGGAAAAAAATGCGAAACAAGGTGCCTTGTCTACAATTATAATGCTCTCTTACGGGGGGGAAGAGGAGATTTGTTATACCTGCCAACTCAAATACGTTTTCCGATTGGAGGAGAACGTGTCACGTGTCATGGGTCAAAACTCACTTACTCCCAGGGAAACAACAAGTTGAACTTCGACTCGCACACGATCAGGTCGTGCAACCCGCTGAAACCGCGGCAAAGTTGTGTGCCAGCCGGTGTCAGGCACATATGTTTTCGCAGTTTGTTCTGTTTTTGTGTTGGGAGGTATAACATAACACTTAATGCGGCTGCTGAGAAGCACTAGATAGACAACTAGAAAATCACAAAGAATGAGAAACGCTTCTGTGAAAAGTCAAGTTAATGCTTACACGACAGTTCTTATCCGAATGACCACCCTACCTGCAGAAAAAGTACGAAGTGAAAACAGTAACACACTCCTGTCCAGAGCCTCCTGGTCTTGTAACAAATTGAAGCAGAATATGGTATTCAGTTTTACCACGGAGTGAAGGAAAGCTAAGATATCGTTGTACATGGAGAGTATCTCTCGGATCACCACAGCGGATGCACGTGGTAATGGCAGTGAGGCTTCTCCACAGAGGTAGCTTTGAACCTCGGAGCATTCAACATGGCTGTACAGAAATGAATAGACACAAAAACACTCCGATTATTCGTATTCCACTCTAGGCAAGGATTCTTCGGTTCCTCAATGCACCATGATCCGAGTGAACTTGGATTAATTTGTTTAGTTAAGAAACGCAAAATCCGTTTTTGAATTTGAGAATCCCATTTCGGATTTGTCCAAAGAAACGCAACTTTAACTGCAAAATTGAATTTAAACAATAGTCTAGCCTTTGTATTATATGTGCGAAATCTGCACGCTTATGATGTAAATTAGTATTAATTAGTATTAATTAGAGCTATAATTTGGCAACTTGGTGCCTTGAGGCCAGAAAACATGAGGAATCCGTTGTTTTTTACATGAATACATGATTTGCATGATTTAATGTTGAACTTGTCTCGATTGAATCACGAGGAAATATAGTAATATGTTAAATAAGTTCCTCCCTCGGTGCTCAAACTCACTTGTTGATACTGCTCAGGATCTGGGCCTTGTTCAGAGCTGAAATAGCGTTACCAGGTGCCAGGAGCACTAAGTTGTTCATGAGCCTTGCCGTGGCACCAATAAGACCCGGTGTCACTGAGGACCTCACAGAGGCCGACGAGGCCCCTGATGGTGCCACTGAGCTGACTGTGCTACTAACATCACTACTGCTACTTGCACTCGACATGCTAAAGAAAAAGAAAAGCAGAACATTCTCTTCTTAATACGTGATCAACTAGTTCGTGTGACTAGAAATCAAACTACAAGTCTGAGGTCTCGATGAGCGAATACTGAAGGACAAGCAGATTAGTTAGAAACTTAAATGGACAGAAGTCAAAAACCAACAGTTCCCTAGAGTCTCCACAAGTTTACAAAACGTCAGTTACTCACGAGGAAACAAACGTTAAAACTAGGAAATATGCAAATATACGTAACTGTGTGATCATAAAAAGTGTCATAAAAACTGTACCGGACTATAGTAATAAATATGTGTCGAGTTTGAGCATAACACGGGAGCATAGAGGAAGAAACGTTGGGAATAACACATCTGTTATCGTATTATTGCTACAAACACAGTTGCGATCTAGTTCAGTTATGTTGTTGCAACAGCACTCGCTTCACACCAAACATGATAATCAGCCAAAACCGTTCTTAAGAGTAATAGACAGTGGTTATGGAGCCCGAGAAAGTTCTTTCTTGTGTGTTTTTTATTCGCTTTCTTGGCCTTGACCGTGCACAAAAAACGCTAGGGGATTACTTCTGTCTGAGCAACTAACCAACAGAAACGTTTCAGTTACGTAATCCATGATAGCGTATGAGTGCAAAACAAAAGATTTTGCACGGTCGTGGACTTTCTAACATAAATGCTGGAATCTTCCCGGATTTCATAGCCTTTCACTTCCACCAACTCTACCTAAAAATCAGTTAACACGTATGAGGAGACTGGAACCTACCCACTTGGAAGACCTCTCTCGTTGATTAAGGGAACCAATGAAGTGGGAGTTCTTGACAGCTGTGTTTCGGGTGCAGACGATGACACCCCTGATAGCACTGTACTTGAGGTGTGTGACGCCACAGAGAACACCCCAGGGCTTGCTTTACCATTAGCAGATTCTGTCACTACGGTCTGAGCCTCCGAGCTCACACTACCTGACTGGGACTGGGACGTTGACCCAAGGGGCTTGTATGGAATGTCTGTATCAGTGCCTGATGAGAAGGACACAGAAGCAGAGCTTTGGCAGGCCCTGGATGTTCCTCGTGCGACCATCAATGGAAGGGCACTGGTTGTGAGCATGGTTGAGACCTTGGGGAAAAACTTGAAGTGTTCAAGAAGGGAAAGGAGATCTTGGAGGCCTTTGGAGGTGTTCTGAAAAGAAACAATAAGAAACGGGTTATATTAAAGAGAACATTTTGCCAACCAAAGCGTCTCTGTCTGGTTACTAGGGCGTTTACCAACAGTGTTGTCTAGCTTCAGTACTTTTAACGCTCCAAGGTAGTTATCCTTAATCAAGATAGCCGTCATGGTGATTTTCATTTGTAATGCGGTCTGCACTTTTTTTAATGTTGTCGAATACCGTAATTTGTTCATGTTAGGGAACTTCCGTTCCTCTGTAATCTGAAAGCTACACCACAGCAGCAGCTTCACAACAGGCGTCTAAAAGTAGGTTAAACATAGAACTATGCTGAGAAAGTTGTATTCACTTGCTAGGTTTGCCAGGCCAAAAATGATCACAGAAACCAGAGAAGATGAACCTTTCTAGCTAGCCTTGCTAAGCTGATGAAAGAAGAACAACATCTCTTTCATAAATGGATGTCTCTACCTTAAGTTGACCTGATGGTTGTGACTCTGAGGTATCCATGTTAGGTGACAGTCCACTGGTCAAACTGCATAATAGTAGAGCCGCCTACAAGAAATTCGTATATACCAGACTAAAATATATTATTCCGTAAAATCCATTCCTTAAAAGGATCCATCTGCATCATCTGTAAGTCACTGACATTCCGGGAGAGCATTAGTGACAACAGTGAAGAAAAACCTTGAACTTGGGAGCAGATGGAGTCAATAATTTTGAGCGCTTCTTGCGTAGAGTTTTTTAAAATTCTTCCCATTGTTCGCACTGTACTTTGAGCATTGCAGACATTTTTCTCGCTCCGAGCTTAGCTTTTACAGCTTGATTTGTGGACAATACTTCTTAGCTTCATAAGGCTTAAGTATCAGGCTAAAACATAAAGTAGCCAGAAACGATATCTAGACAGAACCACATATTCCTGCAGTTGTTTTCGTTTTGTTTTGTTTTGTTTTTTTCACAACTGACGTTTCTTAACGAGCTCTCAAACTTCTACGCGCTATGTGTTAGAATTGAAGATACTGTTTCCATTTGTGAAAAGAGATCTTTAACCTCTATGGGTACTGCAAAGTTGAAGGCAGAGTAATGCGCAAGGCCACAACAAGACTAGAATCTCTTTATAACTGACCCACTGCTAAACTGCAATGAGACTAACCTGTTGCCGAACAAAACCACATTCCACGTCATCTAACAGAATGGTGAAGACAAAGCTCCATAAGCCCCCTACAAACTTCTCTCCAGCCTTCTCTAGTTCTCTTCGGCCCTGCTCGCTGTCAGCAAGGCTAGTGCACATACAAAGACCAATCCAGCGGACATCAGGCCAGCGGTCTGTCAACAAAGGTACCAGCCAAGGTAAGGGCTCTTCCTGGGGATCTTGACTTCGTAACCAGTGTGAGACCCAAGCCTAAGAGAACACGAAATGTACCTTAACCCTCCTCTTATAGAAAAGACATTTCAAGAATTTTTTTAAACACAAATACAATTCTCTGAAACATCGAATTAATATATCTGGGGCACACAATGTGGAAAATAGACACTCCGAATCTTTCTGAAGCTGTCTTGGTTAGCACAATTACTGTTCATGTTTTTGGTTTTTTTTACTTTTTTATCTTCTTCAACGCTTATATTAGCACGCTATCAAAACATCGTTTCAAAGCTGGGTTTCTTCGAGAATCAGACAACAAACCATCCAAGTCTGGTATCAAAGAGAAAATCGAGATTAACAGGCTTAAATTTTGAAAACAATTACCTCATTTGATTCAAGGATAAAAATAAGTCATCCAATCCGAGAGGCGAATACCTATACCTGCAATCTCGTTTCTATACACAATTTGATAAATTAGTCACATTAAGCTATGATGTGTTACCTGCCCTGGATCAATGGCAGACATCTCGTGTGTGAGGTGCACAAGACAGAGACTGGAATAATATGTGACACCTTTACCCATAAACGATAAACTAGCACCAAGCCTGCCGGCATGGAAGGCCAGAACCACCTAAGGTTGAAACATATTACAGTTGTGTTTCAAGAGTTGAAAATTATGCGTCAATGCCAGGTTGTAAAGGGTGGCACTTCACTGTGGGTGGGATTCAACGCAGGAAGATCAGTAGTGCTCCAGTGTGATCATCTGGGTAAGAGTGGGTTTTAGAATAATTGGTAAAGAAAGGTTCGACAACTAGAGTTCACGTCATCTTCAGAGACAAGACAAAAAGTCGATGATCAGTAGATTGGTCAGTTTCCTCGGGATCTTGTTTGACGTCTAGAATCACTAATCAGTTATCATCAGTCTCTACCCTACTCCCCATAGAAGACAGGATGCTAGTCCATCTCTGGTTAACCTTTGTTTGCCAGATTTCCTCCAAGAATTTGCAAGTACCAACTATATTCATTAATACATTTGGGTACAAAAAGGTTCTGTGAGGGTGAGGACAAGACACAACGCAGCGCCTGGGACTACAATAGGCTGGAAATTCCCCGGATCACAACACCAGGCAAACAAATGTAAACCCATTTTAACACTTCTGATGGGTACAAGTTAAAACTTAAAGTAAAAAACGTACCTGCACCAAAGATGTCATCAGCTGTATGCACAGACTCATGCCTTGTGAAAATTTACAGTATGAGCTCCAATGTGGCTGCGCAGTGATGTGAGCCAAACAGACCAATGACGTCTCAAGCACAGGGAGATCATAAAACTGTGGGTTATCTGCTAAGTCAAGATTCAGGGCCAAGGCATAAGCCAGGTCTCCGATAAATATCCTTTCTTTATCCAGTCTCCAGGCCTTGGTATACCGGGACAGGCTCTTGACCAAAGTGACCAGGAAAGAAAGGAGATGCTTGCGAAGTGCTCTGTAAACGGAATTTTGTTCGGTAAGAAATGATAGAAGGTAAACATTCGTCGGTAATTACCTCGACTTTGACTTATAGCTAAACGATGTTGCATGTAATCCCCCCACGAACCATTGAACGGACTGTTCTCTAAACATTGATCAAGCTCAAGCGATTGCCCTGTTAACAAGTTCGGAAATAGTGAGATGAACACTGACAGTAAAAGCAGAAGAAAGTCGATCTAGATCCGAGACACAAGCCATAAAACCCCACCCACAAGCCATGCATTACTCGATGGCATTTTCCAGTTTGCTAACAAATTCTCACCACTTGCTGATTTTAGTATGCACTTTTCTTTTATTGCGAAGCTTTTTTGAAGCGCCACGTTTTGTTATAATTTGCCACGCAAAAGATGAACCGTCTTCAGCTTTTGTCAACATAGTAACTGGTTTGAACCCAGGAATATCAGTGGTTCATATAGCGTGATCATCCAGGTGAGGGTAGCTCTGAAAAGAACTGTTGTCGGTGATCCACGTTTCGACAAATCATCTTCAGAGTCAAGTGAATAGTGTTTGTCAGTCGATGGTGTTATAAGTCAGTCCGTTGAAAGTTATTGGTCAATTTAGCCATGATGGTATTGGCTGTAAGACTCGTATTAAGTTTGTCAGCAATCATGACAAACTTGAGGTTGCCGAAAGTCAGTCACCAACAACAGTTCTTTTCGGAACTACCCTCACCTGGACGATCACTCTATACGAACTGCTTTTCTCAACGTCAGATATTGGCTACAGAGCAAACTCTGTCGCAAAGGGTGAAAACGCACTTTAAAATTAGTGAAATGGTCGTGTTTGAGATTCATACCATCCGCAACAGTGAATTTATGGTTCTAAAAAGTTTGGGAACGTCGCAGACGTTTGTATGCTGGGGTTACAAACTTGCCGACTTTGCAGAGGTATAACATCAGGATTTTCCAAGATTAACATCGTAAATGTCGCTCTTTTACTAATTGTGGAGTGCTCTTTTCAGCATCTCGACATATTTTGGCTACACAGCCAGTACTCTCGCTTGAAGGTAAAAAAAATATTGAACAGTTCTGCTGGTCAGTTACGAAACTTGCTGCTAACCCTTACAGATCACACATGGCTGTGTTGTAACAGCTGCAGTACCCACCTCTTTGATTCAGAAACAGTTTGTGAACCCGCAGTAGCTTGGACGTTTCTCAGCATAGTCATCTGAGGTCCATCTCTTTGCAACACAGCCCTTGCTACCCAGGCCACCACAGGCTCTGGAGGTTGACGGGGACTGGAGAGGATCATGTCCAACACTTTAAGCAGCTCTATGAGTAAGCTGTCATCATCACTGCTATTTGGCACCACTTGAAGATATCTATAGTGTTATGTGGAGAAAGCATTCGGGCACTCTTATAGCAAATATGTCACAACATAAAGATGAGCCAGAGTAGTCAAAAAAGACTACAACTGAAGTACTCTAATCAAAATAAAGTTTGATTACCATAATTTGGGAAAACAGGCGACTTCTCTAGGAGTTGGTGGGAAAAGTTGGCCTAGGCCTTTCTGTCCTTTCCCCAGCGAGGAATGGAGTGTTGGGAACAATATATGCTAATGTAATGGAAACTAAACCTATGAAAAGGCCAGAATCTTAAACAAAATTAACCAACCGTAGACACCAACTGAAACAAAACACACAACAAAGGCAACTAATAGCAAAAAAAAAAAAATGCATTATGGTAATGTGTACAGTTTGGCAATTGAACAATTCGAAACTCATGTTTCAGCACAGACCGAAATGTAATCTTGTTTGCATGAAATTTTGAAAACAGAAAACAGAACCTTGAAAGGTCGTTATGCTTGCACATCTATTAGACCAACT
>Ga0126338_10000427_pt1:0-7500 | contig 22357 bp, 15 predicted proteins | sample OrbCmetagenome_2_FD_92529 | JGI IMG/M metagenome (GOLD analysis project Ga0126338, IMG submission 92529) | Coral microbial communities from Petempiche,Puerto Morelos, Mexico - Orbicella C C metagenome | ecosystem: Host-associated > Invertebrates > Cnidaria > Coral | place... | reverse complement strand
AATCGAGAGCGAATAATCTAATTGTTTAATAGAAACACGATTTTTAACCAATCAGCGCACGTATTTTCTTAGGGCTGTTTTCTAAATCAAAATACCGTTGGTAGCACTGCACGACTTGTCAAACTGTTCTAATTCAGACAACGTGCTTCGCTTAAGCTGCGATTGATCACTCGATTCGTAAGCCTCGTGATACATGTAGTCAAACAAAGGACAAAGCACTGAACCGGAGCTGCCCGATCTGAAGTGCCGAAGAAAAAGCTTAGAATAGTCCTATGAATTAAGTTATTTCTTTCTTAGTGCTAGCCCTGCTAAAGGTGCGACGAAAGAAGTGGTCAGATTTTATTTCCCTCAGGTATCTGAACACACAATAATAATAATAAATAATAATAATATTAATAATAATAATAATAATAAATATTATTATATAGCGCCTTTCCAAGCGTTATCTAGGCGCTTCACAAGTTATAAAATATGATTAATATATAATAATTATTAAAAACTAAAATAAGACAAGAATCAATAAAATTATTCCAAAAAGACTTACTTAAATAAATGAGTTTTAAGCGGAGTTTTGAAAATATGGAGATTGTCTGATTTTCTGATATTCGTATATGTTGGTAAGTCGTTCCAAAGTTGTGGCCAGGTCTAGGCCCATAAAACTTCAAGTTATAGCTGGTGCAGTTGAGACGGAAAGATTAGATGAACGGAGAGTTCTTGAAGGACGGTAGTGGCTTATCGATTCTTGTAAATACCAAGGAGACAAATTATGTAAAGCTTTAAAAGTAAGGATCAAGATCTTAAACTTTATACGTTCAGTTATTAGTACCAAGTGTAGGTCTTTTAAAATGTCTGAAGTTACAATGTCTGAAGCAGATCTTCAATTGCTCTGCAAAACGGAATGTGACCAGATGGAAAAAGAAAAAGTCTGTAATCAACTCAGGGACTCAATCTGAAGAACGTCTTTCTCAACAGACGAACTCCCTAGCAATTTGTAATCACTAACTTAAACATACCTTCTAACGAGGGATTTTGGCAGGCTGAAAGGAATACCACTATCACCATGAGGTAGAGCGACTGCAACCTCATCAAAGAGTAGAAGAACCATAAGGCAAGAAGCTTCATATTTAACTTGACCGTTTAGCTGGCACAAGAGAGAACACCTAATAAGAGAATAAAATTGTTTAAGTGTCCATTTTCTTTAAACGCCGGCTTAGATGCCTGGAACATGTCTTACCAATGCGGCCAGAGAGAATGCCCAAGGTTGCCCTTAGGTGGACACCCGCAGGCAAAAGAAAAAGGGGGAGACCCAAAACCACCTGGAGAAAGACAGTTGAAACTGAACTAAGTGAGATGGGTTTGTCATGGGGAGAGGCACAGGCAATTGCGAAAGACAAGACTCGGTGGAAAAGAGACATCGTTGCGGCCCCATACCCCACTGGGGGCAATAAGGATTGATGAGGATCCATTTTCTTTAATCGTACGCTAAAAAGGTAAAGAGTTAGTGAGGGAAATGTTTTAATGTTTTCGAACTCTAAACCAAGCTTACAGCTTCTCAAGTGCCAAATGCAAACAGATTAAAATACGGGGTAAATCGTGAACGTACGTCCATATTCTACAGCTGCAGATGAAGCACTTTTGACTTAAAGATACGTCACAGATCGCAGTGCCATGAGGTACCCTTGAACTACTACGGTATGCATATTTAAATGTTTTACTATTTTGTCTCCTCCTTTCTCTAATCAATACTGATATGTCCTTTCAGTAAGACAGCAGCAAAAAATGCTACTCTGTTATTAACAAATAGTCAAAGATGTTCCAATTTTTAATTATTTTGTATGTTTATGAGCTGTAGATTACCTTGTGATCAGACTGTACGTGGAAATTTTTCTTGCTAGCCTGTGTCTACAGGTAGTGTTATACTCTGCTAACAGCCTCAGAATGGTCAGGCAGGGAGGTATGAGCTCCACCCTAGGACAAGGTGTGGTCGAGGAATGCAGAGGGGCATCCTGATCCAGTATTTCTTGAAGAGAGGACATGCAAACTTCATCTGTATGTTCCTGTAGCATAGGCTCATGCCATCGAGGGTCTAATAAAAACAAAATGGGAGAAAGAAAAGAAAACAAAAAAAGAACATAACCTCACCATATTATAGCAACACTCATTTTCCTTTACTCACTCAAGGTTGATTGTCTGAAGTTATTAGTAAGAAAGAAAAATTATGTACGAACGGGAAAATATTTGGCTAGAGGTCAGGACGTACATGTACGGCCGAGGGAGGCGAGGTTCGTGTGTGCTGCTGACCAATACCTCACTCAGTCAATAAGCATTTTATCATATGACAATTTCGTTGTTGGATTCTGATTAAGTTGTGAAGGTCGTCATTTTTGACGAGTGTTCACTTTCTTTCTGTGCTTTCGAAGTAAGTTGGCGACTGAAATAGTCCTGCATCGTCTGCAAAATTCGATGTCAGAATGTCTACATTCATCCGCTCATTTTGAAGAGAACATCAATTTTGCGGGGGCCATAAGCATTTCTAGTAGAGCCGTACGCGTTTTCTGGCCCAATCACGTTGACGCGTACGGCCCTCTTATGGCACCTTTTTTCACGGCTCATATGTTTAAAGAAAGTATGACAATAAATGGGTCCTCAAAATGAACCCCATGGTTCCTTTGTCATGCAGTTTCAACATGGTAAACATCCTATTTGGTATTGTTAATCACTTTCTCTCACTGTTATTCTTCTTTTCTAAATATTGTTTCTATTCGTACCTTGCAAAATGATGGCCAGCTGCTGTGCTGACGACTTCCTTAATGCAACATCCAAGGACGAAGATGATAATATGGAATGAAGATTAAGAATTTCACTCTTATCCATGCTTGTGTGCGATACTGGAGCGTGTGCATGAACAGAAGTGGTTAGTTGATCCACAATAAATAGATCTGCAGCATTGTCTGCGTGAATGCCATGAAACACACTTTGTCTTTTTTCATTGCTTGCTTCATCTGTCAAATGCCACACAACCGATTCCAAGCCCTTGCTGCGCAGTTTAGGGTCCTTTACAAACATAAGCCGCAGTGCACCTCTTAGCCTCTCTAGTGTTGGTAAAGTTATGATGTCTCCTTCAGCAGTGACATGTCCTCCTGTGGCACCCTTTGATGCTACAAGCTCCAGTATGCACTGGTCCAGTGCTGGATCAAGCAACAGTGAACCCTGCAGCTGGGGAAGTGACGCGACCAGTCCATCTAAGAGTGTCTTCCACAGTTCTCCACTCATGCTTAGGCGGCCCAGAAGGAGGCTGGTGATGAGTTCTACTGCAACATCATTGACCTGTTTGCAAAATGTAGAATTCACCACTTAAGAAATGGGAAGAAATCTGGGGCAAAACTCAACTCACAATCACTTATGGCACCATTAATGGGGACAAAACGGAAGACAAGAAGCCATATTGTCCCCAGTAACGGTTCCACAGGCGAGATGTGGCTCACTTTAGATTTCTTTTTATTTCATAAAGTAGTGAAAGAACTGACCTTTCCATCTTCATCATAGATCCCAAAACAGCAGATCTGATGCAGCACTGCCCTGTCCAAAATAAACAGTGCTTTTTGGCAGACAACAGAGAAGGGTTCGGTCACGTGACTGACACTGCAGGCTTCTTTCACCAGACTTAGTGATGCTTTGTAAGCTTGCAGTCTAACTTCAGAAGTAGGATGAGCAAGCAACTGAAGTACTATTTTCTGGCAAACAGGGATGGCCCGTTCATCTGCTTGAGTTAATGGATCACAAACCCTACTACAGATCTTCAGAGCCTCGCGGATGAATTCCATATGCTTGTGATATGTCACACTTGGTACAGATTTTTGAACAAGGTTTGAGAGTTCTTTCAGGGAGTTTCCAAGTTCCTAGAGATAAAACAAGAAAACAGATTTTAACACAATGAATGTCATATCTAGTGGACTCCCATTTTTGGCAAAGAAATCCCATGCATTTCAAAGAATGTTAGATACAATGTACAAGGTTGTACAAAGACCCATCACCTACCTTGACTCTACATGCTTTTAAGAATTTGCAAGTGCTGGCCATCGACTCACAAATGTCTTGGGCAAAAATGCAAAGTTTGTGTGAATATGGATCCAGAACAGCCAGGTACGTCATTGCAGCAGGTCTTAGGTGAGCATGGGTAGCAGCCAGGAGCTCATCCATAGAAAGGAGCCACATGACTGTAGTTACCTCAGAAGGAACCACTTTACAAGCCTAGAAAATTAAATAACAAAATTATATAGTTACATATTTGTAAGATTATCAACAAAAATAATGGTCAAGAGTACAGTACAGAGTTTATTCATAAACTCAGGGTAAGGTCAAAACAGCTGCTGATTCATCACAGATAGAAGTAGATAAATTACATTTATTTAAAAGCCAAACACTGCTTAGGGTATTTAAGTGCCTGGAATATCACTGGTGAGCTCATTCTGAAGTATAGTCACTGATGATCAAAAAAATGGATTACAACTCAGTGAGTCAGGGTCTTCATATAGCAGCCAGTGCTCCACTATAGAGTAAACTGTCATAAACAAGTAACTTGGTCATATAAGAAGTAAAAAGAGTTTCCAAATCAAAAGGAAATCAATAGCTTTTGACTATTTGTATTCTTATACAGGATTCATACCCTTTTTCAGAAACAATTTTCCAGGACTTTTCCAGGACTCTAAAATTCACATGAACCCTTTCACTCCCAAGATCTCAGTGGTAATTCTCCTTACTGTCTGCCATACATTTCATTTTTTTTTTTTTTACTTGAGTTTAACAGATTTCCAAAACTTTCCAGGACCAGCAGCCTTTTTCCAGGACTTTCCAGTCCTGGAAAATGCCACAATAAAATTCCAGGACTTTCCAGGATTTCCAGGACCTGTGTAAACCCTGCTTATATTAGTTACTTCTCACATGACCATTGAATTTACCGTTTCCAGAGGCACTAAGTTCTCCAAAAATTGCAGCAGAAATGTTGCCAGATTGATAACTGTCAGTCGATGTATTGGTAGTGTATGCTTTAATGGCTTGACACCTTCCTCTTTATCGTCATCACGTCCTAGCTGAACATAATACTTGATGTGGTGCACTATACTCTCACCCAAGCTCTTCATAACATTAACGAGAGAAGTGGCCTGACAAAAAAAAACACAGAAATTTAAAGCTTTGTTATTTACATGTAGTTTATATTCAGAACCCGTTCTTGTACATTACATGTTACTCAGTCAGAGGTGCACACCAAATAAACCTAAGACATTATGGTGTACATATCACATTGGTGTACAGGGTTAAACTGTGATGGCTGGTTGAATGTGTTTTGACCAGTTGAGTTCCTGATCTTTGATATAACTACTAGATTGAGGTCTTTACTGGATAATTTCAAACTGAGATTAATACGGCAAGGCTGAGGTTTGACATTTTCATCGTAAAAAACTGAACACTTGAGGTTAATAAACTCTCTGTAATATGGCTTTTTGCTTTGTTTTTGCAGGCCCGTAATCGGCCTGTGGCATTACAGGAGAACAATGACCCAGAATTAGCCAATCACGGCATGCCCTCTATTGGCTACAAACACAAGCCACAGAACAAATGGTAGTAACACCTGCTAGAACTGTCTCGCACCTCGTCATTTTCAGTCATATTATTGACACATGAATGATAATGCAGATGAATCATCTTCACTAACCATCAAAGAGTTCAACTTGGTTCCACGTCTCCACAGATCAACAGGAAAAACTTTTGTCATTAAACTCAGAACTTTGTGTAACAAGTTAACTGCAGACTCAATTAAGGCTGAATCAGTACACAGGGGTCCCTGAAACATGGGTACAACTCTGGAGAGTAGAATGATGCAAAACTCCTCCAAGGAGAGTTGGTTAAATTGTAGTGCTTCTGTTACCATCTCATCTTCATCTTCATCACTTGCTTGGGAGGCTTTGTTGTCAGACAGATTAGAATTTGACTGATCATCACTAAAATCCAAACAAGACAGAAGTAAAGTGTGTTCAACTGCTTGCTCATGAGAGACACTAGATGTAGTTAAATGCTTAGAGACAGCAACTGGGTAAAAAGAGATTAGCACTGTACATCTTAACTAATAACATGTTTTTTAATAGTGCAGTTACATAGTGTGATACAAGTAAAGAGAGATCTAACATGTCAAAATGCATGTCTGAACTATTCCCCATTAAAAACCATGTTGCTTTTATATCCTCATTCTCCTTCCTGCCATAAGTCTGAAATGTTGCTGTTCCACCACACAACCCAATAGTCATACCCAATGTGCGTGAATGGGAAGCCCAAACTGACAGGTCAAGACTCATTCAGTTTTGTAAAGTCAACACAGAATCGAGATGTTCTTCCTTGTTTTAGCATGACCAGTGACAAGTGTAATGGCCTACTAGTGAATAGTGGGTCTAGCCCTTGATTGAATAGTTATTGCGTCTTGTGCTCTTCCCTTTTACAGGTCTTTTGTTTGTTTTCACTATGATCAACAAGTGCACAGTATAGTATCTGCACTTTTCACTGTATTCTTATCCTCCTTTTGGTAAACTTAACCAAAGGGTTACCCATCATTTACTTCTACTGAAAAAGTTTCCTATTGAGCCTCCTTCTCATATTTGTCCTTGGCAATGGAAGTACATTATGTATTCTTAATCTGTCTGTTTAGTAGGAACTCATTCATTACAGGCAACAGCTGCTGAAAGCCACCCTTAACCTCTGTTACAGTTGCAAATCAAAAATTACCACCGATTGTGATTTCCACACAAAAGGAACCCAGTTACATTAATTAAGAATTAACAGGTCAAGTATATGGTCTCTCTTCTCATTTGGTTGTATGCATATACTTGTTTGTAAAAACTGTCTGGTCCACTATTATACAGTGCTTCATGATAACAGTGCACCAGTCATTTGAACCCCCTCACCTCCCCCTCTTGGGGGATACCCGAGGCATGCATTCACTTTCACTCTCAGTGAAGTGCAGTGAAAGCCCTGTCTTGCAGGGAAAAATTTAGAGTGAACTCCCCTGCCCTCTAAATATCAAGCACAGTTCATTAAATAAATTATAATTATTTTCACGACTGGAGCTTTCAAAGGATTTTTTTCATGCCACTGAAGTCAAGCCAAAGCATGATATTTCGCGATTGAAATCATACCTTCTTTGTCAATAATTTGTTCAGCTTCCATGTTTTCTGTGAACATGCAACTTGAACCTTGCCAGTCTTCTAAAAGAGGTCGCGAACCACAAGTGAAATCCCTGCCAAACCCCCACTCATCCCCTGCATTGTGTAGTGAAGCCGTGAAAAAAGGTGCATTCCCTGACTACCAGAGAACCTAAATTGAGGAGGTGTAAACCCCTGGTTTGCCACTGGTATCCCCCAATTGGGGGGGGGGGGGGGGGGGGGGGTTTAAAAACCTTTTGCAAAAAAACAAAAGAAATTCCCAAAAAACTCCCATGATAAAGACCCTTTG
>Ga0126338_10000426_pt1 | contig 22387 bp, 15 predicted proteins | sample OrbCmetagenome_2_FD_92529 | JGI IMG/M metagenome (GOLD analysis project Ga0126338, IMG submission 92529) | Coral microbial communities from Petempiche,Puerto Morelos, Mexico - Orbicella C C metagenome | ecosystem: Host-associated > Invertebrates > Cnidaria > Coral | place: Petempiche,Puerto... | reverse complement strand
TCAACTTTGTTAAAGCAATTTCGTTGGCCTTCAACCAGCAAAAAAAAGTTCCGGAAGAAATGTTATTACCTATCCGAAATAAAATACCAGATAATGGAGACAAGTTGCCAAATTGGGAAGCTTCCAAAACTTTTTTCTACCAGCTGTATCTCGTGATCAAAAGGGCGGAATGAAGAATATTTTACGCCGCCAAAGACTTTCTCGATATAACGAGCCCAACAAAAAATTGGAGGGCTGTAAAAGATGGTACAAGCTCGGTACGAAAGTTTGTTACTGTTGGCATGTCTGAAGGCAGCGAACAGTCTACCTCAAAGGTAAGCTTGGTTATGTTTACAAGCTGGCAACCGGCACAAGAGTTTTGCATCTTTTTCAGTACAATCAAAAAACTGCTCAAAAGGGCTATATGAAGTTGAAAACCTTGGCTATATCATTCACATATCTATTGTATTTGAATCAATCGATGATATTGCGTAAGTTCGTTCAATCTCAAACATGAACTGACAACATGTTTACAGTTCGCGGGCAAACTTATGACACAAAAAATTGCGCTCGGAATAAATGTAGTGGATGAAACCATACCTCAGAGCTTGACTCCTGAAAACTGCTCGTGCTGCCAACATGATCGAAAAAGCTTTTACAGAGAAGAAAATTTCCGGAAACTACACGAGTATTTCACGTAATGCAGAAAGTCTGCTGAAAGCAAAGAAATCTGCATCACGCGTTTCTCCAAATATGGCACGAGTTGGGGGTGTGTGCTCATGTATCAACCAATCAGCGTCAAGATTGCTCAAAATTACAAGCCCGCAATTTTGAAAAGAACTAGCAGCGGTTCAATTTCAAAATGGCGGAAGCAGACGAAAGTGAAGACATCGATTACTACGCAGTTTTGAACGTCCGAAAAGAGGTGAATACAGTCTTCTTCAAATAAGTGAAGCTATAAATGTGTTGTTCTTGTAATTGGATGCAACAAAATTGTATTTCAGGCTAATGAAAATGAAATAAAAGCAGCCTACAGGCGCATGTGCGTGTTGTACCATCCAGATAAACACCATGATCCAGCCAAGAAGAAAGTGAGTAAGCTTTAAAACTGCTATTTACAGGAATCTTTTTTATGTTGGATTGTGTTATTGAAGTACATGAAATTTTTTTAAAGAACTATTTCCTCTGCATAAGCCAAATGTTATTGCAACAACAACAAAATAAAGTAATTAATAAAATATTTTGCCCAGTAAACTGAATGATGTAATCATATGAATAACAAAATTCCCGTGTCTGATTGGTTGGTATCTTTGAGGAGCGTGCAATATTGCCATGCCGGATTTCTTGGTGCACTTTAAATGAGTTATTCTAACCGTGTTTGATCAGCTGGTGGTAAAACAACAGAAATAATTATGCTACCGACTCTATTGGAATATACAGTAGTATTGATAGATGATATTCATGCTGCATGATGAGTCATTATTCTGAACAAATTATAATTGCTAACTAAAGTGCTCACACTGTCTTGAAACAGTCAAAAGTAACTTTGTTTATCATCTTACAAACTTGTGTTTACCATCTGGAAATTTCTTTTCCAGAGCCAGTATTTCCTAGACTTGATTTCCAGCTGTTTTGGGGGTCTGCTTGTGATCCTCCACTACACCTAGTGGTGTGAGCTCACAAAATGGCTGGAAATATGAGCCTAGTAAAATCAAGAAAAAATAAATGAGAAATTTTTTGACTGCCCTTTGTCCGCAGATTGCTGTAGAGCTGTTTAGTAAAATTCAAAAGGCCCATGAAGGTAAATTTGTGTCTAATATGTCAATACATGACTTTGTGTAATTGTGTCACCACAGGCTTTTAGCCAGGATTTGAAAAGTGGGCATCCAAAATGTGCTATAGGACCTGATCAAATGAATAATTTATAACTTAGGGAACATATAAAAAATAAAACAATTTTCTTTAATAAGTGGCCGTCCACAGGATGCCTGGACACCCATCTGGCTAGAAGCCTGTGTCAACAGGAGTTTAAACTGAAAAAAAGTGGAATGCATAATGTGGCCCATACTACTGTTAGAGGTTAATGAACTTCTGGTAAAACTTGAACCACTAGGAGTAAAGGTGGCTGAACAGTACACAATAGCTAATTCCCCTTTTGAGACATACCTGCAAGGAATCATGGTAGTCCACTATTCATCAAAATAAATATCCCATCCAAGATGATAAACACAAATAACATGATGTCCCCGCAGGCACATTTTAAAGAGGGAATTGGGCATTTTATAAATGGCAAGCAGTGAAACTCAAGACAATAATATTTTAATTTTTGAGTTCGTGGCTGTTTTATATTTTTTATTAAAAAAAAGGAATTGGTAATGATGAAGTGACATTTTTAAAAATGTTTAGTCCTTAGTAATCCAGAAAAAAGAGGAATTTATGATGTATATGGCCAGAAAGGATTGGATGCAGGTTGGGAGGTAAGCATGCATAACACAGCTGTACTGACGAAAAATTAGCTGACAGCTATGTTGTCGCAATCAGATTTTGCATCGAAACTCTCCTAATATGTCGTCACACAATGTTGTCCCAACAGAGCTGCTTTTGAATGATTTCTTGATGATAACCTAATGTAAGTTTACATGTCACAAGTCAAGGACTTCTGGACACATACTGTGGCATAAATCAGGGATATGTTTTGTCTAGAATTTGAGGCATACTCTGTCAAATGAGTATAACTATTTACATAGTTTTCAGTATTTTGCTTTTTATTTAATGATATGTTTTATATCTTTCTAGTATTGTCAGAAAACATTTAAATATCTAATGAGTCTTCTTGGCTTTTCTTGTAGATTATTGAAAGACAAAGAACACCAGCTGAAGTAAGTTTTAGTCAGAGTGATTGGTGTTTAATTTCTGCCAGTATGTGTTGTGCTACAGACAAGATGGTCAAATAAAATAAATTTTATGTACATGTGTGTACCAACCCTGCATAATTAAAAAATTAAAGTTAAAAAACGGTTTATTAAAAATTGCTTTCCACAAGAAAATCTTTAAACACTGTACACACTGGATAGCAAGTGATAGAGTCAACAGACTATAACATTATGCACCCTTTCAGTGTCAAGCTTACAGCCTGACTATGAATAGCATTTTGTGTGAATTGTGAAATGTTTTTTTTAGATTCGTGAAGAATATGAGAGGCTACAAAGAGAAAAAGAGGAGCGGCGTTTACAACAAATCACAAATCCAACAGTAAGGCTGAACTGAAAAGTGCCTATTGCCTGAGATTAGTTTTAGTATTAATTAAAATAAATTATCATTAATTAAGATAAATTATAATTAATTAATTTAAATTATTATGAATTAAAATAAATCATGCATTCAAGTAAAAATAATTATTTTTTACTTGCATAATTTATTTTACATTCCTTCATGGTTTTCTTAAAAAAGCAGTCACAGGTTATTTATCAGAAAGTTTGTCAACATGTATTCATTTCTTGTGATTATTTAGGGCAGTATATCCGTTGGAGTGGATGCTACTGATTTGTTTGATCATTATGAAGATTCTTTTGATGAAAGGTAAGTGTTTTAATTTAATTAGAAGTTACAGAAGATTGTTGCACAGAACCAAAACTAGTGAAGAATTTGTATCTGTAAGAGTAACTGTAATTTTAGTAGTAACTTTATTAATATTTTTTATTTTTGTTTCATTGTAATATTGTTTAACCTTGAATTTCAGAGTTTTGCCAAATATTGAAGTGAGGTCAATGTCAATCTCACAGTCAATAGAGGTATGTAAATAAAGTATTATTATCACTTCTTCGGGCATTGTGGCGCATTTTGTAGGTTAAAGTGGAGAATTTGAAAGTTTAGCAATTGTACATTTAATTTCAACACTTACCAATAAGCTTTATCGAACTTTCCTTTCATGTCTTCTACAATTTTTCAAAACTCAAATGTCAAGATTTTGTAATTTCCATGGAGTGCTTTAAAAGGTAATTTTCAATTTATAAAGCAAAAAAATTTTCTTCTTTTCTTCCTCCAGGCACCTCTTACTCGTACAGATACACTCACTTTAGGTGGCTCTTTAGATGTCAAGAATGGAAATGGTAGTGGGAGTGTTTCAGTGGCAGCAAAGAGGACTCTGTCACACAGATCATGGGGCGAGGTGAGTGATTATCATTGGTAGAGCTCATCACCAATGATGTTGAGTACCCAGGGGTACTTCCTATAATGGCCTCCATGGGGAGGCTCGGCCCGAAAGGGTTACCTTTTTCAGGCTTCAGGTATATAAGAGGGTAGGGATTTTACAAGTTGAAGTGTTTGAAAGGGTAGGGAAATCTGCCATTTAAGTCCAACTTTAACATGAACTGAATATCAAATACGTGTACTTGTTTTTCTGGTTAACGCCACTTCTGGTTATGCTTGGTGTTCTCCTGTAATATTATTATATTTGAGAGGGTATAGGAAAGGCGTGTAACACCTTTTTTCAATAAAAGGTATATGAAAGGGCTACCTTTTCTGTCAAAGTGGTATACAAAAGAGTAAGGGGTTGGACCTTGGGGCAGAGTCTCCCTGTATACAGTTGTGTAACTAGAGTAAGCCCCAGGTTTGAGTATAGTGAAATATTTTGTTTTAAAGTTAATTAGGTCTTGTCTTGAATAACTCATGTCTGCATTGACAAAAGTGTTCTTACCAGCATTAAATTTACTGGTACTATTGGACTTGAATATCTGGAGGAAACATTTTTTTAAATACATGTAATAGTAATACAGACAGAGGATTCATTTATTTGGTGATATTTAATTTCAGGCAATGTTTGAGGCTGGGAATGGTCCTACACTAACATTTCGAGCATTTACAAACCTTACGCAAAGAAGGTGAAAAATATGTAATTATTTAGCTTTGTCTTTAATTATTTGTTGTTTCTCTTGTCAAATATAATTTATGAAATGTTATTAATAATAATTACATTGCCCTTAACTCCTGAGTAGTCTGATAAATAAAGTGATGGCGACCATTGCAAATCTATCCCCACCCCACTAAAAGCATACTAGTTTCTATCATTTATCAATTCTCCTTAAGTCTCCCCTTTAAACCTCCATCTTGCTCACTGTTTGTAAAATGAGCAGTGTCTTATTTATCTGATCTTTCAAGTAGTTTTTGATTACCTTCTCTTTGTTTGTTTTCTTTTCTTTCTTTTTTAATACCATAGTTATGTAATTGGAGGAGTTGCTCTTAAAAGTGATGGAAGTGCTTTGTCTGCTGGATTTAACTGCAGTAAGTACCAAATTAAAGCCAATAAATATCAATTAAAAGCAAAATAGTTTTAACCTCTGTATAAACCTCACACTTGACACTTTCAGCAAGTCACCCAGAGTCTGAAAGCAGTGTGCAAAGAAGGTTGTGTCCGACAGCCTGTTGCTGGTAGATTTTGCAGTCAGGCTAGAAGATTCTTTTCTTTACTTTCTTGACAGATAAGTGAAGTTTTGTGAGAAAATGTTTTGAGGAAATTCAAATAATTTTGGGATTACTGTAAAAAATGAAATTTGGGGAGGGGAAAGGGGGGGCGGGGGGGTGGTTTGAGAGTGAATTTTGGGTCAATAAATCATTGATAGTTACTTCCAAAAATTGGTTTCTTTGCACCCTGGAAATTTCTTTTACGTGAATTAGGTGTGATAAAAAATGCAACCAATTAAATATTATAAATAAAAGAACTGATGTCTAAAGTTGTTCAGCTCTGAATCCTATATATTATATCAATTGGTCGTGAAAGCTTACCATAACTGTTCTATTTTCCTTCACTAGTGGTTGCTAGGCAACTCGACAGACACACTATAGGTTATATAACATACAGGGCTGGAATGCAGTCATCCATGACCACAACTCTTATAAGGGAGACTGAGAACAGCAAAGCAGTCATTACAATTCAGGTATTAACACATCCTTCATAATTATATTGTCTCCTTGAAGTGTCAATGTACTGTCGATTACACAGGTGAAAATTAAGACTTGTCTAGCAAATTTTTATCCATTTCTCGGAACTAAATTCAAGTCAACACAATTTATTTTTCTCAGTGAATCACTTTTTACCTAGGATTTCTCTCTTGTATGTTTGCTCAATTTTGGGTCATTTTATGAGCTCAGTGTCCTTGCCCTACACCAAGTCCATTTGAAGGAGGATGATAAACATATTCCAAAAATGGCTGCGAATCTAGCTCACCTCATGATTGGCTAGATCTAAGGAATTTACTTAAGAATTGCAGAAACCTATAGCTTAAATGTACTAAACATCTCTTTTCATTTTATTGAATGCAAATGTAGTTGGCACTTGATAATTCCACTTTACTAACTATGCACTTATTGCTCTCCATCATTATTTTTTCTTTATTTCATTTTTTAGCTTGGTGTCCCAAGTTCATTTACATTAGCATCTTATACAAGAAAAATAGAAAAGAACACAAAACTCAGAGGCTACATAAAGTATGTCTGCTTTTTCTGTCCTGATCTAATACTTAATTTTCTTTTTGTGAAGTGTTTGATACATTCTTTTGTAGATAAATTTTTATTACACGACATGCTCTTTCATTGTGAGTGAGTTAATCATATGTCAATGTCATTGAGGTTTGCCTGCCTAACACATATGTTATCACTTCTTCAGACTTGGAACATTTGGTTCTATGGTTGCTTATGGATGTGAAAGACAGATTACAGAGCACAGTAAATTAACAGCTACAATGTGTATTGGGTCACCTGTTGGTGTGTTGGTTAAAGTAAAGTAAGCATAGATAATATGCACAGTCACATAGCACAGCGCTTATTGGATGTGTTCTCATGAAATACTTCTGTCAAAGAGGAGCCCTTGAAGCTTTCTTCACATATCAAAAGAATTCCATGTATACTCTTTATGACCAAAACCTGTGATTTTCCTCACCCTATTTATGACCTGAAAAAGTAGCTTATTCTAAAAGACATATCTAGTTCAAGACTAGAGTGCAAAAACCATACCCTATTTATGACCAAAATAGCTAAAAACCTTACCTTTTGGGGCCACACAGACCTATATAGCTCATATAGGGGAGTACCCCCTCCCCCTGGGAGGCAAGCACTCACATGATTTGCAAACTGGCCCATTTATTATTATACATCTGGATAGAGACAGTACTAGCATGTCTCACACCCAAACCTCTTAATGCAGAGGCCAACATGCTAGGGGTTTTCGCAGCTTATTTGAAATGCAAAATTCAAGGCCTGAAAAGTCTGTGAAGAGCATGTTTATGAGCTTATAGACCTTGAAATTTATAGTTTTCATTATTTAGTACCTCCACATTTCCATGTGAAATTTGATATTTTTTAATTTTAAAGAACAGATGTTTCACAGTCAAGTAATGTCTTGGTAGAAAGGATTAAGCTGCCTCGAAAGTAATTGAAAATTTTGGTGCATTCTAAACGGAGGGTTTAGTACAAGGGAGGAGCTTAAAATATAGAGAGAAGTAAAAAGAAAAGAGGGTAGAGGGTAGAGGGTAAAGAAAATTTTGTCTCTGGATTAAACATTAAGAGCATGTTTTCAATTGTGTTATCATTCATTAATGCAATGTTGTTGTTTTAAATTTTCAGATTGACGCGTGCATCTCAAGTGTATAATTTTCCAATCAACCTGTCAGAGGAAATCAATCCAGCAGCCATATTTTACGGCACAGTAGTACCAGTGGCTGTGTTCTGGGTTGTTAAGATGCTAATTGTCAATCCATTTTTAAAGATGGAAAAAGAAATGTAAGTGAAAAATGATGATGTTGGGTATTTCAAAGGCATAAAAATCATGCCAAAAATAACAAATTAAACATCTTCCATGTGACATTGAAGAGCGAGGTTTAAAGGAAATGTTTGCTGATCAGACAGAAAGCAATATTGTGATAATTATTGCTTTGGTGATTTATTGTATTACAGTGTCAATCATAGTTTTTGCAACAGGCGTTAGCTTAAAAAAGTGTATTCACAAGTACAGATCTTTGGACTCCTATTCACAATTCAAAAGAAAAGGCTATGAGAAGATTGATTCTGGGCAATGTTTCACCCTTGTAAGTAAAAAAATAGCAAATGGATTATCTCTGCACTGGCTTTCATGGTATCACCACTTGCAAACGAGACTTGACTGGCAGGCTACGCCCTAATTATCTTGTATATTTTAAGCAATAAAGCAAATTTTTAGGGTGTAGATGCGATACATTGCGTTTACCAATACAGTACTTATTAAAAATTTTCCTTAGTTAGTTGAATGTTGTTTTGTCTGAACTTTTTTTTTTCAGGGAGTCTGAAGCTAATCAAGCCAAATATGCCAAACAAATGGCTGAGAAGAAAAGAGATGCAGAGAACAGTGTAAGTCAGTAGCTTGTAAAGAATACATTGCTAAGCTTAGAATCTCAATGAGTAAAGGTAGTTAAAGTCTGCATATGAGCCAAGTGGCCCATCAGGCTGGTGCTTATCCGGTTTCTGTGGCATGAAGCAACTAGGAGTATTTCTACTCCTCACTGGAATGGGATACTAGTCGATCGCAGGGTTACATTAAATTCGCTGGTACCCATTTGTAAACCTAGGTGGGGAGAGGCACTGTGAGAGTAAAGTGTCTTGCCCAAGAACACAACACAATGATCCCAGCTGGGGCTTGTAGACAGACTATGGATTGGGCTGACCTTTTGTGAGTGGCTCCTAACACTGTGATACCCTCTACTGTGAGCTAAGAACAATGTTTGTGTTCTTGACTGGGATTATTGTTTGGCTGTTTTCAGATACGACTCATGCAAGAGACCTGCGAGAGAACACTAGAATACGAGACTGCCAGGCATGGTATGAAAGGAAGAGTTATTAGGCATTCATTCAACTTCACCTTTAAATTGTTTAATTAAATAGTTGTGTTTATCGCGACAGTAAACAGAGCTTTATTGTGGTTTGCAGGGTTAGTGGTAGTGAATGCTTGGTACGGACATTTGATATCCATGGGAGAAAGGTGAGTTGTGTTTGAGAAACAACTGACACACTGTAACCAATCGCAGATAAGATACTGTCTTCTCAGCCAATCAGCGACAGCAACTAAGTCATTCATGGCTTGACGCGCGCGAATTTTCCCGCGGTCTACACCGATAACTTGTTGTTTCAACCTACATTACTTGCAAAAAAAATCGGACATAAAAATTTCAGACGTTTAATTGTTGGACACTTTTTAGTTGTATGGCACTTCGCTGAAACATATCTAACGTAAATTTATGCCTACAAAACACATTTTACACTGAAACAACCTCTGTGAAAATGAAAGTTGTACTGCACCCTCTAGGTTTTACAGATGCACCGACAGGAAAATAAGAAAAATTCTTTTCAGCCGTTACGTCACTCAAGCAGTGTCTCAACTCCATAAAGGAAACTAGTGGCTTTGGAGCTATTTGAAGTTTTATACTGTACTGTAAATACTTCGGACGCTTAAAACTTTCGGACGGTTTAATTTTCAGACACTTATTTGCCCGAAATTAAAATCGTCCAAAGTTTGTTGCAACTAACCTAGTTTCTTTATGGTGTTTTTCTTTTTGTAGTTCAGAGGGCGTCCACCGAGGTCCCAGTAAAGTGATCGATGTTACTGTCCCTGTGCAGTGCCAAGTAAAGGACTCGCGTCTCTTTCTTACAGAGTCTCCCAAGGTAGGATCATGGGAGCGGGTTGGTGTCCTCTGCTGTACGGAAAATACAGACTTTTTTATCAGTGTACCTCAGTAACGTATATCCAGATATTTTACAATCATGTTGTCGTCCGTTTGTTGGTCACTTAGAACTCAAAACCTGGTAGATGAAAAGGGTGAAAGGCAATAACAGGTTTTTAGAAGTCGTGCGAAATTTTAGCCTGAATTTTAGCCTTATCGAGTTGGGAATGTTGTGTTGCTCGAGGTAACGGTTGAAATTCAGGCTCACGAAGTATATGCAAGCCTTTAATTTAGTAGATTTTTTCTCGGTTCTTTCTACCAAGAGAAGTTTCCTCGTCTCTGATTCAGTGCAGCTGAGGTATTTCCCAATGACGATATGAGTAATAAGTAATTAATGACGATTCGCCCGATTCTGATTCTGGCAGAATCAGTGTTGGTTTTCTCCACTCTGAATTATCTAAAATGCTTTTTTTTCCTTCCTTACAGAGTAATCTGAGTGGGTTTTACGATCCCTGCCCTGAAGAAGAAAAAATGCTGAGAATACGATATCTGTTCAGAGACGCAATGCACGAAGTTACATACGGGGATAAGGAATCTGTACGAATACCCAAACAATGTAAGCACTGCACGCTTTTTACGGCAAAGCGTGCCAGGTTTTAATCTTTATGTTGGTTTTCCCATTTCTTAGCCAATCAGAAACCACGTTATTCTGGGAGGCGGGGAATTAAATTAGTCACGTGATGGTGGTTCTTTGATTGGCGTCACAGAAGATTGGAAAACCGTCAAAAAGTTTCAGAAAGCTGTCTCCCCAAATATCCTCTTGATTCCACTCTCTTGTTCATCACTTGAAATTTTATCTATTAGAAAAATGGAAATGCATTTCTAATGAGCAAGAAGAGAGGAGAGTCCAAGGAAATGGTCGACGTAGAAAAATTTCCGCGTGGAAATTTTTATGTATTGTGGTTTTCGAAAATCCAAGATCGAACAAAACATGTCATAGAATACCAATACAGGTAACTTGACTTAAACACTGTGAGGATTACTGCGCCTTTCAATAACATTCGGGTTCTAAAATTCAAAGCTCAACCGACAAATGCGTTTTTCGCTACCGTCAATCAAATGTTCGGCGGCTCCTCCCAGCTTCCGACTACTGCCGTGCGCGCGGTAATCAAATCGTAGAGCACAGTTCAGACAACGAAACAGTGCTCGGCAGTAGTCGAAAGCTGGGAGGAGCCGCTGAACATTTGATTGACGGTTGCGAAAAACGCATTTGTCGGTTGAGCTTTGAATTTTAAAGTCCGTATGTTATTGAAAGGCGCAGTAAAGTTGCAAGCTTGTGGGACCGTATAGAAAATAAAATTTAAAAAGACAAGTAAAAGATAAGCCATGAACGGGGAAGTGATTTGCCTTAGTCAGTTTTGAGAAATTGTTTTCTTTCCGTCTTATTTTCTCGACATTTCTCAGGATTTTTTAATTGAAATGCAAGAGCGTAGTTTCTTTGTGAAAAGTAGCAGGATTTGTCGTTGGTCCAATTTAACGTTTGTTTTCTCCTTTTCAGCTCATAAAATTCGTTCGACTGAAGAGAATTTAACAGAGTAAACAACGCGTTATTTAAGACGTCCGTTTTACTGGAACAGAGCGAGGTACTACATCATCCAACTTCTATCAAGTCGAGGTGCTTGTGGTTTTATAATCAGTGAAAGATTTGGAAGACTTCACGCACCGGATGAAAAGCAGTTTGAGCTCCGTGAAATATATTGAAAAGACAACAGACTCCTATGTTGGCTTCATGTTTCGAACATTTGGTGTGTGTAAACCAAGAACATTGAAATATCAATTGAAACAAGCGAGAAGATGCGTAAAGGCCTACTTTATAGGCGATGTTGTCAAATGAATGATGCAAGGGCGATTTTAAGGATACAAACGAGGAAGGAGAAAAAGGCGAACGTTTTTTTATGATTAATAAAACTGGGATTAAAACATTGTGGCAAAACCTTTTCCTGTTTAATACATTTTTCTTTCCTTTTGTTAATGCCTGGGTGGCTCATGGTTAGTTTGCTAGACTCCAGATTGAGCGGTCCGGGTTCAAGCCCTGGCCGGGGACATTGTGTTGTGTTCTTCGGCAAGACACTACTCTCACACTGCCTCTCTCTGCCCAGGTGTATAAATTTGCATCCGAATTTAATGCTGGGGACAACGCTGCGATGGATTAGAGTCCCGTTCAGGGTAGCCTGCGTCGAAGACGGAAATTTAAACGCGGTTGGTAGCGTCTACGACACAGGCTAGTCCAGGGGGAGTAGAAGTATACCAAGTCGTTTCGTGATATGATAAGCTCGGGTCTGATCGATCACTTGGCTCGTAGCATACGTAGACTCTTTTTTCCTGCACTATTGCCCTCCGAATAGTAGCAAACCCGTTGATGACGTTGAACTACAGAGATTATTAGGGAGAGATTGTTAGTTCCTGTTTGCGTGCGAAAATTCGGACTCGAGCAAAAACCAATCAGAAACGCTACGTGGATGAGCGTAACCAGTGTGGAATGGGCCATCAGGTAGCTTGCAAAGGAGCCGGCGGAGGAGATATCATTAAAGTGAAATGACAATAGCATTTGAAATTAAAGACTGCCTGCATTAACCTCAGTTGCAAGCTACTTGTACTTCCTCGTACTTCAATTTGCCAAAAAAGGTAAATATGAAATTATTTGTTTTGAAATTAACCACGGTGTCTACACCTCTTCCGGGACCTACTCCATGAATGTTTCAGCTTATTAAACGGAGAGACCCTGGGCTCGAACATGTTCTTACATGAAATACCTTAAGGAAGTGCTTGTAATGGCGGATTATCATGGGGGTTGACTTACGTCCTTACGGAAAGCTGCCCGCCTTGGCAGTGTGGTGTTTCTTTGGGACGTGCTTTTATTCCTTTATAGCATATCAAATGTTTAATGAGAGAGGAAAGAAGAATCGGGTAAGTTTTCTTTTAATTTCTTTTTCTTTTTCTCAAAAGTTCATATTAGCTCACCAGATGCGCACGCGCTCAATGTTCTTCTAGGATACTCTCTCGCTGCATTCCAGAATTACAGCGAGATAGTATTCTAGAAGCAAATTGGACTATAAGCTTAAGCTTGCATGTATAAGCTTTTTTTAAGCTTTATATGTAACATGTAGATCCCAAATGGGTGTAAAATTGGTGGGTTTTGTATTCTCTGGGGTCATTTCTCTGCTACAGTGTACTAGCTTTTAGGATGAGCTGCTCTGCGAGATGTTTTTCTACATTATAGTTTTTTTATTTGAAGAGGAGAGGAGGAGGCTTATGTGTTTTGTGTGTATGGAACATATTTGTATTTTGGAGATGTTTTTAAACACCTCAAATGAACCTTTGTCTACACCTCCATATCTCCTTTTTGCCTCAATTACTTCCTGCATGGGAAATGGGCATTTTAACAGGAGTCCAATTAAATGCAAAATGGAAGATGATTACAAAACAATGGAGTGATTTCATGGGACTGGTAGGTCCTTTCTGAGTATGACTCAGGCAAGTGCAGCTTGAACCAGTGTGCATACTGTGAGACTCAAGGGTGCGACATAGGTTTAAAGGGATGCAGGATAAAAGTGAAAATGTAGGTGGGATGTGGGACTACACTAATTTAATGGCAGGATACTGGATAAGAATACTTTGGTGGGAGTGGGATTTGCTTAGTTTGACTGGCAGGATGTGGGTAGTTTTGAAAGTGACGATGTGATATGGGATGAAAAACAGAAAATCACACATTACAACGATCTGACCAGGCAAGATCAGGATTAACATTCTGAGGGAGGTGGGAGGGTGGGGTTGAGCCAAAAATAGTGGTGGGATTCATGATTAAAAAAGCCTGTGTTGGACCCTCAAACTAAGCTTATGACAAGAAAAGGAATAATATTATGGAAAATGTTAATACTTTCTGTTAGCATGTTTCTGGCAAGCATTATTACTTTATTTTTGTTTTGCTTTGGTAGAGACATATCCGTGCTATGCTTGGAGTTGAGGCTCCTGAACTTTCTGCGGAAGACGAGGAATGGCAGACCCTTATAAATGAAACCACCTATAGCAAAACAGAAAGCATAAAAAGAAACAGCAGATGACAATATGGAGTCTTGTCTTCCTCTCAATCATGTTGCAGGAGCCATTTAATCTATGAATGTGTATGACTGATAGCGGCAATGTTGAAAAAACTCTATTGTTGAAAGATTTTCTCAACTCTGCATCATACATTTTTAATGTCCAGCTTGAAAAAAAAATTGTTCAGCTAAAGCAAGATGCTTCTGTAAAGATAATAGTTTTCCTCATTCTCACAACCTATATTTTGAAAGTGGTTGTAAAAAGGTTGAGAGAAGTTAGGGATTCATCAGTCTCCAACAGGATGGTGACAGTATTAAACAATTTTCCCTCAGCCATTTCATTAAGAGGTGGTATCTCCAGTAACTTCAGGCTATGGGTTAGAAACAGGTCATTCTGAGAGAAACAAGGTATAGTGTTAAGGAATTTAACACAATTTCTCCCCCTCCCAGGGGGGGACTCCTATCTAAAAATCAGGCCTGCGTGTCAGACATTTTGAAAAGAACCTCCAAGAGTTACCAAGGTCCTGTTTTGTGGGCATGGCTTGAATTTTTTTTCACCCTAAGAGGAACCGATGAGACATTAAAAATCCATTGATTGTCAAATATCTCCTGTCATATTTTTTTGGCGCAATACCGTAAAAGGTACTGTCAAAGTTCCCACTGTGGACCTTTTGAGGCTGAACACCCTAAGAGTTAGCAAAACCACTTTTTAAACCTTTTTATATTGGAATTCCCCTTCCCCCGGTTTCTTCCCTTTTCTTGATCGTGTTTCACTTCCTTTTATGTTCTCGCAGTGTCTATGAAGGTAACAAACACTTAAATTACACAAGGGTTTTGTTTTTGAAGATGAAGATTTTTAATCAGTAGTGAACAAAAATAAACCTTGACTACAATTTTGCAATCTTCATTTTCATGTATCAAATATGGAGGAGAGTAATAATATTGTTGTTTTAGTGCAGTGTTGCTACTCATTAAAATAACTTTGTTTTCTTTGAAGTTTTTGTAGTATTGCAACAAATTCAGTGATTTTATGAAATATTAAATATGGCCTTTCATCAAGGCCAATGCAATCTGAGATTTAAATTAAAAAGGAATAAATTATTCTAATTTAAATAAATTAATTGCTTTGTGTGACATATTAAATGTTTTATAATAAACTATGACAAACAGGAGTCAGTGAAGTGCCAAGATATGTAATAAAAGTCAATAAAATACATCAAACTAATGTCTACCTGATATATACTACTGATAAATTATTTTGTCATCTCTACCTACTCAGTGAGAACATTTTACAGTTGCATGTTGATAATGATTGTTTACAATTTTCACAACTACCAACGATAATAACCATTTGACCAGGCTATGACTTTGCAATATTTTAGTACAGTTTAACTGCGTCAAATATGAAATTTATCTAAAAAGAGTATAAAAAGTGCCTTTAAACCTTGTCACAAAAGTAGTGAGGTTTGACATTTCATCTTTTTTCTTTTCAAAGTTATGTCTCCACTTTCTCAGTAAAAACTTTTTCTGAAGTGTGAGTTTGCTATTTGTTTAACTGTTAACGAGTGAAATGCATATAAATAAGTGATAAACAGACGTAGAACACAGGCAGATCTAGGGGGTACGAACCACCACTGAGACGAAGCCTTCTTCATATTCACTATTAAAATTTATTTACCTCACCAATCAGCTATGCCATTACTTAGTGGTGCACCCCCTCCTAAGAAAACTCCTGCATCCGTCCCTGTAGAAAGTGGCTTGAGTATAAACAGTATTTATTTATTGCTTAATTACTTAAGTTATCGCAAAAGCTGAAGAAAAGTTTAAAAAGTTTTGGTGCTAAGTCTGTATGTCATTCAAGATTACGAAATTTCAAATTCGTTGGATTCTTTAAGATGTCTAGAAAATTAGAAATTACATTTTATTATCCCGTGAGTTGTAGAGCGCTATTCAATTTTGTTGTTCGTTGAGCTCGGTGATTGGTAAAGAGAACATAGTCAACGCAGCGAGTGACCAATCAGAACGAAGTTCATATTCAGCCAATCAGGTAGAGTAAGCATGCCTTGACTCGCGCGAATTTTCCCGCGCTGTTCACCGGTCGCATGCCAGTTCAGTAGTTTTTCTTTCTTTGTCAAAATAGAACAACAATTGAAAAAGCGTTGTACTCTCTTAACAGTGCAATGATTTTGGTCGCCTTCCTTGCTTCCCTCTCGTTTTCGTCGTGTTTAATGAGTTCCACATCTCGGCGTATGGATTACTCTGCGGGTTTTGACTTCGTTGAAGGAACTTTCTTTTGATGGTAATTGTCACCTTTTTCCTCGCGCATCTTCGTAACATTTTCTCTGCCTCTAAAAACGTTGCGCCCACCAAACTTTCTCCGCTGAAATCAACGATTTCATCTCCATTCTGCAAAAATTCCTGTGCACCCCCGGTAGCTGGAACTTCTGCAATGAATATCGGGAGGTCTCCGTACGGAGAAAAAACTCCCCCTCCGATGGTAAATCCCCAATCACTGGCTGTGCTTTCGCGTTGTAACTCAACGGTGATAGTTTTCCTCTCAATATAATGCTTCCCCGTAAACTTCCGAGCTGAGCTCGAAGTTTGATACAGTGAAGAGTTGGATGCCGAAGTGGACACGATGCTTCGCCGAACGCGCGCCGAGGAACTTCGGCCAACGGTCGCTGGTCTCTGAGACGTGATCGAGTCCCAGGGAAGAGGGAGTCGTTGTCTGGTCGTAAAAGCAGGCCAAGTTGCCCTTACATCACAATGCTCGATGGTGCTTTGTCTTTTCAAGGTGCTCTGCCGGTTTCGCGAGCACCTCAGAGCTACCGTGGTGGAATGCAAAGTTGCTTTATCCTCGTGGATTTGTGGTAGGTCGAGAAATGGTTCACAGCGCGCGAAGCTCTTAAGTGACAGTGAATCTGAGGTCTTGCTCCATTCGGGGATAGCACCGTCTTGACATACTGCGTAGTCACTGGTTTCAGGATTAGTTGACAGAGTATGCAACTGGAGGGAAATATAGAGAACATGAATGTTAGTTTAATAACGTAATAACTACTTTCTCTGTCTCCGACCGAGTTAAAATTTAGAACTCGTAGAGTATCAGCCATGGAAAACCGTTTCGTTCTAGTTCAGTTGGACACAGTATAGTGAAGCCAAATGAAATAGGCTTGTCAAATTATAACCACCCTCCCCCCCTAAAAATTAGTGCTGAAAACCTCATATACCTAAATACCTAATTATTTAGTTTCTTTTCACAAAATTGTCAAATTATCTACTTTATCAATAAAATTCACCTCATTCCCCCTTGTGCTCTCCTGATTGCCTTTCTCTGTCCCAATGCTCACGCGACCAGTCAATTCATCCTCCGTTGGCCCGACGAAGGAAGTGACGCGCGAAACTCGCTTAACAGGTTTGACATACGGGCAAGCCTGCTTAGTGACGTCGATAACGGACGAGAGCGTCCTGGGGATGATACTCGAGCTGGCTGCTTCCTCGATAACGCTTCTTCTCTTCTTCGGTGACGCGATGTTGTTGTTCACCTTCTTGTCTTTTTTCTCGTGTTTCAAACGCTCCAAGATAGCGCGGTTCGCATCTTTTTTCCTCGCTACAACCAACGTCACGACTGCTGGCAGGGATCTGAAGATGGCCAAGGCTTCAGCGTGTGTTTTCCCGCCAAGAGCTTGGCCGTTAGCCTCCAGAAGTTCGTCTCCATTTCTGACGCGGCCGGATTTGGACGCGGAGGAATTGGGTAGGATGTCGTTGACGTAATGATTTTCCAATGGTGTGTCGGCTCCTCCCACCAAGACAATACCAAGGAAGCCATTCTGTGGCTTGATCAACTGTGCATGATAGAAGAAAAAAACAGGTTTACCTTTTTCTCACTACAGTAGTTATCATCGATAAAGATCATTCTTTGTGCGCGGGACAACTAAACTCTTAAAATTGCATGGCTCGACACCAATGCAAAACTTCAAAAAGGCCTTCAAATACGGGGGGTAGAGGGGGGGAGGCGGGCAGGCGGGAAGGGGCTGTGCGGGCACTCCCATATATTAGCTCTATGGGTATGTGCCGCTGTGAAGAGTGTGGTTTTCAGGCAGGTTAGTCTGGGATAGCGTACAGAAATCAGACAGTTTTGGTCTAGGATAGGGTACAATGTACCGGAAAAGTGGCCAGTGAATAAATAATTTAGTCCAGAACAGAGTTTACCCTGAATTATATATGCGTAGTTGGCGTATGTTGGACCACGATAGTGATAAAGTTTCTGTAAGGAAAATAGCCAGTCTGGGATAGGGTCGGGGTTTTTGGTGCCTAGTCTAGAATAGGGTTGCAAAATCAAGCTGATCGTGGTCTAGTAAAGGGTAAGGGTTTCAGTATACCTGCGATACACCCCTAACCAGTGAGAAGGGTTAGTTTTAAGTCAAACCAGTTTGCCAAACTGGTTCGCCCTAGACGATTCCAGCGTTCGTTTTATCGAAATTCTAAGCTATTTTCATAATGTTATCTCCGATTACCTTCGATTCAAGATAACGCGCAAAATCTCCGCCACAAATTGAGCACGTGAAGTCAGTTAATCGTTTCCCGCCGAGCCGTTACATTACCTCACGCGTCGATGCACTTCAGAATTAATTAGTACCACACGAACATACATTAGCATAATAATGCCAATATCCGACACGTGCTCCAATGATAAACAGGTGTTATGTAGAAACGGACCGGCGTGAACAATTGAGCACCGTGCTGAAAAGATTCTCTCACTTTGAAAAAGAAAAAGAAAAAAACAATTTATCCGTGGAGTACTACATTTATACTAAGATAGCGAACTCGATGATCTAGTTTCAGGACATTGATTTCGACGAGAATCAGTAGACGATTGAAGTTTACGTGAAAGGATATATCAGTTTCTATTACATGGTATTGATTCGATTCATGAGAAACCGTATTTGTACATTTCGTTATTTTAGTTAATTTAAACTCTGAAAGACTGAAAATATTAAAATCGTTAATTATTTTAGTTGAAATCTAAAAAAATCAAGGAGATTCAAAATGAACTTATTCCAAAGTACCCCAGATTTGTCATATCGTTATGTAGCAAGTGCAACAATACTTCTTCACTTGCTCTACGTACCTTTGAGAAGTAACATGTCATTGTGCCAGCGGGAGTGAAAGTGATTGAAAGAAACAGATGTTTTGTCCTTAGTAATCAAGAGATTAGGAAAATTAATGGATTTCACTTACAAATCGAACACGGCACGCGAACAAAAGGCATCATGTCGCGTGGCGTGAGATAATAAACAATTTATTTCCACGATACGGAGGGAATACTAGAAAGATATCGTTCAACGCAAAAAATATTGGGTTATTTTACTTTTGAATACAAAGTACAATGAAATCTTTCATTCAGTGAAGCCTGTAAGTGACAGTTTGTCAAAAAAAAAAATACTGGGTGTGTACTTTGTATAAAATTATTGTGAAAACATAAATACAAACTCATAATTAAATCTTAAAATTGTAGAATCTTGACTCGAGTAAGTTTAGCCATAATTCAAAAAGACGTAAACGAAACGCCTAGCTTTAAAATTTTCCTTTCACTGCAATTTTTCTTATCCAGGCTTTCGTGCTGTACTTGATTAGGAGGCTTTTAATTTGGTCTTCTTGATCGTGATTAAGTTTGTACCCCTGGGGAAATTTGTTCTTTTGTTGTTACAAAATCCAAGAAACAATTGAAAACACAAACGGTTTTTTTGGGAACCTTTGTTATCGGTGGTTGAAAAGTTCACGTTGACATTGATACAGCCCTGAAAAATAAGATGCCGCAGAGATGTGAAATAGCATAAATCACATTTCGGACATAAACTGAAAAGTGAAAGACCTCTTTTACTACTTTCAAGTAAAATTACTTTGTTCAAATTCTTGTTTCCACTTTCCCTAATGATTCTTTTATCTCTCAATGTTTCGTTCAGCATTTCCAACGAACTTTTTTTTAAAATTTACCAAACCTCCACTTGTAAAGTTATGACAGTTATTAATTAAAACAACTCCTGCCTTGAAGGGATCCACAGGTTGTATGCTTGTTTCATAACCTGAGCACAACATGTACCGCGCGTTTTTCGATGTTAGAAAATTGAGCTTGTTTACTGGCGGAAGTTTCGATCCCGGAAACAAAGACACTTAGGTGTAATCATATACAAATACTCCTCTTCGCTTTCAGACGGAAGTTTCTGTGCAGTTTTCGTTTGGGAGCGGTGAGACCAGGACGAAATCCTTTACATGAAAATCAAGTAGACGATCTTGAAGTTGCGTTACAATTGACTGATTTACGATCACTTGCTTTGTATATTTGTTCTCTAACTGCACACATTGCGCGGTATTTTAAACCGATCAATCTGCGATCAGACGGGATCAGCTCTCTCAAGTTGAAGGGAAATCTCTCGTTAAAAGGACTATTTTAAAACAAATTGAAGCGCCTACATAGCTATGGCTTGATAGAGCTTATTTTCCAAGAAGGAATTGAGCGCCAAAAATTTCCGCGTTCTTTAATAAGGCATGGCTTAGAAGTGAAAGTAAAATAGGAACGAACCTGTATTGAAAAAACTCCCTCCTCGTCTTCGTCTTCTCCACCCTGGTGGAAAACCTTGTTGTTTTGAGGTTGTTGTACTTCAGTGTTAATCTTCTTCTCTTCTTTATTTGACCAATAATTCTTCAACACCGCGCGCGGACTAAAACTCTCCAAGCGCGCTCTTTGCTTCATTCGTTCACGGTCAGTGATCGGCTGACTGCTAATTTCTCCCAAAATTTGTCTGCCTTTCCACGAATTACGCGCCATTCCTTTGCAGTCGATCGGCTCGCAAAGAACAGGGTAGATTTCGCTCGGGAAAGGAGTCTTGGTGTAAAAGTTTTCGTCGTTTCGCGACGTTTTACCTTTCAAAAAGTTGTACGCCTTTGACAAGAACGACATCGAGTTTGGCGCTCTCATATTCACTGGTGTATGAATTAATGTTTCAGTCAGTGCTTTCAGGAGTCTTTCCGCGCGCCTTCCAGCTTCATCGGGAAAATTTGCTGCTGATTATAACAATTTCTAGTTGCTGTGGTTGTCTGAAGGGATCAGCTCTCAAACTGCTCTTCGCGGTCTCCTCTATAAGCCTGCGTTTAAGTTCCACTACATCTGTTCCAACGAGCCTCGTGTTTTTGTCGTCAGCTCTTTGTTTTCCTGGACCCTGACAGCTCCGAATAATTAACAGTGCCTTATATGAATGAAAATGCTAATTGCGCGCAAAAACACCGGTCACGCCAGAAACCCGTTCCTAGACACACAATATTCATTCGTTCATTTTAATTCGTCCACGCAGCTCGATTGACTGTTCTACCCCTACACTAGCAACAGTGCTACCTCAACTCAAAACTGTTTCGTGCGCACAACGTTGTAGATTATAGATTCGATCACTAAGCAAAAGATGTTGTGCATTTACTAATAACGAATGTAAACATCGATTTTTGCTTTTCCTTTCAAACTTTCATCCGCGTTCCCAACACGTGCTCCTGTCGCGAACAAGAGCGCCACACTTCAACAATATACTAGCACGTGCATAACTTGAAATATTAAGTCTTGTGTTAAACTGTTTCGATCTTTTACAGCACGTGGTAGTCTTGTGCTAAATGTTTTTGCTCTTTCTGTCAATGTTCAACGATCAAAATTCACTTCTGTCGGAGAAAACATGAAAAATCAAATCTATAGACTAATTTTTATTTCTAAGAAAATCCATGGTTCTTTTCTTTTTTGCGACTCGGTAGGCTACACCCGTGTAGTTTCGACTGCAAGTTTCAATTGTCTTTGAAAAAGGCGCTACGTTTTCAAAGGGTTTTCAAGAAAGAAGCCGTTGATTATTAAACTTTTTTTGAAATGACAGGGTATAAGAAAAAATGTCAGGTTTCCTCATTGTGTGAATAACAGGCTTAAAGTTACAGCATTCAGTCCTCAGAGATCAAAGAAACAAGTTTGTTAAAGATCACTCTGACGAATTTTAAATTTCCTTCTTATCTATTTCATTCAAAATGTTGTAACAGTTCGAGAACCTGAAGTCTTTTACCGTAAAACGCTAGCCTTTTCGCTTTTTTCGCTGTTTATTTGCCAAACAGGTGCAAGTCTACAAGAACTTTTGACTACTCAAAAGTTTAATTAAAAACAGAACACGGGAGTATAGTGAACACACGCAAAAAAATCATAACAAGCCAGCAACACGATCTCGGTTTTACAAGCACTGTAATTATGTAATGGCTGTTTTCTGCCGAAAACGTATTGACCAGTACTCGAACAAAGAGACATACTGCGGCAAAATTGGGGCCAGATTGTTTTGCGCATTGGGTTTCCATGCATCTTGATTTCCCTCAAAAGACCCCAGCACTTATTACAGGTAACTGGTTTGAAATTTGCTGCTACTCAGCACCTGCTCAGGGGGAGCGGGTGGGTGGGGTAAAGGGGTCTGTATTCACGCTCCGCACTTTTTTACGCTCGATTTTAGCTTCAGCCTCTTTAACTGCTAAACACAACATGTTCCACTTCCGCCGGGGTAGCGGCGGAGGGGGGGGGGGGGGGGGGGGGGGGGGGACCCCCAAAAAAAAAAGGGGGGG
>Ga0126338_10000424_pt1 | contig 22395 bp, 6 predicted proteins | sample OrbCmetagenome_2_FD_92529 | JGI IMG/M metagenome (GOLD analysis project Ga0126338, IMG submission 92529) | Coral microbial communities from Petempiche,Puerto Morelos, Mexico - Orbicella C C metagenome | ecosystem: Host-associated > Invertebrates > Cnidaria > Coral | place: Petempiche,Puerto... | reverse complement strand
GATTACAAACGACGAACTTGAAAAATTTAGGTTAAACTTTTCAAGATGCGTTATCTGTTTCATAGCTGCTTTAAAGACACTGAAATAAAACTTTATAGTCGTTAATATAAATTACTACTCTTATGTGCCAACCTTACACCAGCTTTGCGTCAACTTTACGCTCAGTTCGAATTTAAGGATCTTGAACGACATTTAAGTCATGGTGTCAGACAACGGGGTTTTGCCCGACCGGTCGCTCTGAACTCTAAATGGGGAAACGGGCGCTGAGAGGCCTGGAAACTTGTTTCGCTTGACTCGACTGGGGAGTTTAGCTTGGAGCAACCTGCTAGGCTGCGGGAAACTGATGAACTTTTCACGGGTTCCAAGATATCGAACAGATCTGCGTCAAATGGAAATAACGACACTCGTAGAACTTAGGCTTCACACGTTTATTCTGCGCTCTTCAACTTCGACGTAAATCGCACATGTAAATCGAATTACAAGGATAAGAGCACTCTATTTATGCTGACGAAATGCATGATTTCGCCATCTAGGGTACAATAGGCCATTTTTGAGTTGACTTTTGCCTGTGTCAAAACGAGTCCACTCATATGAAAATGCGTCCCACCTACAGGTTCTTTTTCACGCACATCAAATTCATTTTCATATGAAAGGTTTTGCACTAGGACTCGTTTCGAAAAAGAGGCACAAGGTAACTCGTAAGTGACCTGTTGAAGGATAGCCGAATAAAGTCAGCTTGTGACCTGAAAGTATTAACCTGAATACATCAGCTGAGAATTGGCGGTCTCTACAAAGCTAGTTTATAGCGTGCATCTACAGAACGTGTGCCCAGCCTAGAAAGCTGTTTAAAGTCAGCTTTACTTTAGAACATAACTTGAAAATTGGGTTTTCTTTCGCGGTAACATTTCAGTATGCTCAGAGACAAATCCATTCAACTTATTTACCGCGAATACTACTGTTTTTATCCAGGTGTATAATATAAACCAACTTTAAATTTTCCGTAACTGAATCTGTGTGTTCATCATGGATGTGCTGGTTGGGAAGATGCCATTACACTTCATCACTTCCCCATCAACGTTTTGTATATTGAATGTTATGTATATTTTAAATTTTTGTTTCAGCTCTTGATTGGTAGTACACGGCTTCTGAAATGTGATGATTTGTTTGAAGAAGTTTTCCTTCAGGACAATTTGTTCCCAGCCCTTCATTGATGATCTTCAAAGCAAACTTTACAGAGAAGAGGCCACAGAGTTCTGTCACCTCCATGACATTTCAGGAAGTTTACTGCGAGGTTTTGTGCAAGTTAGTAGAAGTACAATTGGCGTCACGCATCGTGTATCCAATGACAAGTTGTCCAAGCAAGTGGTGAACCGATCGAGCAGAGGACAGACTGATAACTAATAGACCATGATTAAAGAGAAAGCGAGAGTAAACCGTCGATATCAAGAGGAGAAATGCTCCCAGATTTTTAAGAAATGTTTTGATAAAAGTGGTTGACTGAATAATATAATTATAGTATTGTTACAAACGACGTATATTATTTAAAAGTAGAAACAAGAATAAGTTTGTACATGGACATCGACTTTGTAACCGTAGCGACTCACAGTTGCCAATTTTGAAACGTAGTTTTTGACTAAAACAAAAAGAGTAAGGAATTTTCTTTACTTTATTATTGCTCTTTTGAACTTAAAGAAAATTGGTAGAATATAAAGCGTTCGAGGGCCTTATTTATAGTTTTAAAATGAAATAAATGAAATAAACCTTGTGGCGCAGTCTTTTATTCCATGAATTCGTTCTCATTGTACTGACTGAAAAAAAATACATGAATGTTTATACACGTACACCTTTTTATCGTTTACTGACCCCTAAACGTAGATGTCTCTTAAAGTCTTTTTAGGGAATGTTCTAGCATTTTGCTATTCAACGTTTTACATATTTTCACACGAATATAAGGTGACCAAAGGTCACTCTCACGGCCCTGGTTGTTATTCTTGTGAGTTCAGTTTATTTGTCTTCTAGCTTTCTTGTCAACGACCACTTCTTGGGATCTTTTGAAAAACCCAAACACGTCTATAAGTTACTGTTTGAGAAGGTTAGCCCATTACTAGATTAGGTAATCGCTATACGCCAGTAATGTAAGCCCCGGGTGTAAGTCGTGCAAGAATAGTGTATCGCTGCCAAAGGTGAAGAGTCCTTTATCATAAAGTTAAAAGCTACGAAATTAAAATAAAATTGAGGGACACGCATCAGTTCGGCTCGTCAGCTCTATTCAAACCACTGGGGCCCGTTTCTCGAAAGCCCCGCACTGAATCTTTTCGGGCCCGAAAAGCCATTTCTCGAATAGTTAATCGGTATTTAAAGACAGAGAGGTGTATACGCCTAAAACTTCTTGAATGAAGAGAACCTCTGTATTAAGAACATATGAATAAAACTGCTCTGCAGTCAAAAGGTTTGAGATCTTGCTACGGCTTTCCGGATGGGAAAACTTTTCGGGACCTTCGAGAAACGGGCCCCAGGGCGCAGAAAAGAATTCTCTTCTGCGCCCTCATTGAAACCCTTGCTTTACCCTAGCTTTATTTCGCGCGCCGTGCGCGAAAACACTGTCTTAACTCTGTCTTTGAAACCCGATCGGGACCCGAGCCCGGGGGGGGGGGGTACTTTGGGAATTTCTGGGTGGGGATGTGCCGCTTGGACCCTGGAACCCTTAACCTATACCAGAGCTAGTTCAGCTGAATTTTGCTACCCTATACTAGAGTAAAATTCCCAAATCCCCCCATCTATCGACACTGTTGAGGCTGATTTGCGTAAATTTAAACTTGCCGATATGATTTTTTTATATTTTTGAGTGGCAATTCCTGGTTTCCTTAGTCTAGATAAAATCTTCAACCAACTAGTCAGTTTTGTGAAAAATTATAACCTTTTCTAGACCCAAACGCTCTGATTTATATACCCTATCCTAGAGTAAACGGCTTGAAAACCATACCCTTCACAGCGGCACATACCTATATAGCCCATATATGGCAGTGCCGCCCTCCCCCGGGACTCGAGCTCTGTTAAAAGAAATCTACAACCTGACCGTTCCAGCCATGAAACTTTTTCAACTTCAGGTTGATAAATCGCTAAGCGTTGTATGGTCAGAATTTGTCAGGCTAGTAGTATTTTAAATACTACGATGCTTTTTTTTTCTTCTAAAATACGATATTATATTTCTTTGGTTATTTGACTTTCTTTTGTCACCTCGGCATTGATTGATGGCCATGAAACTTTTTCAACTTCAGGTTGATAAATCGGTAAGCGTTGCATGGTCAGAATCTGTCAAGCTAGTAGTATTATCAGTGTTATTAATATTCTAATGTCTTTCTAAAATCCGGTAAATTCTTTGGTTATTTGACTTTCTTTTGTCACCTAGGCATTGATTGATAAGTACAATATTAAAACTGGGAAAAAAGGGCATCATTATTGAACCATATTTTACACATGTCTTACATGCCGCACAATTACCGCAACCTTTGGTATGGTACTTGCTTATCTGTTTAATTTTATTAGCTTAGATAAGAATCAAGTTCCTCAAAAATTAAAGCCGTAAATAAAGTCGAATTACTATCATTTTATTTCGTCGGGTGCATCTTTGTAAGGATTGAGGATTGAGGGAGATTATTCAAGTCTATTTTCAGGAATTTTGTTTCAAGACTTGATTTACATGTTATTTAGGATTGACCCATTTTATTATCACAAAAACAGCTTGTTAGAGTCGTCACCACTTGTAAACATGCACAGACCACCCACTGATTTGGAGAAAAAACTAACATGTGGTCCGCCAATGGCACATTATATATATGTAGGCGCAACTGTTTTGCTAAGCTGCTTAACTTTTCGTTTGGACTTTGTGACGAATTTTAACGAATTAAATGATATTTAGAATAAGCGTTTTAAACGTAAAACAAAATTCACCGTGTTTCGCTCGTAAAAATATGACCAAAATAAAGTAAATGATCTTTATTTTTCTCTTTTGATGATTTGATATGCTAGCCTTTGCAGTAATGACATGAAATACTTCAAGGTTTTCTTTGTTCAGCCCTGAGAATTCATCTGAGTGAAGGAGTTCACCTCTTTCGTTGTTTCAAAACACAGGTTCACAGGAAACAGTAAAAACAGAGGAAATTGCAAAGTAACAAAGAGATAACATTTTGTTTTTTCTTATCCAGTTTATTAACGGAAAGTGTATGTCGTTTTCATTTTTTGTGGTTTTGTTTTTCCACGCGCCATTTATTCTTTGCTTTTATCTAGTGTTTAATTCATTTTAATGAAGAGAATCTTTTTATAAACGAACAATGCTTTTAGATGAAGTGAAAGAAGAGAGGAGATAAAAAATTTGCATACAAAGCAAGGCGGGAAGATCGACACAACAGCATCGCAAAGAGGCTTGTGACGTCACGCAACCGCAATTTCCTTCAAGTGTTTTGGCAGTTGAAGATTATTTTATCACATCCTGCGTACGATCGGACCGGAACAGTTGATTCGGCGTTATTTTCTCCACAACAAAAGACTGACATCAAGACGTGATAAGGCAGTGTCGGGTCAGTGTTCAAGCCACGCTTCTGATTTCAGGACAAGGAAAAATGGACGCGTTGAGATGAATCTTATAAAAGGTGAGAGTTATGGAGAGCCCTTCTAAATACAAATACCGGGTTTCTTGTTTGGATGGATTCTGTGTGGAATTGACGTGATTCTATGAACATAAAATTATACTGCTCCTCAACACGTGTTTCGGGTCCATCGGTGTACCATTAGCGGTATGAATTACTTTGTTATTCTACGCAGAATTCAGTCATTGCAAATAAACGCTTACACGTACGGGCGCTGGGTCGCTCGTGCATAACTGGTAAACCACTATTTAAGTGAAACTCGTTTATAAAACTTATTGAATTTTGTTCTCTTGTTGTTTGTTTAAGGTTTGCTTTCGCTGTGCATGCAGTGAAAACATGTTTATAACGTTCCTTTCGTGTATTTTTTCGAGTAAAAACCTGCAATAAGCGCCACTAATGACTACATGTATTTGTAGATGCGGTTGTGTGATTACGGTAATCAATGCATGAACGAGGTAAAGTTACAGAACCGTTTTAATTGTCCATAGAATCTTAGTTTTCTATCGTTAATTCCAGTAAATGTTTGTCTATTCCTTATATGCGTTGGGAAATCGAACGTAGGCATGACGGCGTACTGCTTTGCTAACAAATTCACGATCGTTTTCACCTGAAACAAGTGCCATTGTTTGCTTAAAAGGTCGGTTAAATTTAGAAAATTATATCAGCTATACTTAAGCTGCTTTACAGAATACAATCACGCAATATTCTAGTTCTTAGCGGCTGGGTTCATTTCTGATCTTCTTCGATTCCTCTCAACTAGAAGATGTAATCAGAGCTTTCTTTTCGTGAATGTGTTTTCAGGTTTTCAACAACGGTGGACAAAAGATAATTACATTCGGAGATTGTAGTTCGTTGACACTTTCAGATCACGCCCTCGGATGGGAAATGGCCTTTTCTCTTTCAGCTGTTCTATTCCAAGAGTTGAATGTTTAAATGACTTGATAGTTAGTATTGGTCCACCAAACTGCAAACCCACTCTATAGGTTTTTAGTTTTTCTTAAATTAAGCTCATAAACCGTTAAAACATTGGACCCGTGGGTAGTTCAGCTTATGGTATCGAAGTAATTGTGCCAAACTAGTCTTATAGAAACCAAGCTCAAGATCAAATCGCCGCATATCTTGCGATCCCAAACTTTTGCGGTTTTATGCTTGAGCACCTCACTGAGATATTTGATGTGACGACCCCGTTTATGTAAATTTTATTGCTACAAAATCATTCCACTTTCCAGCACTTTCCAAGGGGGTGCATTCGATCTTGTGTTCCTAGTAGTGGCTCCATGCCGAGATGCATGCTAAAACGCTGCTCACATTGGCGCAGCTCAATAGATCACCGGAATACCACCTTGTGAGGTAAAATTTGTTAATTTTGTAGCGATTCTTTTGTGAGTAAATGTTTGTGTGTTATCCGCATTATTTTCTGTGAATGCTTGTACATGTACTTGAAACTTTCACTCAAAGAAACATGACATATCACTTTTCAAAGTGTGGCATGGTGTTCGATTTTGTGAAAAATGTCTCTCTGCGATCGTTTTTCAATTGCGCTCACGTTTGAATGATCTTTGGGAACAACTTGATCAAGACAGCTTGCTGTGTACGTGCCTTTCAGTAATAGCTAGCTCCTACTTTGTAAAGGAATGTAGAATTTTTGTTAATCCACCCTCTGTGTTGAAAGGCAAACAGTGGCATAATTGTTTTTTATTTGACATGTGAAAATTAGTTTTTTTCCAGTGTAAATGCGCAGCATCCTTATGCCAAGAAGAAGTCATTTGATGATATGGGCTGAAAAATTGTGTAGTTCTGAAGCCGGGAAAAAGCCAGTTTTTTATAACCACAAGAAATTATTACTGCTGTCAGTAAAATAAAATTTGATCCATTTTAGAACTTTGGAATAATGAAATGCACATTCTAGAAGGCAAGCTGTTGACATTGCAGAGTGCGAATAAAAACACAGAATGATGTAACTTTTCTTCATCTGCCCAATCCGGCATCATCTGCAGTAACAATTTCCTGCACCACTAGTACACAAAACAGATGCACTTTTTGAAGAAATTTAGAAATTTGACCCAACCTAAGGAGATTTCAAACACTTTTTTTTAAATCAACCGTCAATTAATTGGCTGTACATACTACAAATAATGTTGAAGCATTTGAATAAATAAGGCGACCAAAGTTTTACAAGTAGTTTTTAACGACATCTCTTGTCTTTAATTCGCCACCAATTTCCAATCAACCAAATAGTACGAGTCAACTCTGTGATTAAGCTTTTTATATGACAAACAGCAGCATGGGATGGTTAAGTTGTGTAAACTTATATAAACAACGTGCACTGGAACAAATTGAATTCCTTTTTGGTGCAGATGTTAGTTTTGAATACAATTTTTGCATTACAAATATTAACGCTAAGTAAATACACCTTTCTTTGATCCAATAAGGGATAAGCTATATATATATATGCTAACATGTACATTTTGATTGGAGGATGGAAAGTAAAGCATGGCAACACGTTTATGGCTTGTGCAAAAATGTCTTTGGAAAATTCTAAAAATTAAGAAAAGAAAACATTTGATGAATAAATTCCAGCTGTTAGAATTGTTGATTTAAAAGATTAGAGACTCAACCAGTAATGTGATGGGTATGGTTTTGTTGGGATTCCAGATCTGAAGCTACAAAACAAAATAATAAAATTATACAGAAAGGCCAGACATTGTGTCGAGAACTGTCCATTCATCTTTTAGGAATAATCAACATCCTCAAATACACAAGGGTTCATAATCCATCAAATATAGGTATTTTTTTCTTGTGTGAACTTGCCCTAAATAAGTTATGTAATCTAGCCCACCCGAGGAATAGATGATGATGATCCTCCAAATAACATTCCCAGTTTTCAGAATTTGTGTTTTATGTTTGCACATTTAGGTTACACCCAAGTACTATACACATACAATAATATGTTAAATTGAGTAGTCAGCATACATGTTAAACAGACTTAAAATATTTTTGAACACTGGTAGAGTTGATCAGTTTGGAAAGTACAGGTCTCCTCATGCAAGCAACCTTATACTTTAATATTTAAAGGACAATCAACTCAATTACCTTGATCATGCCATGAAAAAAAAAATGTATACTAAGGTATTATTTGGTCCTTGGATGTAGTCTTTATTTCGTAAAGCTCACAGTTCTCCTTGAACTTCACTCAGAGATTTTTTTTGCTTCTCAGTTCAAATTATGTGTGGCTCAGGCAATATATTTGTGACCATTTTTGCAATCAAGGGAGGTCATTGTTTAGTTATTTTAACCCAGACTGGATATTACCTCAGTCTGGATACAATTGTGTTTATTTTGAGTTGTTTGAATATACAGTGTAATGGATCATATCTACCATAAACTGAGTTCTATTTTTTAAAGTGGAATAATAAAATATTTGCAAAACTTGCAGTGTTTCAAAAAGCAATTTAGCAATGCTTAATTTCAGAAGGTTTTCTTATGCAGTTTTATTTTAACATGATTATTTCAACTATTTGTGAGGTTTGGTTGGTGAAATGAATTTAACAGGCAGCATTTGGTAGACACTTGGGAAGGGTCTCAATTTGTCAAATGTTAATTAAACCAAATTGGGTTAATCTGCACATTAATTTGGCAGTTGCAGTTGAGTTGTAAATCTATTTAACCCTCATACACACTTGTCTCTAAGCATGTAAATGTTTCATTGCGATTATTTCAGTTTGTAATATCAGTGTAAATACTGGTGTAATTTTGTAATAGGTTTATTTGTTTTCTTATTTCGACTTCTCCATATCCATGTGTCCCCTTATCAGTTTTGAAATCAACGGCACCCTTTGGGCTGTCTGAAAGATCTTGCATATTTTCTGTCTAACTGAGATAAAGTTACTCCAGCTTCTTAATTTTCAGCCACAGTTTAGTTGTTAATATGGCCATGTTAATTCTGTTGTTTCACATTGGAATGACAAGTGACAATTATTATGCATTTATTTGATTTAAAAGAGTTATTCATTTTGTTTCATACATGTATATACTTAATATTTATGTTATGCATGTCTTAAGCAATTACATGTAAATGACATTTTCTGCATACCAAGTATTCTGTCTGGTGTATTTGACTACATATTTACAGCAGTGTCAAGTTTTGACCATTGACTGACAACCAGTTTGCTACAATTGTCATTCTGATTGATCAGTGCTCTTTTACCAATACTTTAAAAAGCCATGTCTGGAACACCATGCTACAAGTAAGCATTGGTTATTTTGAACTTATATTTATTCATTGTTTGGGAAGACAAAAGCCGGCTTTCTTGTCACTTTCTACTGTCTAGCAGTTTGTGATTATTATCTCAGCAAGTAAGATAACATTTGTTTTAAGAAATCTCTGCTTCACTAGATCAATTCTGATTGTCAAAATGAGAATCTGTAGAAATATCTAAATATCACAGTATTAGAGCATTATGAATGTATATCAATTGACATTCCTTGAATCTTTTGTTCTAGATTCAAAAATCATGCATGCATGGCAAATTTAAAGATGTAGAAGTTGAAATTCCTCCCGTTGATTACATAGACTACAGTAGCTGAGAGAATTATGCTATCTTTATGGGAAAAAAATGTTCTAGTGATGTACATGTTCTATATTGTATTGCAAGCCAACTGATAAAGCTATGACTTCACTGCCTAATCATGAAGCCTTGCTACACGGATGCTAAATGAATATCAATAACACCTTCTAATGTGGACTTTTTAACTTGAGTCAGATCCAACCCTTGTGATCTTTTGTTGTTAACACATATCTCATAAATTATTTCATTTAACTGAGGCTCAACAAGAGCTTGTCTCATTAAAGATTATTTTTGACTGTCATCAAGAGTTATTTTTAACAGAGAGCTAGTAATTTATTGGACACAATTATTGTACCTGTTGTGTAAGATGAAACAAAATAACTTGCAAGACTGAATGAGAACTGCAAGAGAAATGTACCAGTATATTTACAGTGCATCTGGATCTCTAGATCTTTAAGAATAATCACTATTTAATTACACCAAATGATGTCCTTATACTGTACAAATTCAATCTAAACGCATGTAGGTGTAGATGATGTGAAGCTTGTGGAAAATGTAAAATTATATGTATAAGTGAGTCATGACTGGTTTTAGTCCTTACTAAATAAAGCTGATCTGGTGAGAAAGTGGTGCAAATTTCTTAACCCAATCACTTAAGCATACAGGTAGTGATACAGAACTAAAAGTGAATGCAAATTACTTTTGACAGCTCAGTGAAAATCGACCTTTGGGCTAACATGTGAATGTTATTGATTGATCAGCATCTTACTTATCATGAATCTCAAATGTCTTCCTCATTCTATTACACAAAAGCATTGTGTGAATGATTTTTTTTTAATGTGAAATTTTATCTTCTATTTTTCAGAGGTCAGCTGGAATCATTTCAGGCCAGAGTGAGACCATTATGGCAAATGGCTCAACTTAACTGACATGAGTAGCAGAGAAAAGCCTGGAGTGATTCGTCGACTCAATCGTGGAAGAAGTACACCTGATAGTAAAAGTAAAACTGACTCTGGGTGTTTTGTGGACGAGGAACTTGAAAGAAATGGTGGCAGCGATAGTTCCCAAGGATCCATCAACTCATCACCAGTGAAAGAAAAAGATTGCAAAAAGTCCGAACAAGCGCATAAAGAGAGCAAAGCAAATACTGCCACCACACTGGGGTCATCTTCTGAGCCAGCCACATTTGAAGAAAATGCTTCAAAGAATTGTGTTGTTGCCAAGGAAAATGTCATGAATGGGGACATAACTGCTGATGATGAGAATGAAACTTCAGTCACAGAGAATGCGGACTCAGTTTGTGATATTGTCGAGAAGACTCGATGTTCCAGTGATTTCTATTGTCTTTACTACAGTGTGTCACCAGAGGGTACACTGACAAAGAGTGATGCTGTAAAGTTGAGAGGGAAACCTCCTGTTCCCCTTAAGCCCAAGCTTAGACGTGGCAGTGCTCCTCCGTCAAGTTTTAATCATGTTGAAGGAATCTATAACCAAAATAAAGACATCACAAAACGTTTCTCTTACAATGAAGGCCAGAGTGATAATAATGAGATTGTCCAGCAAAGTGAAAAGAGAAAATCAGTTGAGGAACGTGTTCTCTTTTTTGAAGGATTTGCCAAAGATGACACATTTAAAAGCAAAAATGTACAAGCTGCAAATTTTAGGGATTTGCCTGATGTCCTTGGAGGTAAGGACTTGGAGAGAGAAAATCCCAGCGGTTTGCATGTTGTTCAGAATGGTTTAGATGTGGAGAAAAGGACTGCTCCTTTGGCTGATAATGAAGAATTTTCCTTTGAGAGTAACAGTGGTTGCGAGTCTGTTAATTTTGATCAGGAAGTACGTGTACCAGAGACGTTTGTACCACTAGCTGAAGAAGATGCACTCTCAATTAATGGAAGCAACTATTACCACTCATCAATAAACTGCAGTACTGGTAATGACAATAGCCACAGTAGTGAGAGTGACAGGAAGTGTCTTGACTGCGTTAATGAAGTTGATGAGATCGAAGACACTGAATGTTTTGTTGTGGATGAAAATCAGAATGGTGTCAAAATTGCTTGTCATCAAAATGATCATCAATTCTCTGATGTAATGGCTTCAAACATTTATGAAGAAACAGTGACTGATGCACAGACAAAAGATAGTTGTAATCTTGCTCTTCAGAATGGAATGGAGTGTTTTGAAGTTTTGACAAAGGAAGGTGACTTATTAGCAGTAAATACACCGACTTGCAGCAGTGATTACAACATGTCAGTGCCTGCTCCTGAGAATGAGGAGGGGATAGGTTTCAGTGAAAAACTTGTGAATCCACGACTAAATGAAATCAAGCAAGAGTTGTTGGTCAGTTCATGGCATTATGAAGGAAATAAAATGCCAAGATGTCCAGGATCCTTTGCTGGTTTGCCTGAACAAAATAAGGATGTCTCTAACTTGGAGCTGAAAAGAAGATCATGGTCATTTAGTGAGTTGACACATCCCACGGACAGCAACACCCCTTTTGCGCGCAAAGTTTATCAGGTTCATGCTCCAAAGCTAACCACATCATTGTGGCATTCTGAGAGTGGTCTTTCATCACCATTTATTCACTCTGTGCAGCAAAATCAACCAAAGCAAAGTCCATTAACTGGTAGAAATGTTTTCCAGAGAAAGATGGGCCTGAGTGATCACCGTCCAGCTAGTGCTACACAATACCTTGATTACTCAGGCTATACTTCAGATGACAGCAGTGTTCATTCAGAACCATTATTTCAGCCATTGAGACGCCGGCCACAAAATCTGAATAATGATCATATTCTCAAAAGCGTGTCTGTCGATTCTAACATCTCTATGCTAGACAATGGGGCCACCTCTTGGTCTAAAGTTCAAAGAAGGAGGGTTCGACATTCGTTAGGAAGCAGGGATCCCATCTTTGCATTGAGGAGACAATCTGTTGAATTTGCTGAAGAAGAGCAGCCACCTTCATTTCGCCCTGTCAGTCCAGTTCAGCTTCCAAACCTTCAAACCTTGAGGCGGGCTTCATCATACACCAGCTCTTCAAGCGATTCGGAGGTTGAGAAGATCTTTAAACAGCCAGAGGTTTCAACTTCTCAATACCATCGTCACACCAGTGGTCACAGTGGCCTAGTAAGCAATGTGACTCACCGCAAAGTCAGTGCAATGGAGGCACTGTTTGGCCCTCAGTCTCCAAACAGTGTGGCACCTAGCTCGGATTCTGAACAATCAAGGAGAAAATCTCTTTCTGAGAGGCTTTCTGAAATTCCATCTCAGCCAGCAGAGGGAGATTTCTTTTCTGAGGAACTGGAAGAAGATGAAATGGCAGTAATGGATGAAAAGGTTGAAGAGCCAGGGCTGGAGTTTGATGACACTGATTACAGTGAGTTTTACACTCGATGTGAAGACAAGGAAAGCATCATTACAGCTGAAGCACTGAGTATTAAAAAACTCTTGCAGTCTCCGATAACAGTTTTACCCGACCCTGATATTGAGTCTGTGGTGATGTCAGTGACAGAGAGACAGGCCTCAGTACCAACCTTAGACAAAGCGGAATTTACCATTGAGTCTCAAAATGCATTACCTGAAGATGACAATTTTAGCACAGAAGACAACACTTCTGAACTTGAAACAGCACAGCAATTTTACAGACGACACAGAGGAACGCAGACACCGCCTCCTGAGGTCTTTAAAGCTTTGTCTCCGCCACCTTCAGTTGCAACTCAAACTCCTCCCTTGCCAGTCTCTCAAGAGCTTTCATCTTCACTGTTAAAAGAGTTAGAATTGCAAATCCTCAAACCAACGATACCAAAAGCCTCTCCCACTATGTCACTGTTACAAGAACACCATTCTCCATTGCTGAGTGATTTCCAAGCAGTCTCCCCATCCTCTGCTCCCATTACTAACACAGGCATGCTTTCCCCTTCTCAGGAGGCTGACAAAGCTGTCTCGGTCGAAGAACTTCTACAGATCCTTGCTAATATGCCGGCTTGCTCACCCAAAGAAGCACCATCACGGAAGCCTGTCTCTGTGCAGAAGTATAACAATCCATCGCTTCAGAATGAAAGCACAAAACCCAGTGAAATTCCCAAAAGTCTTCCAAGCAGTTGGCAGCATTTGAGTAGCCCCACTGGAAAACAGAATGACAGTGAAAGCTTTAAGAAACCTACTGGTGTTCCACCAAGGTCTTCCAAGAGCTATGATTGCTTGAGGCGGGGTTTCTCAGGTAGAGAGAAGCGCAGTGATGCAATGCAAGCAAAGATGGTTGGGAGTAATGAAAGTAGTGAGAACATTCGTAAGAAGCTCAAGGAGTGGAAGCTTAGATCGCAGCTCTTTGAAGAAGAGGTTGAGTGCTTGGAAGACAAGGGAAATAAGCGTAGACAGCCAAAACCCAAGGAGGAAAAAGCTTTAAAAGTTTCCTATGATGGAAGCGAGTCCACAGATAACATTGAAACACAAAGCAAGTTGACTAATACTCACAGCCTGAAAAGACCACGTAAAGACAGGGCATTCTCTCAGAAGGAAAGAAATTTCATTGATGTTAGCAGCTTTGACGAGAAACAATCTTTAACACTCACTACCACAAAGCATGACAGTTTGAAAAGTACAGAGGCTAAAGATAGTGATGGTGTGGTCAAGGAGACCTCCAGTAGCTACGGAGAAGATAAAAGTGAGCTTGAATTGACTTCAGTTGCTGATAAATTGCAGAGTAATGAACCACTGCTGCATGAAGTAGCCAGCCCTGAAGGTGTTGACATTTTTATTGATTATAGAAAGAAACATGGAATGCACATCACGAGTACTCCAAAACCCCCACCTGACCCTGACAAGAGTGTTTCTTGTAGGGAGGATAGGGTGGGTAAAATAAATTTTGAGAAACTTGATGATCTACAGGCAGAGAAACCTCTTAGAACAGGTACAACAGAAGACAAATTTGTCCCTACTGATGTGGAATCTCAAGGGGATGCTTCTTCGTCATCTTACTCATCTGATGATGATCACTTTGGAGACTTTGGTGGAAGTACAGAGACGGTTGTCTTTGTGGACACTGAACCAAACTCAGGGATCTCACTGGTGTCTAATCTTGAGACTCTTGACATGAATCTTGTTGGAGGCGACAAACTGTTATCTGGCAAAAATGACGATGATGATGATGATGAGAAAGACGAGTCTAGACTAGATGCTCTGTTAGGAGAAGTGCGCAGATCTCTGAACTTGGAATTTGTGGACTCTGATATCTTGGATAAAGCAATTGATAGATTTAAGCAGCGTGTGTCCCCAAACACTCAAGATAAGGTGAGTTCTACACTTGTTTATTAACTTTTTAAATTTACTTAATTTTGTTTTTCAGTGAAATCAAGCTGCAACAGCATGCAAAGAAAGATGTGTCCGATAGCCCTGTGAAGCCCGATAGCCCTAGCGAAGTTTCTTGGGGAATTTTTTGAGGAAATTCCAATAATTAGAGATTGAAGTACTGTAAGAGATGAATTTTTGGACTAGTGAAAATGACTTTTGGGCTAGGACATCACAGTTACAGCTTGCCCCAGCTAAAGGCAGTGAAATACGAGATACAAAAGCCCTCAACTTGTCGCGCAACATTATTTTGTTGCAAGTTTTGGGTCGATTTTTCACGTTTTTCACGTTGCATAATCAACTTGTCGCACAACAAAAACATTTATTGCGGGTTAGTAAGTAAGTAACTTTATTTAACCAGGGTAGCCCATTCAGCAACGAGGCTGGTATCCATAGGGGTCCTGGGGAATAAAGATATGTACAATCTATAAGATCTAAAAAGTTGAAGAAAGGTTGAAGAAAGTTGTTGTGAAAAGTAGAGTGCGGGTCTACAACAAATTTTGGCTTTGTTGCTCGTTTTTCATCAAACTCGCAACTTGTCACGCAACAAATTTGCTCATGTTGAGCGACAAGTTGAGGGTTTTTGTATCTTGTATTTCGCCACCTTAAGGGCAAGTCCAGCAATTGGAAATATCACAAAAAAAGTGGAAACATTACTTGCCTTTAAAATAATGAAAAAAGAGAGATCTGGAAGGTATTTTACAAGGAGCTGCTATTGTATATTTTGTGGCGTTATGGTTCTTAGTGTGCAGGACTTTGGACTGAGCTGTACTTGTGACAGCATTGTCCATGACCATGCCCGTCATATATGTTGGATTCTTGGGTTCGTCACGCTCAATTCCTCTTTTCACCTAGTAGGAGTTAATACATGTACAACTTACATTTACATGTATAAATATTTACTGATGGCTAATGGCAAACTTAAGGATGTAAGGAGATTCATTTGAAAGTTGACATCAATAACGAGTTTTATTAGACAGCATATTTCACCAGCTACCTGCATATAATACATCTTATAAAGAGGTGATGAAATAATCATTTTCCTAGATTATTTTGTTCAACTTGTGGGTGAAAGATTTCACTCCTGCAAATAGATTGAAAAATTGCCTGAGTTTGTTGATGTATATCTTTCAATTTTAAATTTCTGAGAAAGTATTGATGACCTCTTACTATAAAATAGATAAATATAAACAAATATTTAAGTGGGATAAACCCATCAATACTAGTAGCACTGTTATCAAAAGGGTCCTGTAAAACTTAAAAAGTTAAAAAATGTCAAAATGTACAAAACATCATCTTAGTAAAATGTACATGTAAAAAAAGTTGGCTATGCATGTGTACTTTTTGGCTTTTTAATCTTCTTTGCAGATTAAAAGGTAGAAAGTTTCTTCAGAAACAAATCCCTCCAAATGTTCATTCAAGTTAGATCGTGATGTGATGAGCAGATTTAATTACAAGCCTATTCTCTCAGGCACAAAAGAGTTTTTATCAATTAGACTGGTCAGCACATTAATTTTGGATCACAGATGTTCATTTAATTAACTGTATGTAATTTCTGTGAGCCCTTGGTGGGCATTTTGTTTTCTATAGTTGTTGTCTTTTCAAGACAGCTAAATGAATGTTTTCTTCAAGGTATTGATAAGACTGTAGCAACCTGATCTATTGATGTCACTGTGTTATATTAAGCACACATCAATCAGTGAAGAACACCAGACATTTGAAAAATGCAACATTTAGTAATCCAGCCAGAGCCCAGTGTGTACCTGGTCTTGTTACAATATCTGGTTCAAACTTGGACATTTTATTAAAGAGTGTAGTGTGATATTTCTCTTGGAACACTTTCAGGTATTGTGTAGAAGCTTCCTTATGATATTTTTTAGCTCAAAACTGACCTCTTTTTTGACAAAAATTTCCTGTTTGTGTTTCAGCAAGCCATGCAGTTGATTTTGTGAAACTAATCAGGTTTTTTAATAGCATCTTACACAGTCAAAATTAATTTTTGCAGTTTGTTTAAGTTCTACTTTTAAGGACATTTTAATTCCATGTTCCTTTTTAGGCAGGATCATAGTTTCTTACCCATGTATTCAATGAAGGCTTAATGTAAAATGTGTCCTATGTAATAAGGACAATTCATGGAAAGTTAACTGTGTTTACAAAGCTAGTCTTCTAATATGTTTAGTATTTTAGTGTGAAATCAAATATATTTTCTCCTTTTTTGCTATTTAAAGTGTAGTTTTAGCTCAAGTGAGAAACAAAACATTGGTTAAAACCAAAATTTAAAGAATGATTTAATTTGCAATGGTGACCTAACATTTACGAAATAAATTCCCTTTCAAATGATGATTGTAAGCATTCTGACTTTCAAAACAGTGACACTCTGAATTAATTTAGTTTTCTGGATATTTAACTGATCACAAGAAGTACATATAGCTTTATTTAAAGTTATTAAGAACACTTAAATTACCACAAAGTATAATAATTGAATAGAATGTCATACACAACTTTGAAATTATTTTCCTTCGGTTCCTGCAGCAAGCTAAACGATCTGACTTTTCTGACCTTGGATTTTGTCCTAGTGTGATGCTTCATTTTCATTTTGTTGACTTTGTACAACAGGTCCTAAGAGTTAACAGTTAATCAGCCAGCTTTTGTTGCATACTCCATCTTTTTGTCTTTGCTAGGACTGTGTATTTTTCCTGTATTACATGAACATGTATGTGATTGTATGGTGTTGACAGACCGTTTAACAATAAAAAGTAGAGCAGCTTGTACTTGTTAAAAGACAGCAACAAAAAGCTTTGTTACAACGTTGACTTTCAGTAATTCATTCTGACTTTGTAGTGATGTTCAGATAGCTCCGTGCCTCCATAAAAATGTTCATGGATTTGGCTTGAGTTCAAAAACCATGTTGATCTTTCAAAACATTTAAGGTTCAAGATTTGATCACCAAATGCACCACGTTTGTGCCTAATTGAAACAGACTGATCAGTGTTTAACATGTTTTGAAATGTCCACAATATGCAAGGTTCTGCTAAATAGAAGTGTTGTAACTTCGTCAAACTCATATCAGCAAAACTGAAAGCAACTCTAACAGTTACTGTTAGATGAATTAATCAGTATTTATATCAAGTGAGCTATTGGTAGACAAATTGTATTTGCAGCAATGTATTTTGTGAATCTGTTCAGGATATGAAGCCATACAAAACGTACGTCTTTAATTGGAAAAGATTGATTTACTTTGAGGGATTTTTCTATTCGTTTTATGGATGTTATTTTGGCACAGTGAATTTTGTGACAATGTTTTGGTTTCTTTGAAGTTGTTGTTTGTCAAATGCATAGCTTCTGATTACATTGAAATGTCATCAAGTCGGGTGCTACTTTATCAGACATATGCCTGATGTTTTCCTTGATCTTAACACAGCTATTTACTGTCAAATGATTAACAAGTGTGCATGTTTCCTACCCAGGCACTCTGTGGAGGTCTCAGCATGGAAGCTTATGTGGCTTTGCACCAAGCTGATGAATTACAAGGAATTATCAGTGAAATAAAGGTTAGTTGATGTTCTTGTTGAAAATTTTGAGCAAGTGAAAGCAGGTCTAGACACATACTCTTAAATGGAAAAATATCTGCCAGACTTTACCATCAAACTCTACACGAGAAGCACAGTTATTTTGTTTCCACTGCCTTTAGCATATGGTTTAGACCCTTTTGTGATGTCTCTAATATTAAAAATCATTTAAAAGTCAAGCACAACACAATTTACAGTTCTGCTGTCTTGTGTTTCCAGGGGGAGCTGAAACTACTCCATGATGAAAATGATATGCTGCGAGAACAAGTTGTCACCCTGGCTAATTATCAAACAAATGGAGAAGTGACTGAAAACAGTAGCACAGAGTCATCTGAGAGACTGGAAAATCTCTATAAGCTGTACAAAGTCAAGCATGGTTAGCTGTGTGTTTGTATGTTCTGACTACTAAATAACATTTACATGTGGGTCTGGAGAGGTTCAGACTCTAAAAATAGCCAAAGAGAGTGAACTAAAATACTTATTATGTAATAACTGGCACTAAATTTAGTTGGAAAAGGTATCTATATGTTTTCTAATTTCCCTCAAGTTCTCTTCCTTTTAGTCTTAATTTTGCTTCTCACACTGGTGCTTAGTATTCTTCCAAACAAAAAGGTTGAGAGAAATTTTTTCCAAGTAGACAAGAACATGCAACTTGTGCTTAGAAATCCAACCAAAATCTGGAAGGACAGTTTAAATTTCATACCCAATTCAACACAGCCTTGTAAATAAGAGAGCTTAAAATCATTCCAGGTGACACAGATGATGAGGATGCAGTTGAAATTGATGTGTGCCTTAGGGGATTTTCCACAGTACCACTTGGCCACGTTCCCTCCAAGGTGAATATTGATTGTTTGATTTATGCAGTGATGTGGGAGATGGGTAGCATATTTAGCTCTGGATGAAATGGTTTGATTTCAAGCTCTTGCTGGAACATCTTGTTGTGTTCTTGGGCAAGACACTAAAGCCTGGTTCTCATATCCAGCTGACCTACCTGGGACGTAGTCGCCGGTTGCAGATGACAACGTTTGGTGATCTGTTCCAGTGGGTCCCTGGTGCACCTGCGATGGATCGCCGACATACTCAGATTGTCACCTAATGCAAATTGAATTGACGCAATTTTCAACCATTCCATCTGTAAATGTGGAATTGTGGGAAAAATCGAGATGTTACGTCATTCATTGTATCCGCAGATGATGTTCACATGAAATATTTTCATCCCTGACAATCGCCAACGACTGCCGGCTCGCCTGCGAAGTTGAACTCATCTCAACTTCGCAGGTAAGCTGGCGGTCAGTGCCTGTGACAGGTAATGATTCGGCGATAAATGTTCACATATGCTATAATGGTGTCCCAGGCCGGTTGGTGGCTCTGTCCCAGGTATGTTGGCGGCATATGAGAACCAGGCTTTAGGTAACGCTGTACCTCTCATCACCAAGGTATATATAACCAATCAGAATTCTCCTTTTCATTGTGGACCAGTTCAGCCATATAATAACAGGTGTTATTGGTTATAACTGTATGTTTGTTCATTTGTTTAATATTTATATCAACCAGTTATGATTGAACGTGGTTGTGATGGCCTTTCATTTATTTGATTTTTCCTGACAATTTTCAAAGAAAAATGATGTCCATCTGGGAACAGTATCAGTGAAGGGAGCTGACTGGAATGGAGTCATGGAAGCTGCAAAGAAAACATTTGTGGTGAGTTACAAATGGTAACCTGTGCAGGACTTGTAGTGTATATGAACTTCTCTACATGCACAGTAAATGGTTTTCTTTTGTCTGAGTGCCAACAGTCTATTTGGAAGAACAAAATTATGTTTTCAGCCAGAAATGCATGTTTATATAAAGAGGCTGGACTCTGTAACTAAAACAGAACTTTTACATGCCTTGCGGACCTATGGTACTAGGGGATAATATTGATTGAGAGTGTAGGGACAGAAGATATAGGTAGGTTTACAAGTTCAGATATTGAACGAACAAATTTTTTTACATTACATTTTATATTCTTCACAAAATTCAAGGAAAAAAGTAAACAATTCAATTGGGAGATGCATATAAATCTTTTGTCTCCACCAGCAATCAGTTTCAATTTGCTCTTTACAAAATCATCTCAAATCCAAGGAAACTGGTAATGAGAACAATAGACTTGATCACTTCAAAATCTAAGCTTAGACACTAAAACAAATTCACCCAAGGGGACTAAGAAAAAATTTGTGTAGTGTAGTGCTCAAGTAAAATTTTGATAAGTTATGTTTTGTACACAGGAGCACATGAGGAAAGTTGATCCAGAAGACTATCTGTGTCTTGGAGCACACAGCATACGAGGAGTTCAAACAGGAGTCGTTGTGTGGAGTCCAGGTCTGAAAAGGCTCTTTATGATCTTAGTTATAGAGCAGGTTTTACTGATAGTGGCAGCGCCATGGTTAGGCCACTCAACTCTGGATTGAGTGGACCTTGTTTGAGCCCTGGCCAGGGATTTTGTGATGTGCTCTTAGACAAGACACTCTACTCTCACAGTGCCTCTCTTGACCTAGATCTGTAAATGGGTATGGATGAATCTAATGTGGGGGGTAACCCTGTGCAATAGAGTAGCATCCCATTTGGGGGTGGGGTGGAGGTTGAAATACTCCTAGTCACTTCTGGGTACAGAAACTGGAGATAAGTGCCAGCTTGATGGGCCACTTGGCTTGGTGGAAGACAGTACAACTTAAGATGGACTAGTATCTCATCAAGAAAGGTAGGTTAAGGCAAAGTCTGCAGACGAAGCATAGAACACAGTAGTGACTAGAAACATGGAAACACATGTATGGTTTATAAGTGGGAGAATTTAATTTCAAATTTGGTCTCGCCTTAATTAAACTAAAATGTAGGATTGTTATTTTTTTCCTGTCAGGCTCTCTGAAAAGAAGCTCTCCACGTGTTGAACTGTCTGATAAAAGTACTCCCTGTGTCATTCAACTTAAAGGTGCGTAAACTCTAATACATACATGTAGTTGTATGTGTGAAACATTTATTCATGTATGACTTTCATTGCATTGATAGTGATACAGTGGAAGTATGCTATATATATATATTAAGGATTTAAACTTCTGTTGCCTTCCTGAGATTTGTAGAAAAATTTTGTAAAATCAGGGAACTCAATTTATAAACATTATCCTGGTGATTCCAGAGGGCTTTTTGGTATTCACTCTGTTAACTGTTTACCACTGTCTTCCAGTGTTTACTGATATATTTTTCTTGCAGACGGAAGTCACTTCTCTTGTGATTCACTTGTTTATGACACATTGCTGCCCAAGGAAGCAATAGAGGTGAGTGGCTGTGAAATAGAATGTGTGATAATCCTTCATGAGAAACAACTGAGATGTCTGTATACAATCTAAGGATCAGCTTTAAAGTACATGTAGATAGATAATCCAGACCTGCCTTGTCTGAGGGATAACTACGAAATAAATAACAGCCAAAGGGTGCACTTCCCCAACACAGCATAGTTAGTAATTGCGGAACCAACTTTTGCTGATATTGTAACTAAATAACATGAGGCATGGTTGCCTCATGGTTGGTGCGCTCGTCTCTGGATCAAGCGGTCTGGGTTCGAGCCCTGGTCAGGTATACTGCATTGTGTTCTTGGGCAAGATACTTTACTCTCACAGTGCCTCTCTCCATCCAGGTGTATAAATAGATACCAGTAAACTTAATGCTGGAGGGTAACCCTGTGATGGACTAGCATCCCATCCAGGGGGGAGTAGAAATACTCATAGTCACTTCATGCTACAGAAACCGAGATAAGCTCTGGCCTGATGGGCCACTTGGCTCGTATGCAGACTTATAACTAAATAATACTAAGTGTGTTATGAAAAGTAATCATAAACAAAATTAACAAAAGTTCCAAGGATACTGAATAGTTAGAGGACAAATTGGAGAAGAAGTAAAAAACACTGGGAATAAAACTGTATGGCTAATCATACATAACATGCAGTAGGAGTGGAAAATGCACCAGACAAATATTTAAAGGATAACCGGTCAACATTCTTTGTTAAAGGATTTTGTGAATTTTAGGAAGCACATCCTTATTGTTTAGTGAAAGGCTGAGCCTAACACAAGTATACAAAAGTATGCTGTTATTGAATAACTGTTGACAGACTATGTGCATGGCTGACATGTGCTGATATCAGTATAGTTAAATTATTAACACTTATATGAAATAGCATATTTATTGTCTGAAGATAGTGCATGTCTTAAAGATACGTTCCTTGCTGTTGTAACTAG
>Ga0126338_10000423_pt1 | contig 22398 bp, 12 predicted proteins | sample OrbCmetagenome_2_FD_92529 | JGI IMG/M metagenome (GOLD analysis project Ga0126338, IMG submission 92529) | Coral microbial communities from Petempiche,Puerto Morelos, Mexico - Orbicella C C metagenome | ecosystem: Host-associated > Invertebrates > Cnidaria > Coral | place: Petempiche,Puerto... | reverse complement strand
TTCAATTTCACAGTGCGAAGAATTGAAATTTGTTGGAGAATTGTTATCATTTTGAAGGTTTTAAGACTGATATTTTGCGTTAACAATCTGCTAAGTTCTGCATGCCTGGTGAAATTTGTATGTAGTGTAGTAATCTTTGTTGTTGTCCTGGTTCCTAGAATCTTCGCAGAGGAATTGTGACCTTGAAAGTAAAAAGAAACAGCCCTGGAGCTCCAAGTTTGTCAGCGTTCACTACACCTCAGAGCTCACCGGGAAGCTCACATCATAACAGCAAAGATGTAACGGCTGAATCTTCTAGCTCGAGTAATTCTTCATCACCAACAATGTTTCGTAAGCTGCGTCAAAAAAGGAGCCAAAAGGAGAAAAAAACTGAAGTTGTGTTATATAAAGGTGTGACTTTAAATTTATTTGATGTATAATTTACTTTAATTTCTGTAGATTAATTTTGATATGTGATCAATCCAACGTCAACTAAAATTGTGTTTATGTTTCATCTTGTTATAAGTTAACTTGCTTAACATTTTAACATCAAGTCAATTTGTTCTCCTGGTTTGTTATGATAATAAATTTTACTATATAGATTTAGATTTATTTTGGTGTGATATCAATGAATGTCTAGTTATGACTATAATAGCGAAGCATATTTAAATCACCCTTTTAGTGTCTGTAGATTTCTGCAAGGACTAATTTTACAATAAGTACTATTCTGGCTTTGTGATGGTGTTTTATTGAACAATAGCTTAAAGTTCTGATAATCTCTAATGATTAATAATATTTTTCATAACTATCAACTACTAAGAGAATAGGGGTTCAAAGTTTAAATTAAACAATTCTGATGACAACTTTGGAGCTATAAATGTGAACGCTTCTCTGTGTTAAAAAGTAAAATGTGAATTTGTGCTAGATTCTCCAAGAGTCTTTCTCTACCACAATATAATTTATTTAAAGTTTTCTCAAATATTAAAGTTGATCTCCATCTAGCTGGAATACATGTAGAACGTTCAAGTGACATGATTTATTTTCTTGCAATGACATATTTCATGCTGTCCAAATTAAAAATTGTTGGCGAAAACAGTTACTAATGCAGTAATTTATAAACATACATTACTTGTATCAAGTTGTGGAAGAATTTAAATAATGTGTAACTTATGTTTATTTTGTTAATGCATGTAGCTGTGATTATTAATTTCATTCACTGAACAAATATAATGTTGTATGTAAACAATAATGATTCAGGTTTCGGTTGGAATAATAAAAACATTTTTAAGAATTATTATATAGAATTCAAGAAACTGGGTTCACTTGATAATGTAGCTGTGTTTTATAAGGCTGAGCAAGACCTCTGTATGTTCACTTCTCTTCAGAGCCTGGGAACAGCTTGGGAATCGGTTTAGGAGAACGCAGTCCATCAAGCCAGCAGTTACAAGGCATCTTTGTTCAATGTATTATTGAAGGGACCCCAGCAGCTAATGATGGACGACTGAGGTGAAATGCCTATTTTGATAAGAGCAAATGTTGAAAGTTTTTGTCTGAAGATTTCTTCTCACTAAGTTTGTTGTTTGGTATTTTTATAGACAAGTTTTCTTTCAGCATTTATTACCGAAAGATAATTTTAACAAATTAATCATGCCATTTTAAGACAGTCTCACAAACCATATGGCCTTCACTCATTCATTTGTTCATTGTTTGTTTAATGTGGGTTTGTTGTCCAATTGAATTTCTTTGGGGGTTCTATTTCACTTTGAACTAGAACTGGCACTTACGAACAAAAAGCTGCATAAACATCACATTGGTCCATTGTGACCAGAAGATTTTGATCCAGGTTTTTTTTTGTTAGTAGTTTGCTGAGATAATTATGTGGAAAAAAATCAGTTGCGGGTTTGGGAATTTTGCAGAAGTAAAGGCATTGTAAAATTTTATACACTCCATCCTGGTCAAAATGTCTGTGTACAGCAGTGTATGGTCTAGTAAGCACCAAATGGAACTTACTGGCCAACAGAAAAATTTATATACCAGTTGTACAAGTAAGCATAGAGCAAAGCTCTCACTGACTTTCTGGTTTTCACACAGTTGCCATAACAATTGAGGATACCTTGAAAAGAGTTACCTGTAGCTTGTTATTGAGAATTACTGTAACAAGACTTTTTACTCAACAGGCAAGGTGACCAAATCCTTGAAATAAATGATGTGAAATTAGAAGGTTTAACAGTGGAAAAAGTGTATGGCATTCTGGATAAAGTTCCTCCAGGAAAAGTGTACATTAAAGTCATACAGAGCAATGCATCAGAGAAGATACCTCTACAACTAAATGATGCACTAAGCAAACTTCAAAGTGAGCGTCAGTTATTGGATAAAAAGATGTCTGGGAAATCAAAGAGTGTTGGGACAGCATCCACCCTCTCGGGTGCTTCAGGCAGTTCTGATTCTTGTGGTAGGTTTTCATTTCAATTTGTTTAATTAATAGGTTTAATTAAAAGGGTAACAAAGTAAAAAGCAACACTTGTTCTGCTAATGTTCACAAGAAGGACAAACAGATATTTTCAGTGCTCAATATGCTTATGTTATAGTCATAGTTAGAAGTTACATAACATCAAAGAACCCATTCACTCACAATTCTGAAAACATGGGTGTCTTTTCTCTGGTGGTAGGTTTCATTGAGACCAGTTTTTACATATCCCTTAAGTTACTTTTTTATTAACAACGTACATGAATGCAAGAAAAATCAATTAATTCTAAATAAGCACCCTCTAAAGATAAAAATTGCTGATGTAACAGAAGATTAAGTTAAATTGATCTCCAAAATGAGACTAAAAATTAGAAGTCACTAATTTTATTAGTTGCTAAAACTGCAAAATTTAGCTGTTCCTAACTATGTGAATCTTGAAGTTTATGAGAAAACTGTTTCCTAATTAAAAATACCTTGACCAAGCGGTCTCATTGTTTATTTCTTTCAGACAACATGACAAGTCTTTCCTCATCTTTTGATCTTCTAATACCACTCTCTGCAGGATCAAGCAGGAAAAAGAAGGTGATAATTTATTTTTATTGCGTTTTGTATACATGTTGGTTCTTTGAATCTTTTGACCAAAGAAAACATGAATTTAAAACAAATACTTAACATCAATTTCCTAGTTGGTCTGTGAAACCCAAAGCTGGCCAAATAATGGGACAATGTAAAAATCATACATTGTCTGTAGGAAAGAAGTTAATTCTATGAGTCTGGTACCTGGAGTTCTTCCACTGCAGACCATTTCATGTTCCATTTCGGTCTTTGCAAGGTCACTCTTGTTTCCTAATTAATTTGTAAAAAACTGGGCTAAGCTGAAGTCACACTCAGAGCCACTAGCCCATGGTACCAGAGCTTTATCTGGTTTCTGTAGTGGGAAGCACTTAGGAGTATTGTTACTGCCCTACCCCCTCCCCAGATGGGATGGTAGCTCTAGTTCACTGTGGATAAGCCCCAGCTTTTTTTCAAGTTTTCCAAACCAACCACTGGTTTCCCAAACCAACCACTGGTTTCCCTATACACTCATGGATACAGAGAACTTGTGTGTCTCAAACTTAATAATATTGTTGTCATCTGCAGTGAGGCAGTTATGATATTTACTAGGTTAGTGAAATATTGTTAATAACTGATGAATGTGCAACTTAAGCTATTTAGGCACATGTGAACTGCAGAAAAATATAAAATATGTAAAACATTATTGAATTCAAATTAATATCAAAATGTTGACTTTTTTTCAGTCTCAAGCCCTTCAAGAGCCAGATGACACTGTTTTCACAGATGAACCTGGTATGAGACTGAGTTGTTTCAAAAGTTACTTTTTTAGATTATTATTCCCATAATCATTTCAAACTTTCAAGTGTGAAATATCACTTAAAAAGGAGCTAGTTTACAGACAGGCTATCAGGTCCCTGTAGTATTCAGTAATGAAAATGAACAACAAACAAACCATATTTTTATTGATTCAAGTAAGCTTTGCCACTCAGTTTAGCAACAAAGGTGATCAAGTGTGGATATAGATCCAAAATGTGGTGCCTACTTAAATTACTCAGACATGTTTTTAATGTTTACAGTTGCTACAGAATATCTTGAAGACGTCTATACAGTTATTAAACAACCCACTGGTAAGCCTTAAACAATACCTACAAGAACTTGACAAAATGCTGGCATTTGAAGTTCACTCTTACATGTATTTCCTTTATTTAACATGTTGTCCTTTGCATACGTGCCCCATTCAAAAAAAAAAACTACACCTTTTTCCCTGTACATCGGTGAAACTAAGTGTACAAATTAAGATATGTTTGCATTTGAGGTAAACATAAAGCCAAGCAGTATGAAGCGTTGTAAGTGAAAAATTGGAGAGGACGTCTTAAGTAAGTTTCCCAAGCACTTTACAGGCTGCCAAAGGGCTATAAGGGCTCAACTGTTAGACCCTGATTCAACAATGTAATGTTGTTTGCAAGATTCAGTCATTTTACTCTCCATATATTAATACAAAATAAAGTTCACATATACACGACTGCACATTGATGTACACGGTTCCATTTTATGTGTTGTATGATCAGGTGAGCTGGGAATGGGTGTTACAATAGACAAGTCTCGTGGGAACACCGTAGTTCAGCGTGTGTCAATCAAAAGTGTTACTGAAGGAGGTTCAGCTGCTTTGGCGAAAAGCTCCAGAGGAGTAGGGCTGAAACTAGGTATGTATAAAGTGGTGGACATGATCTTAGTCTACCCAAAAGCCAGGTTAACAACTGCTACAGAAACATGTGGTAGTACAAGCCAAGGATTTCATACCAATGGCAGATGTATTGTTAAGGTGTTCATTTTAGCAGACGTGTTCCACATCGCTGCAGCTTATTCCAGTGTCTGTAATTTAAGGGACTGTATTTGTTGAAACTACTCCCCAGGGATGGAGGAAATCAGTAATAGTAATCTATCATATCTCCACCACCACCCCCCTCCCCCTCCCCCCGCCCCCTTCCCCACTCTTCCACAAACCTAATATTTTGGTCAGGGTGCCTAAAACGTTTGCTAGACAATGAAAACAAAGAAGAACACACTGAGCGCTATGATTCTGGGCCGCTTTTGTGAAAGCAATATTCAATAGACTGTGAATCAGGGTTCACAGTAGAAAGCGGCAACAAGGGCCAAAGTAGCTGCCTGTTGTGGCTTTAAAATACAAGGCTTATTATATACTGTTTTGTAGCTGACTGTTCGTATATTTAGCCACCTAATCAGAATACTTAAAGGATGTCAAGGACTTCAAAGTAAATATGTGGGTGCTTAGATTGTAGAAATACTTAACATTTGTTGCGATCTTTTATTCCTAATCTGTCCAGTTGTAAAATTGTTAATGATTACTGTGCTCTATTATACCACTAGTTTGAAAAGTTTTTGCTCAATATGTACGATCTTAAAAGTTCATAACAAGGCCTAGAAATGTTGTTCCAAGTTTGTGCAAACCTTGCTTATTGGCTGAAATATTTTTTTGACATTCGTCTTTCTTTGCACTATTTCTTCAGGAGATCAAATTATTGAAATCAACGGTACTTATCTCAGAGGAATGAACCAAGAAGACGTTATCAAGATCTTCAGAGATCTTCCAAGTTCAACGCAGATGAAAATAAGAAGATCAAAGATGGCGCCTCAGGAACAGGGTTCAAAACAACAAGAGAACAAGAGAAAGGAGTCTGTGGAGAAACCTCCCTCACAAGACCCAGTGCCACTGCCTAAACCTCCTGAGAACAGGCGGAGGTCGAGTTTGAGAGGTAAAGTACAGTATATTAAGCAAGAAGTGGAACCTGCATCATCTGTGAAGACAGAAGGAATTCCGTCGTCTGAACATCGAAAAGCTGAAGAGGAAACCGATTCTCGTGATCAAGGACTTGCGTCAAAGGAAATTTACCAGAATGGTAGTGGAGTTAAAGAAAAAACTGAAGAAAAAACTGGAAAGATTGTCGCTTCCGGTGGAGCAAAAACCACACCAGAAACAAAATCTAAAGAAGAAACTGAACCAGTCCTAAATGACATCAATACAAAATCGGACAAAATAAATGATGAACTGGGCGACAATTTGATCATTCCATCTGGTTACAGGAAATTGACTGTGAAAATACAAAAGGCACCTAACTCCACACTTGGTCTTTCACTAGTTCCTAGCTATGGGAAACTGAAAGGATACTTCCAGGTACTAAGAGTAATATAAATTTCATTACATGTGCCGTGGGCTTACGACATGGGTACTGTAGTCTATTATAGTGGTTCCTTGATCTTATCTGATCTGATCGGGAGGCTTTTTACTCCATTGTGGAGCATACGCCACTGGCAAAACTGCACCAGTCTTTACTGTCGCTGGCCTGATGTTCCATCTGCGTCACACACCCACTCGGAGAACTTTTCGTATTAGACACACCCCTCTGCACCACACATTAGCCAGAGCTAGTAGACCAAGTAGTCATAATGATATACATAACAAAAATCCATACTGATGTATATTATACAGTTATTTGTAAAACTTCTTACCAGTAGCTTTCACTTATCTAATCGCACCTAGAAGTTAGAACCTCAGTAATTGGCATGAGGTATGACCGGGAACAAAAGGTTTTTAAGGCTCAAACAAATAGGTACCGTTATTACAGCTGTGAGTATCACTCTTCTCTGGAAAAGCATTATGTATTTTTTTTCATGTTAAGTTATCAATTAAGTTATTAATTTTCCTCTTTTTACAGATCCGCAGACTGTTATCTGGTATGGTGTGTGCCCAAGATGGACAACTTCAGACTGGCGATAAGCTCGTGTCAGTAAATGGTGTGTCTCTGAAAGGTGTAACTCATTCGATGGCATTACAGCTGCTCAAGAAACCTATGGACGTAGTAACGTTTGTGATACTAAGAGAGGGTCTGAAAACACAAGGAAAAGTAACGAGTTCTTCTCTGAATCAGAGTATAGCTCAGACGCCGGCTAAAAATTCACCCATACTTCAAGACAGCGGAGAACTTACTGAAACATTATATTCAAAAACAGAACGTGTAGATAAACCGCAAGGCGCAGGACAGCCTGTGACTTTCATAGCATCTCAACTAGTAGACAGTGAATCAAGAGACTTACTAGACACATCACATGAATCTCCGTTAATACAGAAAGAAGAAACTGCTCAAGAACAAGTTCCAGAGATACCTTGTTCACCTCCACCCTCGCCAGTGTTGGGAGTGAACGATCTTTTAGATGACGATGTCTCTATTCCGCCACCATCATTTTCTCCTCCACCACCTCCCATAACATCAGACTTAACATCATCCCATGATCTCCCTTTATCGTCAATCCCCATTGTTTCTCCACCTCCTGATCTTAGTCCAAGAATGAAAGAATTTATGGAGCAAGACCTGTTTACAAGTGAAGATGATCAAGAAACAGGTAGTCAAGGATCTATTCATCAACAGGAGACTTCACTGGAATCTGGTGCTATGCTCACCCCGTCGAGTTCGCCTCGTAATGACACAATTGTAGGATGGGATTTCGAATCCTTGCTGGATGCTTGCAACGATTTGAATTCACACGAAAGCGATGATGTGTTGACGTTTGAACAGGGTAGTGTTACGGAGACTCATTTAGCGCCAGGAGACTCAAAACCAAAGCTCTCATCACCAGAATGGTCAAAGGCCAAGATCTCAAAGAAAAATGGTTTAGACAAACTGACTGAGAAACGTTCTGTAGTTCCTGTTGAGAGTAGCACGGATATTCAACCTCCTGCCGTGGGAAGTGGTAATGATTTGCTCTCCAGTGGAGCTAGGAACAAAAGAACAATACATGGACTGACCGACAACGATAAAGGTCTTCAAACCATAGTGAAACACCGTGACGTTACTGAGGAATTAAGAAGCTTGACACCACCAGTTTCACCTCTCCATTCTGAAGGCTGCAGTGAACGTGAAGCGAGCGATGATGTAAAACCAGTAGCTGGAAGACGAGTGGAGAATGTTCCCTTTGTTATCACTTACCAGAAAAAGTTCAGAAGCCTTGGCATCAAAGTGGACCTATCAGGGGAGGGGAAGGTCATAGTGGCAGAAGTGTCTTCATTTGGTTTGGCGGGAAAAGATGGAAATATCAGGTATGAGTGATACAAACCTACGAGTACATATAGTAGAGCGAACTAGCTGTTTTTATAAACTGATGATATATTTGTAGGACGGTGGCTACTGTCCATGGATCAAATCTGTTCTTTGCTTGCAGCTATTGAATGAAGTGGAGCCAAAGATCGGATTTTTCCGGTCGTACTCAAACATTTTTTTCTCAATTGTCGCTTTTTAAGAGATTAGCATTGCCTGTGTTTTCTATTATGATCTCGGAGGTTGATGGTATTGTCGAAAGGTTTGCAGGGAAGTACATGTAGTTGATGGCATCGTGCTTTGTCGACCAGTCACCTTGTGCCAGTGTTTCAAAATGCGTTTTCGTGCAAAACCTTTTATATAAAAATCAGGAGTTTGATTTGCATGAAAATGAACCTGTAGTTATATGAATAGTTTTGCACGAAAACTTGTTTTTACACAGAGGCAAAGGGTAACTCGGAAATGGCCTGTTCGTGTTATAGTAAAAATTACTTTCCTCGTATCATAAGTCATTGTCCAATTGCAGAGTTGGAGATGTTCTTGTGTCCATTAATGATGCGTCACTAGAAGGAATGGCGCTTGAAGATGTCCAAGCCATGATCAAAAACTGCCCCAGAGGAGATGTGAGAGTCGTAGCACAGGCTGCACCCAAACAGGCAATACAAGATGAAGCTGATGAGGAAGCTGTCTCTCCGTCCGCTTTAAAGGAACACGGTCAATCAGAGGAGAAGAATCATTCAAAGAGTAAAGCTGAGGAGAACACTCTGCCAGATGTGCTGTCAAACAGTGCAATCCACAAGCCTCGTGTGGACATGCCGAGTGAGCTAATCTCTGAAGGGAACTCAGACATTTCCAGCGTTGCAAACGTGATGGAGGCAAATCAAGTACAAGACGCTGAACTAACATTTAAACCTATAATTCTACCTGACGAAAGTCCAGATGGTTTCATCACAACAAAAGATTGTGATACTGTTAAAGAGGACAGTAGACTGGAAGACACAGATTTCGATGATCTACCACCACCCATTCCTCCTCCGGCAGTACCAACAAATGATTTGCAGATGGGAAGTTCTTCCGTCACTGTAGATGAGCCTCTGGTTCAGGACACTGTAGAGGACGTTTCGTTAAACCCACCAACAAATTTTGAGGATTTTTTTGATGACCACAACATGAATTCATCACCATCTTTTCATGATTCTGAAATGGACGGTTTAACACAGGCTGCCGATGCTGTGCAGCTAGATTCGCAGCCAAACTTTCACTCCTCTGTTCAAAAGAGAAAAGAATCATTAAACAAGACAGATGAATCGTACAGTCCAGTGGACGATGCCAGAATTCTATCTGAAGACAGTCAACCACAGATATCCATTAAACCCCCTAGTTTGTTTGGAGATGACACTGAAAGTATACCATCTGCATTACCACGAACGTTCAAGAAGAGTTCGAGTGTTGATGATGCGACTTCAATGGAGTCTGTACAATGGAATGGGGTAGATAATGCTCCAATCAAACCACCGAGTTTGTTTGATGATGAACTTGAAAGTCTCCAAAGTTTGCCACAAGGTCCTCCACCTCCTAAACCTCCTAGACTAAACAAACAGTTCTTCAGTCTGGACACAGTGTCCTCGAATTCATCATCACCAATTCCGTCGTCTTGGTTTGATCGAGAATCGCCCAATCATGCATCGAAGTATTCAAATTTAAGTGCAGTTTCGGGATCGTCTTCACCTTATGGAAATAATTCGACATCAGGGGTGGCTATTCCATTCAATGATGCCGCAACGGAATTACCAGATGTTCCAGATGACGACATGTCCAGCCTACCGCCCGCACCACCGCCACCACTCTCCAGGTCATCCACGTGGTCTGTGTCTTCCGATGCAGTAGTGTCTTCACCGCACGGAAATGAGAAAGTACCTCATATCACCAGCCCTCTCTCACAGCCAGTCAAACAGGAGCGCAAGAATTCCAAGAAAAGGATATTGCCTTTACGAATCAGGTCGAAAAAGGGCAGGAAAACATCGGAACAATCTGAGACATCTTTGCTAGCTGATCCTCACCAGGAGTCATTACCTCAGTCAAGTCCAATGGGATTTGGTGATGCGAACATTTCTAGTGATGTTAATCAGCCACCTGAAGATGACATGGAAAGCCTGCCACCTGCTCCTCCCCCACCAAGAATGTCACCTCTCACTGTGGAAAGCTTGGAGAGCATGGCTGATGGATTGCAGCCCATGAACGTTATGCATTCGAAACCCCGTCTATCTCATCTGGCCTCTGACGATCAAGGAGCCTCAACACCAACTGGCGTAGAATCCTGGCATTCACCCCAGCACTCTCCAAAGAAGAAGAAGTCTTTTCGTAGAAATGTCATTCCCATGGACGAAAGGGCACCTTTACCGAAGTCCTCAAGCTCGCCTAGCGATGTTCCCAGTGTGCCTGAGACAGATCTCACTATAGACAGCTCATTAACGCATCTTAGCCCACTGGAAGATGAGGTTACCGTGACAGATTCGTCTGATGCCATGTCACCACCCCCTCTTCCTCCAGAAATGGAGCTGTGGTCGGAGGTTGGAGCAGTGGAAGCTGAGCTGGCTCTATTGGATCAGATATTGACTTTGGAAGATTCTTCACGATCAGGGAATGAGCAAAGTAGCGATGCTGGGAGCTCGTCGTCAGCCAAACGTCCATCGTTTTCCAAAGATGTGTCATCAGAGGACGAGCAATCCACAGAAGTTCAGGAAGGACCAGTGGCTTCTAAATCTGAAGAAACATTTGAACAGAGAGATCTCATTGTGTCAAGGGAAGGTGTCCTAGATACAAACAGTGACACGTCATCGCTGCAAGGATTGCCTGACATAGAGAAAGGGGAACCAACTGAGTTGGAAGCTATTAAGCCCAGTTCTTCCTTCAACATGACAGATAAAAGTGAGGATTTTGGAACTGATTTGGCTGTTAATGATTTTCAAGAGGCCACAACAAGTGAACTTGCACATCCGGAGCTGTCTGGTAAGCTGTTGAAGCAGCTAAGTGAAGGACATGACGTGACGGGGAATTTGGTCAAGCATAGAAGGCCAGCCCCTCCTGTCCCTACAAGACCTACCGTCAACACCAACAAAGCCAGCACCATTCCTCGAAAATCACTCCCAGGAGGTTTAGGCATAGAAGTACTTCCCTCCCGACCTGACATCAAGTCCAAGGCAGCTCCTCAACATCATCAACCAACCCACAAGCATCAGAAAGAACAACAAAACAAATCGTCGCCAGTTAAGGAGAAGACTTCCAAAAAGCTGTTCTCTAAAGGTCATAAACATAAGGACAAAAGAGCAGATCCTAACCATCTTGCGTCACCTGACACATCGTTTGAGATCAATCCCGATGGACGCGAGCGATCGCGTTCTTGGACTAAGAAACTGTTCGGTTTCCGTAGTAGAAGCAAGAGTCGAGACAAATCAAAGGATCGAGAGAACAGAAGTCGATCGGTTTCACCACCGAGAGGATTGTTCTCTAAGTCAAGGCGATCCAGTCCACCTCCTCCCCCACAGTCACCACAAAAGGCTCCTTTGAGTAAACACAAGAATGAAAGTAAGAAAGGCCCAGTTATTGACAAAATAGAAAAAGACCTCTCCGTTCAAGACACTGCAAAACGTCCAGTGCTTTTGCCAACAGTGCCGTCTACTTCAGAGATGAGCAATCCTCCATTCGACGAAGGGCGTTATGTGGAAGGAAACAACAATAAATGTGCGTTACCAGCAACATATGACGAGGAGCTCTTAAATGTAGTAGAGAGGAACGTGCTGAATGATGAACCAAATACAGAACGTGTCATTTCAACAGTACAAGTAGAATCATACTACGAAGAACCTGGAGGTCAGAATGTCTATTTAAATCACGACGTGGAAGGACTATCAGATAATGGCGACCTCAGTAAAAATTTATCATTGGATCGTGATGATGTAGAGAGACCTGCTGCCCATTTGGAAGCGGATACATCACTGACAAACAGGCCACTTCCACCGCTACCACCATCACGTGAACAACATCTTGATCCAGTAGCCCTCACAAGAAATGTCGACGAGAACGAGCAGTGTGCTGATGAAGAGAGGATGCCAAAAACATTTCCCTCAAAACCACCTGTGCCAAAGAAGCCGGCATTCCTTCAATTAGGTAGTACACCAAATACGCAACAGCAGAAAACTGTGGACGAACTAAAAAACAAATTTGACAAAGGTTCGTCTGACGAAGGTAGACTGGAAACAGCATCAAGTAGCAAAGAGAACCTTCAATTTGGTAATGAAAGCGACGAGGAGGTGGTTTTCGACGAGGATGATGATGGTTTACCCTCGCCAGGTCCACCAACTTTCAAACCTTTACCACCACCACTTACATTACGAACAAGTTCCATTACCGATGATTCTGACGAGACGACAGGTAGTCCAAACTCACCTGGGCCTCCTCCATTTAAACCTCTACCGCCGCCCATAACTTTGAATTCCACTCCGGTACAAAATGACATAAAAAGTAACCAAGGGCTGGATCCTCCAAGCTCGCCTGGTCCTCCAAGATTTAAGCCTGCTCCTCCACCAATAGATATGCGGGTACACAGCAAGAACGCTGATTCCGAACCAGGAGACCTTCCCAGCACGGCTGATCTACCAAATGCAAAGCCTTTGCCCCCAATTCCCACTGCTGGTGCGATGCAAAGACGAGAGGAAGAAGCTTCAGTGAAACATAATGTTACAGAATATAGTTACGTTGAAAATGACGCAATGCCAGCACTAGAGAATGATGAGTGGAGAAAAACCAAACCTTTGCCCCTAATTCCCACAGGTTTTAACCTGAAGTCAAACGATAACAGCCACAAGCTTCCCCTTTCAAGACAAAATGCTCATGAATGTGACAATGATGAAGACGCTGACACGCCGGAGTTATTAGAACGGACACCTGAGTTAGCTCGTGTACTGATCGACTTAATTGAAGACAGTAACTACTCACAAGTTTCACAAGTGGCAGAGCCATTGATGGTACAAAACGCAGTTGATCCTGTAAATGCTTCTCACAGCGATGACTTCGACAGCTCAGAAGTGTCGTCTGAATGGGATGATACTTGTAGTTCAACTCAAGGTGACCCTGGCCTGCTTGTAGCTGGTAATAGGTTTGTTAGGAGTGCTAGTTTCTCGGCTGGAGACGTTCACATTCAACGTCCTCCTGTTGCTGCAGATAACCAAAAGAAACGTATCCCTTCTGGCATTATGCGTCCTCCTCGTCCAATGCGTAGACGGTCGTCCTCATTACCTCAGCTGTTCCCAGAGTTAGCAGCTGTTGCCGCGTCCGAAGGAGGAGCGGGAGAGACAGATTACTGGCACACTGGCAACCTACAGCAGCTGATCAACAGTCGGAATCAGGAGCCAGATGTGGATGAAGGGATCATAGAAGTGCAGGTGAGTCCAACAAATCCAGGATAACAATTCTTAAAGGAGCACAGTCGCTGCATTTTGAGTTATTTTGGCTACGTAAGAAATTACCTTTAAATTGAAGGAAACCTGAAAATAATAATTTACTAAGATAGAAAAAAACCTAAGAGACAATAATAAACCGTAAAGGTATATGAATGGTTAAGGATGGAGAAGATAAACACGGATTACAAACGACGAACTTGAAAAATGTAGGCTAAACTTTTCAAGATGCGCAAACCGTGACGTAGTTCCTTTAAATCAAACCTCGTGCGCTAATCGAGTGTGTGACCAATTTAGTGAACGATATTTAGCAGTGTTTTCGTGTGATGCTGTTTATTTTGCGGTACAAGGTGTTACAAGTCCGTGGAGGAAACTCTAGTGTGTGACCGCTCAAATGAAAGCTATTGAGTACTATGTTCACGTACTGCTGTTCATTATGCTGTACAAGGTGGTTCGAAGGATTACAACCATGTGGTTTTGATGTTGCTATCAATAAGGCTAGGGATAGTGACTTTGTAAACTCCCCTCTTCAGTGGAGTAGGACATTAGTGTGTCGACAACTGATCACCTATACAAGTGTCTACAATGCAAAAGTGAAAGTCATGTCTGGTGGTACACGGAAATCTCATTCAAAAGGTTGATGTCATAGTAAATGCTTGTGCTTGATGTATCCTTCACAAATAGATTCTTTCTAGATCAGAGTATTTTGGCACTTCGTTTTGTATATTATCAGTGGCGGATCTAGGGGAGGGGGAGCCGAGCCTCTCCTTGTTTTGGATAATAAAAGAGGAAATCACAGAAGGAAGAAAAGCCGGCAGGGCAAGCAAAACAAAAACGCCCCCCCCCCCTCCCCCCACCCCTTAGCTCAAGGTCTGGATCCGCCACTGATTATGGTTTTTAAAAAGGCGTTTGGATGATATGTTGAACATTTTGGGGGTTTACTGTGACCCATCTTTATTGCAAATTGCTACCACTAAACCTTACGTAAAGGCAACCAAAACCTATTTATCAGTTCATGGAATAAGTTAGTAAATAACCATAGTAACTGTTTCCTTCCTGTGTAGCTTCTTAAAGAACAGCAGTCTATTGGCTTAATGGTTGTTGGAGGCTTAGACACTCATCTAGGTATGCTTTACATCAAAGATATCCAGCCAAACTCTCCAGCTGCCAACTGTAACCGACTGAGAACAGGGGACCAACTGTTACAAGTCAATGATAATTGTTTGGTAGGCGTGACACATGGTGAGGCGTTGAACATCCTTAAGAATACTCCACCCCTGGTCAAACTCACTGTGGCGAGAAAGAAAAACAGCGAGAGCGATGGTGCTGAGCTAGTGGCAGAAGGAAGACGCGTCACCGACCTTGAAGAGCCAATAGTCTCCAGCGCACGTGAGTCAAGCACCATTTCAAAGACCTCGTCAGAATTATCTCTGAGTCCACCGACTGATAGGGGCCAACGACCTAAGTCATGCGTGAGCCTCCTCATTTGGGACCCCATATCACAGTGGTGACCATTCTTCAGGATCACCTTGTGGCTCTTTTGATGAACCTGATGAGTATCTCCCAGCGTACCTTCAGCCAGAGAGCCCAACACTGAACTTGCGTCAAGATGACGTGCCTGTGACCATTATTGACGGCATTCCGGGTGAAGACGATGAAAGCACCGAGCAGGAGGAGGAAGAAGTACGACCTGTTAATAAAAGCGTCAGTTGGGCGGTCAGCAGTGATGACTGCAAGGTCTTTACTGTGGAACTCCTGAAAAACGGCCGAGCTGGACTAGGGATGAGCGTTAGTGGAGGAGTGGACACGCCATATGATGACATAATGGTGAGTCAGCATCGTAATCTTGTCCAGCCACACACCTTAACTCCCTTACATTTCCCTTCACTTCGCATCCTACTCTCAATCTCTCCGTGTCTAGTCCAAGTTTTCACTTTCCGTAACCTCATTTGTCTTGTCTTTTTCTTTCTCTGGTACTTCCACTTGCTTCCTGCTCTCCTTCCCTTCTTCTGTCCTCCTCCCCACTTTCTACTCTCTCTTGCTTTACCCTTCACCCGCCCTCCCTTCCATAACTCCCTTCTTTCTCTTCGTCAACCCTTATTGCTCTCTTTCGTCTACCCTCTCAACTCCCTCTGATTATAATGATATTTCCAAACGCCACTTTTGTCTTTCAATGTTACCGTCATTAAACATTCTTTGCTCTGTAGGCGGATGAATATATAAATCTACCAATGCAGAGGAGAAACTATCCATGACCTATCAGATACGCCTGTTGTCATTACAGTCGAACCTCACTACTTCGAACTCGCAGAAGAAACAAAAAAATAGTTCGAAATAGCGGGAGTTCGAACTAGCCGGTAGTAAATGACTGAAGGGTATATCCGAGGGAAATGATTTTGAGTTCAGAATTACGGGGAGTTCAAGATAACCGAGTTTGAATTAATTAGGCCAACTGTTTTTGTTAAGATAGAAAAGGTAACCGTTATTAATCTTTCTGTTGCAAGGTACGCCAGATCCTCTCCAGCAGCGTGACTGCTCACAACGGACTTATCAAGAAAGGTGACATCTTGTTGTCTGTGAACGGCAAGTCTTTTAAAGGACTAACGAATGCAGAAGCCTTGACACTCCTTAAAGACACGCCTGAACGGGTGACGCTTGTCGTAAGTCGGGCCCTGGGACCTAAGCAGTTCGCCAAACCCATGACGCTTCTTCGAAACAAAAACGCCAATAAAGAAATCACTTCTAGCTCTGAGGCTTGGCCAACAAAGGAGGAACTGACCAAGAAGAAAAACCTAGCAAATACAAACAGTAGCACACCGCCAACACTTGAAAAAATTCCACTAGACCTCGTTAAACAAAACGGAGAGCACTCCACTTTCGAACGTCTAAAGAAGAGACTTTTCTCTAATGGCGGGACCATGAGTATAAAAGAGAAACTTCAGAAAGTACCCCAAGGGCCCGCGGTGATTGAGATTACCCTTGAAAAGGGGGCATCTGGATTGGGGTTCTCTCTCGGTGGGGGCCAGGACTCGTTGTACGGCGATGCGCCAATACATGTAAGGTATGTGTTCAAAGACAGCGTGGCCGGGAGGAGTGGTGTTTTGAGAGCTGGTGACGAGATTCTTGAAGTGAATGGACAGAGGGTGACCTACATGACGAATGTTGATGTTCTTGAACTCATTAGAAGTTTGCCTTATGGACCAGTGGCGATGAAGATAAGGCGGAAGTAACGTTACACTTGAAGCAGTAACCATAATCATCACAACTGACCAATCACAACACCGCAATACAGCAGTGAGTCAATCAGACTTCGCAGTGTAAAGCGCGGGAAAACACGCAACCGGTGCAAAGCGCGGGGAAAGTCATGAGCCCAAGTGACCGTCAGTTTTGGTTTGGCACCTGATTGGCTGAGAAAACGTTTTTTTTTTTTATTGGCTAGACATGGTAACATGGGTCTTTTCAACCAATCACAGAAGTCAACAAAGGATACGACAGCCAATAGAAAACCCTCAAATGAGATTAATTTAGGAGGGTTGAATGACTTAGTGACAGACGTATTCACATCGGTTTTTATTTGTAACTATATTGTTTTGTAAATTTGTGCATGCTAGCAACTTTTTAGATGATAAAACTAAACTCTTGCAACACGTTAGTTGAAATCTCGAAATTTGTATATAAGATAGTTATATGATGTCGGGAATCGGTACAATTATATATCTGAACAATCTTGGCAGGCCCAAGCCTCTGCTATGATAGACAGACAAAATCGCTTTATTATTGGATAATCAAATTTTAGAGGTGCTAAGAAACACAATCCTTATGTCGGCTTTTCATACGCAGGTCCGTCTAGTTATTGACTATAGAATGGTACTATAGCATTCTAGAACATCTAAAGAACAATTTTAAAACATTTTGTGAATGAAAGCAAAAACTATTGATGATTAACAGCAACAATGACATGTCTTAGAACATAAACAGTATATGATTTGTACTGGATACAAACATTCAAACTACTCAAACATTTTGCATCGCGTCAAAGATAAGTTGTAAATAAAATTATTTAATTTTTTTGTAGGATATTCTTTGTGTTATTGTTTGGCTTATATTTATGAGAGCTCTTTTAAGAGTCACTGCCTGGAAATATCGAGAATCGCTGCCCAGGGGCCCGTTTCTCGAAAGCCCCGGAAACTTTCCAGGCCCGCGAAGCCATTTTAATTAATCTGTATCTAAAACCAGAGAAGTGTATACTCCTGAAACGTTTTGTTTGAAGAGAACCTCTCTTCATATTAAGAATACTTGAATAAAACAGCTCTGTAATCATAAGGTTTGAGATTTTGCTGACTTTCCGGGTGCGAAACCTTTTCAGGACCTTCGAGAAATGGGCCCCCAGGTTCGAAAAAATCCAAAATTATACTTTGCTTGAGGAGCACTTTTAAGGAACTATCTTCAAATGCACCCTTGTCACTTTCTAAAAATTTACAGTTTTCGAGAAATTCGCAAAAATAGAAGACGAAGTTCGCCTCATTAATTATGCAGAAATTAAGATGAAAATTAGCAAACTTTAGCTCTGAAAACCGGATTATGGCGATCCGAAAACCGCTTTTTGCCAATCCCAAAAACCGGTTTTTGTCGACCCCAAAACCGGTTTTTACAATCCTAAACTACGGCCCTAAAACTGTTTTTTGTCGATTCCAAAATGCAACAGGTGTTGTACGATCGCAAAAACGGGTTTTTTTTACGATTCTTAAACTGGTCTATGACGAACGGTTCATTACGTGACGAATCCTGAGGATGCTAGCTTCTACCTCCCCCTACTTCTTCCCCACCAAGGTGGGGTGGGGCAAGATCGAAGATACACCCTTGGAAATATAAGTATTTTTAAGAGGCAGGCATCATAGAGACACTGTGTAATAAAGGTTCTTAAAACTTGGACGAAATTTTGTACTCTATAGTACCGGTCATTTCCCTGTGAGCGGTGGGTGTTTATTTGAAAAAAATCGTCGGATGTTATGAAAAAATTTAGCTTGCTTTTTCGCCCAGAAATAACACAATCCACAAAAGAAGTTAAATTCAAAAAGGCGACTGAACAGTGTTGAGGACTGTGTAAGAATCTTGACAAAACTTGGCAAGAATCTGCTGCTCCAGAAAGTATCCACTGTGGGTTCAATGCCTTAACACTCCATCCCCACCCCTCCCAGTCAGAATTTCCAGTAACCCTCTGTGGAGGTCTGAACCTTGTTTTGAACCTCATAATGCGCAAGTTATTCTACCAAAAGAACCTGATCTCTCAGCTTTGTGTATTACCATGTACCTGCATTTTTAGTATTGTTGAATTTTGTGCTTTTTGAATGAATATACAACATGAAATCTTTTATTGAGTCTACATTACCACTGTAAAATACCCTTACCTTAACAGTATTACTGCTGACAGTTGCTGTACAGAAACTGGCTTCAATTCTCACACAATGGAATGCTATTTGCAACTACTGACAACAGCTAACTTGCAGAATTGTTTCTGATCACAGATCAAAAACAAGTAAAATTACAATTTATGGAGCATGATGTATTTCCTTGATTAAGCCCCACTTTGGATGCTTAATGCCAAGTTCTGTTATCAATCAGCTTTATTGAGTCAGCTTTATCTTTAAAACAGCAACTATTTTTGGCAAGAAAATTGGGAGTCATTCTCTTTTCTCTTTATACAATCATTTTGACATCTTTTCTAAAAAGAGTAATGTGTTTATATTCGAAATTGCATGATTCTATGCGAGTACTTAATTGAGGAAATACAGCACAGGTATTTTCATTAACAGTGGAAAAAATGATAAAATCTATGTTTCTACTCCTATCTTAGCTTCCAGGTCGTCAGTTATTGCAATTACAAGTGTATATCAAGTCACAAGGTCACAAAAGTAAATTGCCTGAAATTACAATTTCAAAAGCTTGAATTTTAAGAGAACCACCTTTCTTATTTTGCATCTGCTCCTTCCACTTAGAATGAGCAAAGTATGAGAAATTACATCAATCTCTAAACCCGGCTAATTGCAAATATCGTCCCCATACTCTGTCTGTAATAAGCTTTTCAGGTTTAGAGAGAATGTTCTTTACATTTATGACAACAAACATTCTCTTCAGTGCCCCTTTAACTTCTTAAGTACCATTAAACCAATCCATAGAACATTTACTTTTGAGGTTTACACAATTCTGAATTGCACTTAAATAAACATGACCGCATAACTAACTTTAACCTCTAACTCAAATAATCATCCAGCATTCCTGTTGGTCTCCTTGACCACCCACTTTCTTGCTAGCTACTGGAAACCGGTACATATTACAGTTATTCTTATTTTTAACAATCCTCGCGTGTCAACAAGTCAGGCCATGATATTCCTTTTTGTCAGACCAAAAAATAAAGAACCTAAATTTAGTTTTCACAAGCCACATTACTTTAAAAATCTGTACTTCTACACAAAATTTTTGAGTCATTCTTATTATTACACTTTTCACCAGAAATACCAGAGATATATTACAAATGAGATCTTTAACAGTTTGAGTGAGACCGATAGGAGTTTCAAGGACATTCAAGCACCATTTGACAGGCTGTCAAGGCTTTCAGGGCTTTCACTTTTGGACTTAAAATTGAAGGAATGAGGGTACCAGTAACTCACATCCTAACACCATTTGTAAACAATAAGTAAATCGCTCATCAACACTGTGAGACAAACAACCACTAACCAAAGCTAGAAAAATATATATTGCCCTAGTAGGCTTTTTGTGCTAAGAAGACAGTGGATTGTGCAAAAAATATGTACCAACTGTATGTCCTATATTGATGAGTGTAGTATGACAACAGGATGGTAAACTGACAAAGTAACTCGCCCAGTGGCCATTGATTCAACATTAGATCTATCGCTGTATTGATTAGACTAGTACGACTATCAGTGCAGCAAATGTGCACAAGTTCCTGTGGCTAATTTGATCCGTGCTATAGTAGGAAACATTTGCCTGGGTTAAACAAAATGTTGCAATTAAATTGCCATTCCTATTAAGTTGATGTAAGATCTAATTGTGAGTGAAAAAACACGTAACGATACATTGAGCCCTGTATGGCAGATTGCAAAGACAGGATGGATAAGTGATCCTAAAAGAACCTGCCAAAAGGTAAGCCTAGCCCAGCCAATACCATATGATGCTTTCACATAAAACAGAGATCTCACAAGTTTTTGGCACTCTGTCTAGTCATGAAAGTGGCAAAAACCTAAGAAAAACAATAATTGTGTTCACTCAAATTGTTTTCCAAACAGCACATTTTTGAAAGCAGAGATTTAATGTCCTCTTATAGCAAGAAATGAAGATTTAAACAAAGATCATGGAAGAATAACCAAACCTTGACATCAGACTTTATTCAAATGACAGCCTCTCATCATCACCATCAGTGTTGCCATGATTTCACAAAAAAATCCCACAGATGGAATACTCTTCCTCTTAAGTCAATTTTCAGAAAAAAAAAATCTCTGTTTTCATATGAAAACTTAATTTCTTTGTGCGTCTGGGGTCTTCAATACAATAAGCTAAGAGAAGGCTATATATTCTTGGCTTCTAATAATTATACAAAAGTGATACTACATGTACCTAGCTTTAACCAATATCATTTTGTAACAGTGAGTGCTTATCCTAACCGCAAGTTCAAACAGGTTGTACATTTACACATACTTGATATGTCATTGACGTCATTGCCTGTGTATAGTGATAATTAACTGGCTAATTCCTACCTAATGTAACACTGGCCCTTTATTTAATGAATGCCGAGATGACACACCACATGACCTCGTTGGCATTTGGTTTCTGTGCTTGCTCTTCAGGTTCCAGATCTAGGAGATCTCGCACCCTTTTCATGGCTAGTTCATAATCATCATCAGAGAGTGGAGCAAATGCGTTCTCTAACACATCAGAAGAGTGTGCAAGATAGATGAGAGACAATGTCCTCTTGTCCATTCTGTTAGGATCATTTACCCATTTCGATAAAACAGCTTCTTGAACTTTGCGCACTACTCTCTGTTTGGACACGCTATCAACAAGAGGATGTGTCGTCATGTCGAATAAGAGGAAATTCTGTTTCTCGGTTGTAAGAACACCCTTTTCCACTAGATTCTTGGCAAGACGTTCACGGACATTTCTAAGCTGATACCTTAACTTCAGGGGGTTCCAGGTCTCACCTACAAAAAAACATCAGTTTGGGAGTGTGCTTAAGGAGGAACAAGCTAGTTCAGACATACAATGGGCACTGTAATTAAATGATTTAGCTGAGCCCTCTTTCCAATAAGAAGCAGAAGATGGAAGTATAGTATCACTAGAGACCACCTGGAGTGGGAAAAAATAGTGAGACAATCTCAGGTAGTGCAGAGTGCAATGTACAGGTCTGACACATAGTAGTAGCAAACACAGGTCCTAACAACCAGTCACCCCCTTGCAGACTTTTAGCCAGGATTTAAAAAGCAGGCATCCAACATGTGCTATAGGACCTGCTCAAACAAATAATATTATTTTCAAGGCAACATATGAAAAATAAAACAATTTTCTTTAAGAAGTGGCCATCCACAGGAAGCCTGGACGGCCATCTGGCTAAAAGCCTTTCGCCTTGGTGGTTAGCTAGAGCTTTTTCCCTTGCAGAATATGAAGGGACAGAAACGTCATAGGCCAAATGTGCAGCACAAATAAAGAAATATAAAATTCTACTCAGCTCGTTTAAGAATCTCAACATGTTTACAGTAAAATAATGTTAAGAAGTTCTTGAGAAGATTATTTTTGTCAATGGCACAGGCATACTGGG
>Ga0126338_10000422_pt1 | contig 22410 bp, 14 predicted proteins | sample OrbCmetagenome_2_FD_92529 | JGI IMG/M metagenome (GOLD analysis project Ga0126338, IMG submission 92529) | Coral microbial communities from Petempiche,Puerto Morelos, Mexico - Orbicella C C metagenome | ecosystem: Host-associated > Invertebrates > Cnidaria > Coral | place: Petempiche,Puerto... | reverse complement strand
TTGTTTTTTTTTTTTTTTTTTTTTCTTGTTCGCTTTGTTTTACAAGTTAACTACTTAATAAACAAGGACAGTGATGAATAGGGTTGGTAATTGAAAGAAAAGGTGCGTGTTCGACTTACAAATGTATGTATTTTTGGCTTTTTGTTGACATTTCTCGATAACCTGTCTTGTGTTTTCACCGTGTTAGATGCTATCAGCCGGGAGCAATTAAGGAAGCAAGTAGTTTCATTTACTGAGTTTCAAAATCGTTGTAATAAAATGATAAAATCTGAACTAACTGGGAAAATGAAACTTTTTGGAGCCATTTTTGTTAAGTTGGTATTTTAATAGAATTGTCCAGAAGCTAACATAATTAACTTAATAAAAGCCGTTTATCTAAATGGTTTTCAATAGAAATACTATAATCATAAATAATTTCTTTTATACTTACTCTAATTAACTTCGTTCAACGTGCATCGTTATAGGCAATTCAGCTGAATTGTTTGTTCATCTTTGCCCACAACTCTCCGTCGTCACACCTTCTTCGACATCGAACAGTGCATACGAACAAATACATTTGAATTTTTGGTGCAACAGGTCAGATGCGAGAAAAAGACTTTATCGTTGGCAGTACAACGACGGCTTGTTCCATTAAAAATTGTTAAGCAGTTTAATTCAAATGAGTTGTAACGATTCAATTTTCAAATCAATTTGATTCACGCAGCTATCTTACGGTGAGACACCAAAACGTCTCACTCTAAAAAAAAAAAAAAAAAACGGTAGCCTTTCTAAAACATCGTGTGTTGTAGCTTCTTCTTGAATTGCGATTCTCATAACGCATTCATGAAGATGTCATTGAGGCAATCTGTACACCATCCATTTAACGTAACATTATAACAAGACAAGTCGAAGTATACCAAAGAATGATGGCGTTTTATGGATAAGTCACTAATCTGAAAAAGAAATCGAAGATCTTATCATTTGCCATCCATACTCGGTTAGGCACCTGACCGTTAACACACGTAAGCGTGGGTGTAAAGTACCTTTAGAACCTGAGGCAATCCTTCACTCTGTTTCTAATTCAATCCCGCAATTCTTCATAGACGGGTCAGGAAATCACAGGCCCTTTAGAAAGACAGCTTTTTGGACTTCTTTACTCCGTAGCCCAGTCGCTTCTAGTCCGCTTGCGAAGGCTTCACTAATCAACTGATTTATAAACAAAGATGGGAAGAAAACCAACATTTCGATTTGGAGGCAAAATTTTCAAAAACTTTCACTGCACGGGTTTTCATGTAATTGAAATAGATTTCTGTTTTAACAAACGTGACCATGACTGGGTTTTCGACAGAAGAATCCTGTTTTTACTAGTCTCTGCTGGATCCATCGCTGAATAAAGCAACAAAAGCTTTTGTCCAAGAGATCTTACAGTGACTTAAATGAAAAAAATGCTGTGTTTATCGCTAACAAAAAACTAAAACATTGCGCGGACAAAAGCGATCGATAATTAAGAAATCCGCTTGAAATCTGTACTACTAAATCCAAAGGTGCACTTCAAAATTTCTCCTCTGCACTTTACAACCTTGCCCCACGAAATATCGCAATATTCAGTGACAAAGCAGGCAAACGTACATTTGTTTTATACAAATATTTTGTAATTTACTGAGAACCGCACACAATTAATCAGTAATGTAACGTCAATGTGCGTCTCAATTAAATCGCTTTGTGTTTTGTTAACTCTGTATTTCCGCTATGGGCACTTCTCTTTATGGACGGTTTTAAAAACACGCATTGAGATGGTTAAAAAACAAGTGTCGAGGGTGGATATGCCTTTCAACATCTTGAAAAATCTATTATTTTTCCTCCGCAAACAAAAGTGTCGTTGAATGTTTCTAAACTTGCGTCCAGTTAAACAGTTAAGACAGATATCAGCTGTTAAGAAAAAAAATTCAAGAAAAATTTCAGTTTTTTCGCAACAACAGATCAAAATCTAATTGCTCTCGGAGGGCATTCGCAAAGTTTTCTCGCAGCGAAATAAAACTTAAAAGTACAATTTTTGTTTTAACTCGCTAGTAGTTTCCTGTGGGGACAAAAACTGGACAGTAAACGCTCCGGTTTTTTCAACAAACAAAAACCAGGCAATTGCATTCTAAACTGAATGTTCGTCCTTTTAATGGCGCGAGATAACACCCGCCTACTTTGAACGTTCACCTCAGAAGCACGAGCGCGCAAATAGAAATAAGTCAAACAACATAGCTAGCGTCTATTCAAAGAACGACAATATCATTTCGATAAGATATTAGTCTGAACAATAGAATTCGGTCATAGCAAAGACTATTGCGTTCAAAATAAACGTTAACATTTTTACCAATCATGTCCGTAAGTTGTTAGCATTCATTTCGTCTCCATGGTCCATTGGCTGGATGCATTAATCACAGAATGAATGCCCTCTGTTTTCAACAATAAGCTACACGAACCTGTAAATTATTTATCTAAGTGTCGCTGATTGGCTTGGAATTGGTTTAGCATTGTTTCGGGGTAATTTTAAGATGACCTCGGCTAGGCCGGGTGGCTTGAAACAGGAGAAAGTTATGCAAAACTTCACCTTTTTACACAAAGCTTCGTGCAACGAATTTTAACAAGATCCAGCTATAAACTCAGCTCTGCCTAAACCGACTGACAAAAAACAAAGCTTAGACAACTTTAATTCGAATGTTGTGTTTAAATAAACTTTTAACATATTCGAAATTTATAGCAAGGTAAATATTTTAATTTTGAACTCAAAGTTTAAACCGAAGTTAATCAATTTTTCATACGAGCTGATGCTAGTGTTTTATTACGTTAGTGCAATCCCCGTATGAATGTGGAATATAGGAAAGGAAAATAGATCATAATCGCTGTACACGAACATCCTAACGAGAACTCAGCATCCCAAACCACCGCCTGAAAAGTAACTAAGAAAGACCCTCCTCTTCTAAGCGTACTAAAAAGTAATTCACTATAAAAGAAAATATAAAATAAAGAGTCGAACCAAACATCTGCTTGTTAAGCTCGGCGGACGTTCTTCTCAGAAGCCTTTTTAACACTCTTGCTATGATCTCACGTTCACACTGGTGGAGTTTTAGAAGGATGTTATATGGGGGACACCTGAAAACTACAAAAACTCAGTTCCATCCAGTTTTTCAATATTTGATTTGCTTGTCTTATTCCGAAAATGGGTCGGGTTTTCATTTTCAATGATATTAGCAATTTTTAATGGCATTTTTTGCCCAATGTTTTTATCTTTTAACAGACTTAAATTTTTTGGCGCCGAGACATAAATATCACTATAGAGATCTTTATTTAAATTTTATCATTACGGCGGGCGATATTTGAAAATGAACTGCCATGCAATTTCATTTTTCGCAGCTCACATCTATTAACGGTTTTAATGATCTCAAGGACAAAGTGGGGACCATTTTAATAAATGAAATGATGCTCTTTTTAATTTCGCAAATTACAATGTCCATTAGCGGGAAAGCTAAAATTGTTGTGATTCATGACAGTCCATGTTTATTGATCATGTTTACCGAACCATCCCAATTTAGCTGTGAGCTATAGCTGAAAACCAAATCAAATTGAGTGCACGATTCTAAGCAATATTCATACTGATTAATTAAAACGCTGAAGCCCACACAGTTATGAGACAAGAAGCAGGCTTTTAAGCTGCCGAACTTCGCTCACATTCCTTCCATTATCATTATTTCCCGCGCTCGAAAAATGTTACAAGTACTTGTTCAAGGGTACAGGGAAGCAGAGAGGCGGCTTGTTTTACAGGAAGTGCGCGAAACAGTGTTAAGATATCTTATAACCGGTCGTTTTATCATTAGTAAAATTGTCTTATTATTCAAAGAACATTAGCATTGATATTGGTAGCCTTTATGTTAGATGAGTACAAATAACCTCGAAGGGGATTTCTTAGCCACGCGTGTGGCAGGTGCGCGGGATCTAGTTTTGGCGTTAGTAATGAAATTTACCATTGTATGCATTCAAACAGGGCTTATATTAATTTTCAATTTTCTCGAGCGTTGTGGCTAGGAGGGTGAGTTCTCTGCAGCTGTTCGGCTAAAAACAATTAGCGCCGAGGCCCTAATCAGCTCGGGCAGCTAATAAGTTCAAATAGAGCGAGTTGGAAGGATCATTTCTGCACTGAGCTCAATCTTCACACACGCATCTAAGGATCAAACGGACCCTGATCGAACCATGGAACAGTCTCTTGGCTTGGGAAAGCCACATAGCCAGTATGTAGTCAGTGATGTACTGGGAATAGAGACCTTGGCAACCTCATCTTCTAAGTGTAAGCACAATTTGTTTGTCCTCTTGTTGGAAATAATATTAATTTAGGGTTAGAAAGACTTAAACTTCTAACTGGGCATGTCAAAAAGAATTGGGTTTAACACTTCTGCCAAATTGTCTCAATAGTTCCTTCACTGGTGTACAGAAGCTATCAGTCTGCGTCGGCTGATCTGCCACCGCCTCCAGAGGGACAAGGACACATAGATGGTGAGAGCTCTGCCACAGTCAGGAGAAAACAACGTCGAAACCGCACCACATTTACAAAACAACAGCTACAGGAACTGGAGAAAGTTTTCGAGAAAAAGCATTATCCCGATATCGCTCTGAGGGAGGAACTCGCCGCCAAGATCAACATCAGCGAGGCGCGAATCCAGGTAATACAAAACAAAAACTTGTTTTCTTGTGCTTTACACGTAAAATTGGAAACTTTCAAATTTGTACAAGTTTCTGTTTTCTTCATGTTGAGTGTAGGAAAGAGATCTAAAATCCGATCTTTAAAAATCGTTATGTTACAAAAAACTAATGTATAAAATAATCGGGTGTGGTCGTTAGCGATAGCCGTGTGTAATAGTGGGGTCATAATTGTATTAGGACGCCGAGCAATATTATATTACTAGTGAAAATTGTGTGATCGACGATATACCTTCAAGCTTAGTGAATTTAGGCATAATTGAATTTCCTTTTTTCCACCTTTAAAAGTATGGAGATATTGCCAATAAGAGAACAGCACGAATGTATTCAAGGTATAAAGTTTCAGTGATGTTTTCTAGAAGCGCTGCTATTTAAAAAAGTCGAACGCAACTAACAATTGCAGGTTTCGATCTGCTGAATTTTACATTCATAAGGCCTTTTCGTTTGCTTTTTTGTCAACCGTTTTCTTTAAGCCGTACATTTCGCTGGCACATCTAAAAATTGTTGTATTAAAAAGCAGTCTAAAAAGTTGGAAGTAAATCGAAATACTTTATTTTGATAAAAGCCACAGTAATGGGGCTGAAAAAACGTAGATCAAGATTTCGTCACAAACTTTACGTTGCCGTTTTCAACCACCGCACAGGATCATCGAAGCTAAATTTTTCTTTGGAATTGTTATTTGCGAAGCAACATAAAGTGACGAGTTAGTCTATCGCTAAACTTTTAATCCTCAGTGGAAAATTTAAACAAATTTACATGACACGCGCAACAGCAGCGGCAAATTAATGATAACGAAAAACATTTAGTTCCTTACAATATCTCAATTTAAACTAGCTTTTTCACCGTTGTGGAAACTTCCTGTTGCCCTTCCCTTTGTAACGTTTTCGACCATTACTATAAACACATACAAGTTCCGATATTGAGATACACAATTAATAGCCAAAGCCATCAAGTTTATTTGTCTTCAACCATTTATAATTCTATCCACGTAAAGGCTTCCTCAAACTGACCTCCGATGCAATCTTTTATCCTTGAACTGACTATTCTGTGAGACTTCAGAGGTTTTAATTTTGGATTTGTGCACACGCTGTTAAATAGATTTTTGGAAATCCTTTTAGTGCGCGCCTTTTGTTGAAAGCCATTAAAATTAAGTTGTTTCTTTTAAGAAAAGTAGTGTAGAGAAGAGGTCGATCCTTTAATCAAATATGTCATTTCTTCTTAGGTTTGGTTCCAAAACAGGCGAGCTAAATGGCGAAAGAGACAAAATCCAACGCAGAGTTTGACAAAGAAAGTTCGCTATCAAAGCGATAAACTTGGACCGCACCTGCCTATAGCTCCCCGACCAGGCATTCCATGTGGACCGCCTAACTACTTCCTCGGTTTGTCGGGCGCAGTTCCTGTGAGTGCTCACCATCACACATATCCAGGGATTCTAACCTCTCTCAACGCTACAAACTCCAGTTACATGTCCTCATCGCAGATACCGATGCACAATGGCGCACTTTGGCCTTGTCAAAGTGCTGCGTTCTCAAGCCATACCGAACAACCCAAGATGGCGCTTGAAGCTCTAAGGATGAAAGCTAAGTCGCACGCTTCCTCGATGTCTGCGTTTGAATTTGTTCCGTCGTACCATTAGATGATTATTTAAGCCGCTCTGGCGAGCGAGAGAGTTACGAGAGAGCGAAAACCGTCCTCAGAGCTTAACTCGACGGAAGCTATTGTTAATAACAAATATTTGAAATTATCAAAAGATGAAGCAAGGCCACTGAAGAAAATATGAAAAACACTTAGAATGTTTTAGCTGGTTGTTCCTGTAAGGCCATTGTATAGATGTGTATGCTTTTTTATCTTAAAGACGAACTTTAAAATTAGAGAGACAACCAAGAAGACATTGGTGAATTTGCAGCCGTTTGTAGTCCATTAGGTATTTATATTATATAAAAAAAAGTAATATTGTAGAGCATTGTACCGCGATGTAAGTAGTCTGTTTGAAATTAAGGCGTGCGCTGTATAAAATAAGAATGCGCTTTTTTTAAGTTGTACTTTAACGCCTTTTTGCGCTATTAGCAAGTTTTCTTCAGAAAGACCGTAATGGCTAGATGATTAATGAAGTTGCGAATACTTTAAAGGCTTTTTGGCTTTGCTTTGGCTGCGTGGCCCGAGGTGCTAACTTATCAAAAGCAAGCACATTTTCAACTTGTAATTTCAGTAACTGTATTACATTGACATTCAAACAGTATTAACACGGTAGCGCGACACATATGAAAAATACGTCGATTACACATTTATATCGTAATGAGATGAGCGCAACGCTCAGAAACAATGCAGTAAAGATGAACACAGTTAACAAAAAATTTTAAGTTCCTTAGTAAAAACATTAAAGACTTCCATAAATTGGTTTATGTTGAATAAATAATTTGCTATCTTTAATACTGTACTGTGGACACAAAGTAAATACACGCATAGAAGCACTAGATCGACTTGCTCAAATTAAAGACCATGCAAAAGGTTTAGGGATATTAAATACTGCGTCCTGAATTAATCTGGGATGTTTACCTGAGAGTTTGTGACCATCGCTAAAACGTCATTTTTTTGCAACCACCTAACTTTTCGTGATTTTCGTCATAAATGGTTAACTGGCCGCGTGCGCGCAAAAGCAAATCATTCACAAGAATACTTCAAGGGAGAAGATTTGTTAGAAATGTAAGTTTCCATGGATGGCCAGAACATTGGAAGGCTATTATGAACGATACAGTGTAACATATGATAGCGCAGTATTTTCACCCCCCTCGTCTGGCTGGCGGCCGGTTGCTTACTCGACTTGCTATCGACTAAACGTCCAATTTATACCCTTCATTCCAACTATACGGTGGTTCTATTTATGTCTTTTTACGCGGTCGCTAGAAAATCGTTTACCATTTCTTGCCTAGCGCTGATTTTGAAGATCTTGTAAAATTTAACCATATCCTCTCCAAACCTTGTTAGTCGGGTATTTTTGATACGGAATCCTATATCGAAGAAGGTCTTACACCAATGTTTGATGATAACACTGTTTAGAATTCAAATAGCACAGAAATGTTAAAAACTAGCAACTTTTCGCAAGCAGTCCGCTCTGTTGTCTTTCTTTTACACCAAATAGTTGTTGAAGACCCTTCTGCGCTCAAATCAAGGTGGCTTAACCTGAAGATTACTTGTGTTATCTGAAACAGACTCCGTGTTGAATTTCTACAATATATGTCGACGGCGACATCATTTCTTTGATGTGACAGTGTCAAAAATGACTAAAATAGAGAAAAAAATACGGTAGGCCGCCTTATCAAAGCTACTACAGAGGTATCGGAAAAGGGAGAAAACCTGGCGAAACCGCAGGAAAAAAAAGAAAACTGATAGAAAAATAAATAAATGAATAGACTTAACGAGGCAATATTTCCTTCAAGGTAGGGTTTGGTATTGCGATAATTTATGTTTTAGTCCTAAGCTTTTCGAAGTTCTTTTTATTCCTAATGAGTTGCAGCGTGTAAATGATTGTGTCTGGATAAATTTACAAATTTGCGTCGGTTAGCGCCTTAACTTTCTCCTTTGACTTTTAATACGTACAGGAGACTGTTTTCGAAACTTTAATAAAGGTCTTTTCAATGAGCTATCTCATCGTTTCAAAGGCTTTTTTGAAGACCGTTGTTTTCTAAACAACGTTTTGTGATAAATGCGAACGACAAATTACGCGAACACGATAAGTTATTTGCTATTGTGGCTCGTCTCATCAGCGATCGACATTAGCATAATTGCTTACCTAGCCTCCAGTTTTCTGATGAAGAGAATAAAATCGATTATGAAACCTTAGCATTCTCTCTCAGGCAAGAAAAACCACAAACGAACACTTGCAAAGACTTTCTTGTGTGGGCCTGAATTAAACGCTTCAAGGAAACGTCAGTCGAACCTAGAATTTGAAAGCTCAGAGAGTATTTGTGTAGAACAAGCGCAGGTGTCTTTTCTGATATACAATTTTTCTTTTACTATCGCCTATGGGTACTTTAAAACTTTCCCTAACGTACCATCACTTTAGCTCATTTTTACCTCTTTGATTGCATGAGTTTTCCACTGGATTTATTTTCTTCCCACTCGAGTTTATTCAACAAGACAAACCCCAAGACAGATTTCTCACCACGGCTAAAGCAGTTCAAAACCTCCGTTTGCCTTCAGAAGAAAACGTCCCGAGGTGTTTTGAATAAACAAGCCGTTATTACATGCGTCATAGTGATAGCGGTAACCTAAACAGAGAGAGAGACATGGTTCTTGATTAAACACGGAGAAAAACTTTCTTTGTTTGAAAGAGTAATAGAGGTCAAACAAAGAGGAGCGAAAACGCTTAAACTAACGGTTACTATGGAATTTTTTTAGGACTGATATTACAGAATTCAAACAAAGCATGGTCTAGGTAATCTTAAAGTGAGAACGGGAAAAAAACAAAATGAACTTAAACGACTCTTCCATCACTGGACTTTCATATTTGATTGGAATTGCGAGCAATTAATCGTTATGAAAAAGGAATCAAAAAATCATTTCTCCAGGACTCAGTATTTACAGAATAAAAGGCTAACGTGAATGTCGTTTAAGACCTCCTGTGTCGCTTGCTTTAAGTATAATTCATTTTTAATTAGAAGAGAAACGTCTAGTTTTTTGAATCTCTAATTATGACAAATAAGACTAGCGTCTCGCTGGCGACATTATGGGTGCAAAATAGAGAATTATTTTTTGTATATATCTAATTGCTTTTCTTGCCTCTATCGTTTTAGTGAGAGTCTTCTGTTTCTAATCTTTTATATTTGTTTCAATTGCTCTCAACTCTTGAACATTTGTGGCCGTGTCTCGAGTCTACTTGCACAAATAAAGCGGAATTTGACGAGTCTTAGTTCAGTGCTAAAAGACTGCTTCAACTCTTTTCCTGTTCAGTCGGCGTTCACTGAGTAGCGAGGCACGCAACTGCACGTTAACCTAGTTTCTTTGGTAATAGTATAAATGAGGCGCTAATGACAAGGAAAATGAAGTTTGGCTGGTAAAGGCATTATAAGATCTCAACTGGAAAGACAAAAAAGTTTTAAAAGAAAACATCTCCATAACTGCTTAATCAACATTTCAGTTCTCAACCAGTGTCCAGGTGTTTCTTTTACGACTGAGAAATGCAATTTTCGAGTGGTTTTAGTGATCTGCTAAATTATCATATGGAACGGGAACAGCACTATCGGTCGACATGGACTGAATGAAAGAAAAAAACAGCGGCAATTAGATTTTGAAACACCTTCAGTTGTTCGTGTAAAAAGGTTGAATTCAGTCGGCATTCGCGATTGATTTACGGTCATAAAGAATGACAACGAAAAATAAAACTTTTATGCATTCAGGCTAGCTGTTTTCGCATTTTTTGTTTTTCAATGACCTCTTTTAATCTCTTTCCTTTTACAGCTCTCTTTTCTCTTCGTCTTTTCATTTCCGCTCTCGTGTAAAAAAACCAACTTATATCATGACTCATCCTTTCTGAGATGGTCGAGTATACCTTTAAGGTTATCCCCTTGGTCGAATAAGATCTTTCCCAATGAAGCATTAATGGTGTTTATACCCAAATAAAACTGTCTGTTTCGTGTCAAGGTACAACTACAGTTCTCTATTGTAAACAAAACAGACAAACGGACTTCAACCGAAATACAGGTCGGTAGGCATGCTGTCAGTACTAAGCAGATCGGCTTGGAAGCTATCTGACAGTGGAGGGAAAAGCCTTGCTAGGAAAGAAGTTTTTCGTGTCTAGATGGCCACGGAAAACTATTAAATTCTCAATTAAATTGTCAGTCATTTTATTCAGCGTAAACGCTTTTTATCACTCAAGATAACGAAGCAAAAACACTAACCGCATTAGCTTTGAATGCAGGCTTACGTTAAGGCAATTTTACAGAGAACAAACTCGACCCTGCCCTTGATCTCCGATCATTATCGGTACATTCCACATTTTGTTATCAGTATCGATCAAGTCCTTTGCCAATTCCAACGCCTTTCACTCCAAATCATATGCAAAACGGGATCGGAGCTATAGTTATGTCATTTGAAATATTTATTCAGAACACAATATCATAATATTAGCATGTGCCGGTGACTAACTACCACCTGGATAAAAGAAAAAAAAGAAAAAAAAAAACATGTCAGGTCAGCCGGCGGAAATTGTTTATATTAGAACAAATGTCGCGTCTCTTTATAAATGGCATGCTTTTAAAACAGGGGCTGGCAGGTTTAAGAGAATTTATTCAGAGTTCGATTAAGCACCATTATCTCTTTAGTTTTGACTGCGTATACGGTTTGGACTAGGAGGCAAAAAGAGCACAAAAAAGAACGAAACGTGTTGCGACGATCCTGAAATAACGTTATTCTCAAACTGTAAATAAGACAGGAAACTGAATTTAAGGATGAAACGCAGAACTCAAGTTATGGTCGAAACAAGTAATTTATAACGCGTTCTCAATTACTCGATACGGTGCCATAGATGAATGCACAACTTCCTTTTATGACTCACATTTGAAAACAAGGGCGTGAATCTGCAGAATCTGTAGCACAAAATGATAAAGATAATTTACATATATGTTTATAAGTGCTTAACTTGTTCGCTCTACCTTACTCAACTTCTAATGAGAATTAAACACCTCTGTCAGGTAATTATTTAAACCTTGCATTTACCCGCTGGGCATGCTGATTACTCATTACGTCTCATTTCAAGGTCGCATTTGATTCTTTGTAGCTTATTTAAAGACTCGTGAATTTTAATTTTCCCTGTCAGGCTATAGTCCATACAAATTCCCCGCCAAAGATACGATGCAGATTAGGGTTTCAGTCTCAAAGAGTGCCAAAAAAGACTTAATGTGCTTATTAATCGGAAATTAACAACATAGAAATACCACTGAAAAAGATATTCTTGTTTCAGATCACATATATAAGTGTTCTTTACTAAAGCAATGACACTTGGCCATTGTATGTTTGATCTGTATAAGAAAAACAAGATACAAGCCGACGTAATCAGAAAGGACGTGGCATAAATATAGACTTGCCACAAGTTCACCTCATGAGTTTCAGGGACCTGGTGAAATAGATAAGCGAGCGAAGCGAGCTGCGAAGTTTTAGGGCGAGAAGCTGCCGAGCGACCGACGAAGTCGAAAATAAACAAGGCGAAGGGCTTTTCTGAAAGTCTAGCAAAAGTACTGAGCACATGGTATTGGAAACTGACCGAAAAAAAAAAAATTAAAAACAACAAAATAACCGAATTTTACATAGATCTTGGAGACACATGGACCAATATTTTCAACAAAATTCAAAGCTGACTTACTGGACTAAGGACCTGATTCATATACACTTAGACATATAATTTTAGCGCACGAGGGATGAAGATGTGAAGGAGGGAAAGGTAATTTGTCTGTCTCATTCTCAATGTCCTGCTAAGGAGTCTTGTGATATTCAAAGAAATAATAAAGGTATCTTCTGAAGAGCGCAATTAATACTTTCATTTGAAGCATGATCAGCATCAGAGCGAAAACAAGTGGTGTCACTAGACATTCACCTCGATATTTCATCGACAGAATAGCATCGAAATAACTCCAAAGAAATAACTCAGAGTTAAATAGGTCTTTTCCGAGTTGCTTTTACCTCAGTTTCAAAACGAGTCTTGGTGCACAACCTTTCACATGGAAATGAGATTTTCTTGCGCCTTCATTATCTTGCAAATCAAACTCATTTCCATTGAAAGGTTGTTCACCAGAACTCGTTTCGAAACAGAGGGGAAAAAGCACCTCGAAAATGGCCTATTAACTCCACGACTAAAAAATGACTGCAGTTTTGGAGTTGACATACCTCCCTACAATTTTTCTTTTGCAGGGAGGTATGTAGCAAATAGGTGAAACGTTGAAAACGAGAGGATTCTGAATTTTTGGGCGCGTGATCACATCGACCCCTTTCCGAGTTCTTCCAAGCATCGTAGAATTCACAATCTTCGGAATTAATTCCACAATGTTCCGGGAGCCTTGCATACCGGAGGGAGACAGAGAGAGTTCAGAAATGACATTTAAGCTAAACGGAAAAAGGCAAACGGCAAAAGGCAAAAGGCAAAAATTGCCTCTGGTTTTGTTTTCCTTTTTTTCAAAATAACAAAGAAGTGTTTTCACATGACGTCATGGCAGCCATATTGGTGTCGCAAAACAATGAAACGGAGACCATGTTGGTGTCCCAGACAAATCCTATGCGTTTTCACTCAGTTTCCAATAAATTTACCTTCGATAATTGTCCCTCTTTCCACAATTGTGATAAATTCAGTTTAAACATAAGACAAAGAAGGAAAAAGACACTGTTCACTTCGGATCCAGCTTCCCGGCTTCACATCACAGCAAACCTGCTAGTTTTCGATTGTTTTCGACCGTTTTCGACCAATCGAAAAAACAAAGAAAGCATCAACAATATTACATTTATAGTTCCAACAAAATCTCTTCTTCTCCTAAATACCACTCGGCACAGATTAAATTTAAATAGAATGCGGAGACTCCTTTAGGCTGATCAAGCGTTGAATCAGTTTAAGTTCCAGTTAAAACTAAGGTTCTTTACAAACTGTTGAGAAATCTCAGCGATGGGAAAATGACGAGCTGGTTTCAGCTGGTTGGGAAATTAAATCGGATTTATAGACAATGATGGACTCTGGTAACCGTGGAATATCGACTGATGTAAGGCACTTTGAGCAAACATCAGGAACGCTTGTCCCAAAGTTCGGGATCGTGGTTTGTTTCATCAAAGAGTATAAAGAATAGAAAATGCCGAGAAATTTTACGGCTGAAGTCAATTAAGCATTTTTCTCAAACTTAATACAACGTTCATATAAGACCTACAGTACGACTGCTCTAACCAAGGCCACCCTACAAAATTTTCCACAAATTTAATGAATAAAAATCTTCGAGGTTAACAAAAGTTTTCTGACAAATTGTCCATGTAATCAAGCTTACATTACAAAGGCAACAGATTCGTGGTCAGTTTGGATAATTTTTTGGAAAGCTAAAGTTAACCTCCACGATTTTTATTTGTTAAATTTGTAGAAAATTTTGTCAGGTGGCCTTGGTTGAAGTTGCATGAGCTCAAGTCAACCCCCCAAAATTCCGTAATTTAATGTACTCAGTGAATGACAGAGGAAAGTTTTCCCAAAGTTCGCAGTAAGACTTAAGAGGATAAGAAATTATGACTCAAAGGTTGTTATTAGAGACGAGGGGGCCTAGAATAACAATGAAGCCACCCATGAGCTATTTCATCCAATGCCCCATTTCAGTCACACTGGCACACGTGTACAGAAAACTTACAAAAAAGGCAAGTTTGTCACTTAATTTCGACTAAATATGAGCTTAAGCTGCTTACTGCGACAAAGGAGCTTAAAGATTTTAACGTTACCGTTTCCAGTTCCGATTCCTCCACCTGCTTTGCGGATAGCCAAAAGTTTACAATGTTAACCGCTTCCGCTGTAATGTACAAAGGTACAATGATATCCAAAGCTGTTTTCTTCACCGTTCTTTGGTTACGGTTACTGTTAGCGAATTCCTCGACGTCTGCATAAAGGTTTGCCTGTCTTATATTAGGTTTACTGTGGCTCTTAACTGTAGAGTCGAAATTGGAGAGAATAATCCTTTTTTGAACATTTCCCCGCAATATTTGCACAGAGCAGAGGTGAAAGGAAAACACCGGGCGCGCGCTGCTGGCTGTTTTGGCGGGAAAAAATAGGCCGCAATGAACGCCGGGAGTTTTCGTGATAGGCCGCGTTCTTCAAATACAGTAATTCCGAATTTTTCAAAGGCCCTTTTCGAGGGTCTTATTTTTTGGAGGCTTATGTTCGAAGGGGCTTATCTACGGAGGGAAATTTGCGTCTCAAGCTTATAGTTGGAGGGAAATCTATGTCAGTAATTTGCACGAAGTTTTTCCTGAAACTCGCCCTGAGGAAACTTAAAACAACCGCAAACTACTTCATTGAAAACGCAATGCTCAGTTCAAAGGTAAGGTAACATCAATAAACAGGTGCGAAACACCTGGTACTGTTCACATAAAAAGAAGATTGTGATACTGTACCGTTTTGCTTTCTTTTATTTTGTATTTGAGGGCAATTTCCGAGTATAAGCCCCTGGGGGCTTTATATTCGGTGGGGTGATTTAACGAGGATCTTTTGCGTCACGAGTTTGGGGGCTTATATTTGGAGGGGCTTATACATGGTGGGGCTTATTTTCGGAATTTTACGGCATACCCCTTTGTCAAATGTACCGCCCTGCCCGGCTTACGGTCACCTCGTTATTACGTTCAGTTTATTTTTGTCCCGGTGAAACGCCCATACATTTTCTCATAAGAAAATCCCGTTAATGCGGCCACCCTGTTAATAAGGCCTACGGCCACATTCTGAAATCTCGACCTGTATAGTCTCTTACAATTGTTCCCCGTTTACACGGCCACTCAAACCAGTTGCGTTCGTTTTTCCACTGTTGATATTGTATGTAGTGACTAAAGTTTCAATTTTTTAAAAAATTATATCTGTATTCCCGACGCTTAATTTTTTTTTAATTTTTTAAAATTTTTTATATATTTTTCTCGGAATATTAGCATGACTGTATTGCTAGGGGCCTAATCCGCCTCATCAACCCGAGTTGAAATAAAGTTACTTACTTACTGACCAGTCATGAAATTTGACCTTACCCCGTTAATTATTACGGCCCGTTGGTTCCAATGTACTTTACCAAAACGTTAAATACGTTATGAGAAATTGAAAAGTATTGTCAAAATCATTATGACGTGACGAGAACTAAAAAAGCTGCCGCTGACAAACGTTATATTTGATGTTTTGTTCGAGGCAACGTCAGGCTCATTTAGAGATCTGACTTTAATATGACGTATTGTGATAAACTATCTTAAGCGAGGGCATGTATCGTGCTGTTTGGCTCACGATTAAAAAGTTCAGTGATGGGAAATACTTACGTGACTGAGTGTGTGCTACTGTTCTCAAGTGCGTGCCCTGTCTTAGCGCGGTTTCGAGTAGCTAAAAATGGTGTCAGTTGTCAGGTAAGTTGCGCAGATTCCCAAGTCGACGTTAGCGAAAACTTTGGATTAGAAAATAGGGCTCATCTTAGTATAGCGGTTCATTTGACAATGGAAAAGAGAAACTTTTTTACAATGTAAGAAAAAACCCAACATTTACTTTTATCACAAATATAAACTTTACAAGAGCAAGCCCTCTAGTATTACTGTCACTATTACTGATTAACAGAGGTCGGAAAAGAAAAGCTTGTGGTACGAAAAACTTCAAAGATTGCACTCCAGTCTAATTTCAGATATTCCAGAAATCACAATCAGGGCTTGTTTAGACTTAGGCTTATTTAGCACTACCTCCACAAACACATTCGTTAACACTTCATGTGATACAACTTTTAGGTGACGTGGAACACAGACTTTGGATGACTGAACTTTCATTTCTCACCACAGGAATACCAGGCCACTGACTCAACACATATGAAATTCTCGTGGCCCTATTAGTCCTACTAGGAGTTTTCGGGATACATGGGATATTTGGATCAGATAAAACGGGATATCGAGTAAGAAAATCGTCAATTTTTGCAATAGGAATTAGCGAGATCCGGGATATTTAGGCTAAAAGTAAGGAGATGTGGGATACTCATATCCCCCCTCCTTAATGGGGCCTCATTCTCCTCCATAGCTGTCGTTTTGGTCGTCTTTTCTTCCTTTAAAAAGGAAACGTTGCGTGACGTCCCAAATAACTGCTACGAAGGAATATAGCACTCTTTATCAATTGTGGACATGTTTCAGATTATACTGGTGATGGCTTATTTACAAATTCAAGGCTCAAGACAAAGCCAGTGCAACCGGTTGTTTATAACTGTTATTGAGTAATTTTATGCCATATCTTCCGTCAGCAGTTCAAGAGCATTGGTGATGTCTTCGGTTGTGGCATGACACAAAAATCGATACAGGACCTATTGAAGCAAAGAAACTTGATCAATGATTGATATCTCCTTACATTACTAGCTCGTTGTCAAGAACACACAGCATTGTCATGCAGCTCAACAAGATCGTTAGAAACTGATATGATCTGATATCTTTGTTGTAAATACTGATACATAATCAACTGACCTCATTCTCAAGAGTCCACTCTCCTTTGTGAACTACCATCTGAACTGAAAGACCAACAAGCCACCTGTGGGTAAAGACGATGTTAGTGAAGAAGAAGACACAGTTACTGTTAGTGTAAGCAGGAGCCATAATGCCGAGTGCCATTCTGTGGCAGGTGCAAAGTGCCACAAGCCAACAAGTCTTGAAAGTACAAACATTCAGTCTAAGAAAAGCACTGGAAAAATAGTGTGACACAAATTAGGCTTAGTTTTTTTTGGGATACATATATGTAGTTGAAAAGATAACATCTACATTTACATTACCTGAATGGTTAAAACAATTATATCTACAGGTTGTGGAGACCTGACTTTTTTAAAAGGAGCCATAAGGTTTTCATTCTTGAATCAATGGCTCACCTGTCGATGTCAATAACAGACACATGTTTGCTGTGGAGCCAGGCAGTTGGGGCCCACAACACTAAGGTCAGCATGTTGACTGCTATGTCAGCGGTTATTCGCTCAGAGGGGTCTCTTCTCAGAAGCAGGGACACAACTTTCCTCACTCCCACTGGGGCCCTGACAAACACGGAAAATACAGAAGTACATGCACATGTGCTGTTTCAAAACAAAGCTGCTTTATGTATAGTTAACATAAAGATTGCGATTCAGTGGATAACTTTGGGTTATGTTTAAGGATACTTAATCATACTGTTTGAGAAGAAATAGATATTTACTAGTTCTCTTGTTCCAGCATGGACCTGGGGGTACTTCCTATAATGGCCTATATGGGAAGGCTCCCCCTGAAATGGGGACCGTTTTCAGGCTTCAGGTATATACAAGGGTAGTGATTTCACAAGTTGGGTAGAGGGAAATCTGTCATTTAGTTACTTTAAGAGCTCTTGACGCACCTTATGGCTGTACGATTTCTTTTATTAGGCGCACTACATGAAAATGAGTAGAAGACTCCTTTTTTGGTGATTTATTCATTATACAGGCCAGTTATGAAAGTATGTGAAACGAGTACCTTTTTTCAATTAAAAGTATATGAAAGGGGTACCTTTTCTGTCAAGATGGTATACAAAAGGGGTATGGGGTTGGACCTCGGGGTCAAGCCTCCCCATATAGAACTTTATAGAGTACCCCCTGGGCATGGAATGCAGAAAGCAAGGGAATTCATTCTGGGGTGAAGTTGAAAGCCAGCACTGCAACAAATGACTAAGATATTGTGTTGAATAAATTTACTGTCTTGCTGTCACTGTCTTGTCACGAGTATAGCCCGCCCTCCCACCCTCTTTCAGATATGTTCCTTTAATCTGTTCCTGTTTATCCATTGCCTGATACTGCCTTTGTTTTCATTTATTTCCAGGTGGCAGAGATGCTTACATGGATTGCACACGATGCTTCAGATGCTTTAAGTTCGGCCACTGGGCTAGAGATGTACCTGTTTTTGTAGATATTTAAGTGGTAAATAATTTTTGTTCGTTTGAATGTAGTGAATTAGTTATTGAGATGTGTCACAGGTTTCCACTTAGAGTAGGTTACTCACACATCAAGTCTCTATTTCTGAAGAGTTGTTTTAGGGCATATTACCTGTACATAATATATATTTTTATTTATCACTGTCATTTCTTTATGATTTTTGAATAAGGCTGGTATGTTCTGGTATGTATGATTTGATTTGTGTTTTAGGCAAAGGGAAAGCAGTGTTTTCATGGTTGGTCCTGGATCTATTTGTCTTACTTGGCAAGCAGAGGTAGCTGTTCATTGTGGTATGTTCTGCTATGCAATCTGTCCCAGCCAAATGGATTTACACCACCAAACAGTTCATAAGCAATGGCTCCAGCTGCCCAGGCTACAAAATAAAGGAGAGGAAAAGATACATGCAGATTAAAGCATCTACCTAGTTGTAGCTGCCCATTTCAGACCCAGTATCACGTAGTGGTTGGAGACCACTAGTGTGGTATGCCAGACCACAGCCAGTGCCACACCCAAAGAGCTATAGAGAAATGATACCTACAACTGTACCTGGTAGTGATGGATGAGACAAGGCAAAAAATACAAACATGACTTCTCAATGATTCAACCTCATTCTAAAGAACATAGAGTGCATGTACACCTTAAGAGAGGGCCCTTAAACTGGAGTTACTACTAGACAGTTTAATTGACTATTAATGTTGTGGACTGTTAAGTTTACTTTTGTGGAGGGCTGCTCAAGCCATATTTTCTCACTTTGGTAAGAGTTCTGGGAGGACATGAAACAGCTGTGGTAGCAATGGCAACCCCTTGTTGTCTCCCTTCCACTGGTTTTCAATTTTTTGCAACAAAAATTTAGTTCTCAGTACGTAGCACTCACTCCCCACAATACAACACTTACCGTCAGAATTGGTGTAATCCAGAACAGAACCCTGACCAGGAGTGGCGCAAGCAATCTACAAAATTATTAGTAATTTTGTAAAAATACATCAGATTAAGTGAAAGAAATTATTGACTATATTCTTAGCAATAAGGGATTAACAAATATTTGAACATATAAATAGACATGTAGCATGGAAATGGGTAAGTAGAGGTTGGGTTCTCTTTGACAGGAATATGTTCCTTTTTTTCTCTTTTGATGTTTAAACTCGCAGTGTATTTTCAGGAAAACGTTGTATGAAAATTATAAAAGTATGAGATTATAATGGGTGACAGTGCTGTTGATTTAGGTAAGACCATAATACTGTAGTTCTCAGAATTGAAAATGCATATTTAATAAATGTCCTATTCAGACTGTAAATTATATAATTATATAGGTCCCACAAGTCATCATCATCAGTCCTTACTGCACCATTGGACGCATAAGGCCTTAGGTCCCACATGCAAAGTGACAAATGATCATTCAGCAAGATGAAACATTTCTAGCAGAGCAGTTTCTGATAATTAATGCACAATGTAAAATGATACGAAATTTTATAATCCTGTATAGTACAAGGTTAACATGTGACTGTGCTGCAATCTTGGACACTTGGCACTTTATTCTCACAGTACCTCTTTCTACTCAGTGGTAAATTTTACAATTGATGGGGCAACCTGACAGAATGCTAGGGAATAACACGTAATGGACTAGCATCTCATCCAAGGGAAGTAGCAATATTCTGACATGTAGCTACTTTGTGTTATAGGAGTTAAGTGCCAGACTTACAAGCGACCAGGCTTTAAGGCTTTACTGTACTATACCATGTTGTTCCATACCTCAGGAGCCATAAGGTTGCAGTTGCCTCCCCGATCAATCTCTGCTGTGTAGAATGGAAGCACCAGCCCCCACTCTCTGTCTGCCAGACAGCAACCAAAATCAGCTATCACAAGCCGAGGACACAAGCCGCTGGTGCTCTCATCCAGAAGTAAGTTATCAGTCTTGAGGTCTCTGTGTGCAACCCCATGTCTTACTAGATGTGCAATACCTTCTAGAAGCTGAAGCAGAAGCAGGGTGGATACTCGTGGGTCTAAGGCTCCGCTTGATGCTATGTATTCTTGGACTGTTCTGCTATACCTGTAGAAAACAGCAAATTGAAGTGTCAAAAGATATTATTTTAGCCGTATGGGATCTGATGAGCAGAGATGGCACAGTGGTGAGAGCAATCGCCCTCCACCAATGTGGCCTAGTTTCAATTCTAGCCTGGTACTATATGTGGATTGAGTTTGTTGTTGGTTGTCCCTTAGCTCTTTGCATTTTTCTCTAGATCTTCATGTTTCCCTTCCTCCTGAAAGACCAACATTTCCAAATTCCAATCCAACCTGGATAGAGGACCCGAATGAAAACCAGCAACATGTAGGGCTGATATGAGTTTCTCTAGATGAATATTGTAATTTATTTTCTTACTATTGATCCCAGACATCTGTTGAAATGGCATTTTTTTCAGGCCTTTGCTTGCACCATTGGTTTCATTCACATATGATTCAAAAATAGCAATCTTGTGATGACGAATTTCATGGTCATGTGATGAGTGAATCTCTGCTATCGGGAAAGTTGCTTCACAGTTTGTTTTCAAGTTTGTCATGTTTCGCACTTTCTAGAAAGATACAATAAGAAATGTTACAGAGAAGAGTTTGACTGATGCAAAATCCATCGGATGGATAAGATTTACCTCAAACTTGGTATTTGTGAGGCATTTGCAACAGCTGTACTGCAAACTGTGGTCACCTTCATCAAGAGATGCTTGTCATCATGTGATCACTTCTTTAAATCATGTGAATGAAACCAACGGTGCATGAAACGGCCTGAAAAAAAGCCATTTCAACAGATGTCTAGGATCAATAGTATAGTACGTGCCCTCTGTATACTCCGTTGCTAGGTACCAACCTTGGCATAACTAAAAACATTGTGCGATTCCTGGCAAAGCCTCCATTGTTGAAAGGTAAAGCTGCTGGATAGCTGGTCAAGGCATCGGGCAGGCAAGGAATGTTGTCAGCAAATACATGAAGAACTGGCATGACGTTTGGATGGGGTGGTATGCTTGTGTATGATGGACCTGTAGAATCATTGATTTGCTCTTGTTGTTAATTAAATCCCGCTCAATGAGTCCTTGTTGAAGAAATATCCAGGTCTTGTTAATTCAAGAAAAGGGCAGTAAAATTTTTTTACCTTTTGTCAATAGTTATCTACTATACAGAGCTCAACAAATAACCCCTTCAGGAATTGAGTTACATTGTGTCATGTTATTGCTTTAATGAGAACAAAACCTCAGTAAGTGAATGAAAGGTTTCATATAATAAATTTTTAATACCTGCTTCAGAAGTGTTTTGTTGCTTCTCCACAGAAAGAACCTGATACTCTTTTGCAAACTCCTGAAGAAAAGGAAAAAGTTCCAAATTCATTTTAAGTCAACCATTGATAAATCCATTATTATGCCATGTAAGTATCATAGTGCTTCTGCAAAACAAAATTAATATCAATAACTAGCCTTTTGTAAAATTAACAACTGGGCAGTGCAAAATGCAAACTGCACACTGTAGACTGGGGGTAAAATGCAGACTACAGACTACAAACTTCTTAAGTATTTATTGTGTTATTTCTATTATGGAGTGTTGATCATATACAAGATTATTCAGGCTAATTGCAGTGAACATCTGCGCCCCAGTCCGCAGTCTGTGTTTTTACCCTGATAGAATTAATAACAAAGATGACTCACTCTGTGCAGTGTACTGCTCTGAGATCTTGCTCCAAAGTTAAATAACATCTTCACAGCATACTGTTTTGAAAGAGAACATAGAATATAAATAATCTTATTGATTTAAATACATGTTACAGTATATGTATGGCATTCGCATTATGCATAAATACAGGGAAGTCCAAAAACAACAGTAATGAAGTACATATAGATATGTCTTTTCTTAGCAGCTGTGTTTCAATTGACATTTTGTGATAGTAATTGATAGAAGAGTGTCACAACTGAAGCATTAAATAACCAATCAATGGAAAAAAAATTAAACATAGGTGATTCGTGATCAGGTAATAATAATAATAATAATAATAATAATAATAATAATAATA
>Ga0126338_10000421_pt1 | contig 22418 bp, 8 predicted proteins | sample OrbCmetagenome_2_FD_92529 | JGI IMG/M metagenome (GOLD analysis project Ga0126338, IMG submission 92529) | Coral microbial communities from Petempiche,Puerto Morelos, Mexico - Orbicella C C metagenome | ecosystem: Host-associated > Invertebrates > Cnidaria > Coral | place: Petempiche,Puerto... | reverse complement strand
GGGTGAGGTTTGGGCTTGTATTTGAGAGAAGATCATAGTCCTTAAATAGTAGCTGTATTTTAGATGGTGTAAAGTTAACTCTGTGCTCATTATTAAACCATGTAAGAACTTTTTGAAAGAAGTTTAGGCCAGCAGGACACTCCAGAAATGCATGTTCCAAATGTTCGGTGGAATAGATGCAAGGATTTGAAAAAAGTTTAAAAAATTTGCAGACATTTTGTACCTTCGATTAAATTCTTCAAAAGTAGGAAAATTACCATTTTCATTTAAAATATCTTGAATGTAATAAATTCCATTTTGGGTCCACCACTTCCAAAAAAGCGATTTGCCTTCAATGGTTATGTCTTGGTTATTCCAAAGAATAAGGTCACTTTCGTAGCTATCTTGGTTGACCTGGCGTAATTCCTTAAAGTAATCTAGCATTTCTAAGTAGAATAACGATACACTTTTGTCTAACTTCTTTGTATTGTAATTGCACTTGAGTAAGAAGTTGAGACCTCCATACTTTTCGAAAAAAGCAATTGGAATAGCTTTCCAAGCATCAGTAGAAGGGTTTTTTTCTAACAGTCTTCTGATCCAGCTTAAACGGAGCGCTTTAACTGTTGTGGCAAAATTTGGAAAATTAAGACCACCTTTTCTCATTTCTTGATAATGGTAATGGCTGGTATGATATACTTACACAGTTTCATTTCATGAAAAAGAGAAATTCTTTTGGTTTAAAAGATTACCAACTCTTTTTTATCGAATCAAAGTATTAGTCATGCATAAGTTTTCCTCTCGTGTGAACTTTACACTGTGTAGCAACCTAACTGACAAAAACAGTCAGAGGACTCAGTGCAGTGAACATCTGCTAAGGTCGGAAAACCAAACGCTGCGCTTGAACTTGGCGAGAGGAATCGATGCCATCCCTGAAGAACTCGCATTGCAGCAAAGAAAGCTCCTGCGTTTCAAAGTTTCTTGAAGGCAATGACAGGGTACGTACCTTGTTTTTACATGAAACGAAAGCAGGCTGCGAAGAAGCACAGCTGTAACACAATGAGAAGTCAACAACAACGGCAAACGAGAACCATGTCTTCTTCTGTCTGCCTAGTAAGCTCAGACAAACAGTGTAACACTTGATGAACTTTACCACGTGATTAGCAGAACCACGAAACATTACTGAACCCTTCTGCTAAGTCACGCGGTACTGGTCACGCCATCGAATTCTTGGTGTGAGCTGGTGTGAGTACTGTTAATCACGTGCTAGTGCTATGATGGTGCACGAGCATTGTTCCTTCGGTTGCCGAGGACTTCTGATAAACTGATTGTACCGAGTTTATATCCTCTTTACGTGGACGACAGAAGCAGCATCTGAGAATGTTTTTGAATTCACGGTTGAACCTTTCGTTGAGGAAAATATAAAAGCACGGATTGATGGCACTATTGGCGTGTGACAAAAAGTAAAAACTGGTTTCCACGTGTCCGAAGGCAAGCAAAGCTTTATATGTGTCAGTGAAAAAGTATCCCAGTAAATGCATTATGTGAGTCGGCAGCCAACAAAGAGCAAACGTAACCACCACGATGATGAGCATGCGCAATACCTTCCGCTTAGACGATTCATTCTGACGTTTTTGATGAGCGGTTGTGACTCCTGGAATCTCACGTGACCACAGGCGACGACCGATAAGAATGTACAACCCTGCGATGATAGCAAGAGGAATCAAATAGAGCACCACAAACGTGGTCATAAAATAGGCCCTAGCCACTTCATACTGTTTGCTACGGTCGCTCGACAGATAGTTCCAAACCATTCTGCAGTCCCAGCGGGAACCATCGGTTGCGGGCACGCTATCAAAGAGAACCAGGTACAGCGAGAAACACAGCGACGATGAAATCCAAATCAAGGACGTCACTAGTTTTGTGTTTCGAATGACGGGGACGTCGACAAATGGATGAAGAATCGCGAAGTAGCGATCCAGCGAAATGAACACAAGTGTGATGATGCTGGCAGCGATGGAGAGACCCCCTGAGAAATTCACAAACTTACACGTGACTGACCCCAGCCCACCGGAAATCCAGGTCTGGCGAGCGTACAAAAATTTAACCTACAAGAACAGATAGGTGCATGGACATGTTAGTGAAGTCTGCCAACAATGAATCATGTCAGTGTTTTTCTAATAAAAATTAGATAAACCTGACAAAGTAGTGGCTATTAGACCGATTAAAAACAACTTTCAAGCTGCTCGACCTTTTCTTAATTCTGAGATGTCCTCTACCTTGCTAATAACCCGACCGAAATCCCTACTTATTTTTACTCACTTCTTATCCTCACCTGTCCTACAGGACATCTAAGGCCATGATCGAAATACCATCCTCAGGCAAATTCTCGTTAGCGGGTAGACGCGGCGGCGCGGGAAAAAAATTACAGACAAATGTATGGAAAATTAGAAAAATTAACTGAGCGTCTTTTAGCCAAGCTACATCCTTCAAACTTGGTGAAAGCTATCTTCTACCTAGTTTTTCAACGTTACGATTCCCAAATTGTGTAAAATTCAATTTTGGAAAAAGTTATTTGCCATCGTAATCCCATACAAACACAGTAATTTCTGACCGCTTTGCCTACCAGTCAAGATGGTGTCGAAAACCGTGATAAGGTCTATTGAGCTTCTTAGCCTTTGGAATCATGTTTTCATATAACGAACCTGGCTAAAATTGTATCTTATGGCTAAACTTGACTGACATCTGTTACTCACCTCTGAAGGCATAATAAAAAGAGAAACAAGAAGATCTCCAATGGCCATGTTAACAATCAGGAAGTTAAAGGTGCTCTTCATTCTCTTATGAGAGGCTACAATGTAGATGATGCACGCGTTACCAAAGAAACCGAAGATAAAGACAACGACATAGGCTATTGTCATCCACACAGTGGCGTTGTCATTAACTCTCGCTGTGACAGTTGATGCTGTAGAGTTTGCCCAACCTATCGACAGACGTTAAACCAATCACCATTCAGTATAAATTAACAGTAGGCCTTCGCTATAGCTCACCTAGCTACAAAAATGCTTTCGAAACAAATCAGGAAGATTGTTTCGCCGAGGTTCAAGCAGCGTTAAAGAAGGGGAAATTGATTGGAAACTAAGACAGGGCAGGACAACTGAACGCTGAGAAGATTTTAAAAATCAAATCAATATTTCTAACCTCCTGAGATTAGCAGCTGTACAGTAATTAACTAGCACGCCTTCTTCAATGTTAGTTTTCGCCCTGGCCGGTTTATTTTTAAAATAGTAAACTGAATTTAACATTGAGAATGTTGTTTGGAAATTGAGAATTTAAGAATATCAAACTTAGAAAACTGATTTGTCTCTCTTCCAATGTGTTGTGGCTAGCACTAAACAACATTGTTCCGTTGAAATTAAACACCATAAACATTAGTTTTCCATCAATATAGTGGTCGGCGAGCTTTATTGCCTTGTTTTATTAACAAGAATATCGGAAATGAGCTCGAGAAACTTTCACTCTCTAAAATATGTACAGGAGAAACTTTTTCCAATATGATAAGTAGTATCCAAAATAATAAGTAGATTTAACAAAAACGTTTTTATTGAAACAGCCAGCGTGAATTCAAAGACAACTGGGATTGGAAACAATTTTTATCGGCAGCTGCTAGGAATGTTCCTAATGGACGTTTTTTCTTTTCTTCTTTGATGGAGAACACGACAAGATTTTTCATTTTACTCAAACCTATTAGCATTGCGAGGTATTCTATAGGAAAGCTCGGAAAGGTTTCAATTATTCAAGACTTGTCAGTTTTTTTAGCTTGGCTGTAATGAGTATTCACAGAAACATGACAGTCTCCGCTCGCTTAATTTGGGTATGGTAATGAAATTAATTTTGTTTTAGTACCAAAAAAATTTATGGAAAAAATACACACAACTTATAGGGAGATACATCAATGTTTTTCAAATTCGTCAAGTTCTCGTTCTCTTAGACCGCACAAAATGACAAGGAACAACAAACTGAACAAAAATTCTGTAGTTTTATGTATAATTTGATCACCTCATGACAAAAGTTTAATTAAAATTTAATTCACAGCGACACTGGCACAAATGGAGTTAGACAAACTCGACGCCTTGTATATTTTAAAGCAAACTAGAATTTTATCTGAAAAACATCAGAGGCAGTTTGCCTTAGGGGGACACTTGACTGTGATCTTATTTTCTTAGAGATAAAAAATGGAGTTTTAATTAATGTTAAAGGTTAAGTCGGGAATAAAAGACTGACTATCAACCTAAAAGAGACGCAGCTACAAAGAGCTATTACACCACTTTAAAAACTGTTAAAACGATTTGTCTCAGAAAACATCGCTTTCGTCGACTGTTCCCTTCAGCTCTATGCGGAACGAACATCCCGGCACAGATTACTAAAACCGAACTGACTCATTTCAATCTTCAGATCCAATTTGGTGGAAATTGTGTACCAAGAACCAATTCCTCTTGGATTTCGAATAACGTAGCTATTACAAAACTAAAACTAAGACATTGCTAAAAAATGTAGATTTTCGTGGAAAACATGAGAGGAGAAGTATAAACTCTGATGTAATCACATATAGGAGCGCACCTTCAGCTGATGTGTTGTTTGTTGCCATGATGATAACGTCTGGACCCTCTTACGCCTCTGATCTCGAATTCTCGAACGTTTGATCAAAACTTCTTCAAGTGTTCTTCTCTTGTGGTTTGGATCTGAAAACAGAACAGTGGACGCGATGAATTACGCCATCAGTGGAAGACAAATCTGAGCTTATTCACGACCATGCAGAACATACTATGGCAGATTAATGAGAGGTTTACCACCTTCATTAATAATTTCAGCAGCTGAACTAATTTAAGAGCGTGGGTTTTCCGTGATAAATGTTCCCCTCAGCAAACACGCTTGTCAGTTGCTCTTGACAGATTCACTGGCTGCTTTGTTGCTTGGTGCGTCTCCAGACAACGGCAGTGTACGATACTGAAGCATCAGTTGGTCGCCGAGATAGCTTGAAGGCATATCAATTATTATTTGTGATAAAAAATGGCTTACATGGCTCAGACAGAATAAATACGTTTGAAAATTAGCGAACGAAGACGAGTAGCCTGCAGAGAGGTAATTGAGAAAGACAGCTCGTCAAAGTACGCAATAAAATTCGTTTAATTAATCGAAATAAAATTCAGACGTCTAAAAACTTTCGGAATAAAGAGACTGTTAGTGGGTAGCTGTCAAAAAGAAAAACCCAGCTAAAAATTTGAAGGAAAGAAACTTAGCAGTAAGTTTTCTGGTGTAATTAACTTGTGATTTATGCAAATTCGAAACCAAACAATAGCAAAGGGCAATTTAAAGAACGGAATAAAAAAAGATAGTCATTACTGCAGGGCCAGCGAGAGTAATTAGTAATGCAACGAAAGGATATCATATCACGCTCATTTATCAAAAGTAGATAGGACAATATGCAGTGATAAATCGCTGTTTTATAAGCACATGGTGAGCTGAAACTGACATGGTACATTATAAAGATACTATCTCTTCCGACATTGTCAAAATAGATGGAAAATTTAATTAAATTCGGGAGTCAATTTTTAAAAACACTGACATTTGTGATAGTCGTGGAGTTTGATGGCGTACCAATTTATTGTTAGTGGGAGTTTCTTAGTTCAACCCTTTTCTTGCAGCTGTCTTTTTTCCGAAGGGCTAAAACTGCTTAAAACTCAGCAGTTTGGTGGCATACATATTCATTTTAAACGGTAACGTGGGAAAAGATCTCGCGAACTCTACAGAGTGTACTGAAGTAGATAAATCATTTAAAACTATTCTCGTAGGCCTTCCAGTTTAAAATTTACAGCCAAACATTCCTAATCGAGCAAAACAAGAAACGCAAGGTTCATGTTTCGAACATCATTCTCTCGGTCTTATGATATGGAATTGAACGATACATTTGTACTGATTTGTGGCTGCCGGTTAGTAATGATGTGCGCAAAACTGGGGACACAAAGGACAGATTATTTACATCGATACAATTTAGATGTGACAGGTTGAAATTTACGGAGGCATGAGGCTGATTAGACAGCATATTGAAAACAATATTAACTTCGCAATAGACCTTTTTAGCTTGCGTGGTTTGTTGCCCCATTTCAGACCATGTGATGTCTCGTTTTCAACTTTTCAAGAAGTCGCCTGTATATGAATGAATAGTTTTTAGATGGATAAAAGAACAAATTCTCCAGAGATAATCACGTGGTCTGTAAGGAGTAAACAAACCACCCAAGCTAAAAAAGGTCTATTGATTCACCGGTTCTGCTATTATTGTTACGCATTCTAATTTTTTTAAAAAAATAGTAAAATAGTGAGCAGCACTCTGCAAACTAAGGCCACGTCTACACTACGCGGGAGAAATTTGAAAACACAGCTTTTTTCCTACGGTTGGGCCTACCTTCCCCACCAATGCGTCACGAAAACGGAACTTTTTGAAAACGCTCTTCAAACCAGAGGAACTTGAAAACGCCGGCTTTGCGTTTTAGTGGGGACGGAAAACATTTTGAAAACGGGACTTTTCAAATACGATGACGTCACGATAACCGTGTGATTCCCGGATGAGTTTTCCTCAAAAGTTTTTAAATTTCTCCGGTGTATTGTGGACGGAGCCGAATTGTTATACTTGTTTATTCTCTGATGCGTTTCGCCTAACTATAGTAGACTTCTTTAGAGAGTTTCACAAACATACACTAAACGCCTGTATTTAAACCTTACTAGTTGCTATTTCGAGGAACACAAATCACAAAGGTTTGGCCGGATGTACGAAAGGGAACAGGCGAGACTGTGAAGTGTTTACATAAGGCGTGATAAAGTTCTCACTCGGTTACTGCTTGCACAATCCTCTGTTCTACCACGAGGAAGTCCAAGCCAGGTTAACTCCGTCTCAAAAATCCAGTTGACAAACAGAAGGAATAGTCAAACACAGACTTGTCGAAAGAAAAACGCAATCAAAAAACATATGGTTTATGGCATTGAAACGGTGATAATTGCGCATGCAAATATCAAAAGCGTTTTTTCAAAGTGTAGATTTTAGCGAAAATTTTAATAATTGTGTGAAGTTCGCACTCGACCTTTCTGCAGGGTCTTAATATTTTATACGAGACAATCAAAGGAGGGTCACAAAAACAGGAAAATTAGACGCGACTAAACTATCGCACCATGAATTGTTTTGGTTTACAGGGTCGGTTGTGAGTAAGATGCCTTTGACTGTGGCGGCGGGAACAATAACAAACGTTTAAGGATAAATTTTCACCTTTGTGACGGACGTTTTAGCTGTGATCAGATCACTGTGTTAAGCTGGTACATTTATGTTCGGCTGTGTTCGGTGTGTTGTCTACTCGATCTGCCCTTTCAATCCGCCGCGGCCAGGTGTTATTTTTTCATCGTCACTTTGCAAATTCCCTCCCTCTAAACTAATGGTTTTTATCTGCAGCCAATGACCACCAAATGCAGGCGGAATCGAAGAAATCACTCTTAATTGGATAGAGAGCCTGGCACACTAAAACAAATTAACCTTAATCCTTTTATAGGGTTTACTTATTTTCTTTTTTTCATTGACAGGGATAAATAAAATCGCAGTCGGAGTAGGGCTCCTTATCTGAAGTCTGATCGGGGATGTCTCACCAACAGCCAGCCCTGTTTTACATCATTTGCTGACACTGGAGACTCAGTTTAATCTGCTTGGAGAATCTGTGACGGAAAACGCACTCTGAGATCTCCACGAGAGAGCATTTCATCACCGATTTACAATGTACAAGTGATTCGGCTACAAATGTACTATTTATAACGGTCTGATCCCTCTGAACATTGCACGCACCCGGCTCAGCAGCTCAGATCATAAGCATCGTGTTAGATCTGGCTGCACCCAAGGGAGTTAAGTAGATACCGCCCCCTTAAACGTTTCCACTGATTGTCTACATCAGAATGCTGCTGATACCGCGGTCTAAGAATATCAACCATGACTAACTAATTACAATTTAGAAACAGAATACATTCACGGCGAGCTATGACTAGGTACAAAATGTTAAAAGCAACAAACGTCGCTAACCTGTGGCAAAGTATTTCCCAAAGTCAAAAGTTGGACCAGCCAGTTATTGCTAAAACCCGTTTCATTCATGTCAGGCGTTATCTCGATAATTTTTTAACCGGGTGTTTTATCACAAAAGGATTGAGAAATCCTCGATTTATTCAATCATTATTATGATATTCACGACTGACGCTTTTAGGAGAAGGCTAGAAGTCAAGTTTGGCTTTATAAATGGCATAATGACCTTCACGAGGGGTAAAATTTCACTGAGTAAATCTCAAACGCAATACAACCCGAGCGAAAGTCAGTCCAACGGTTCATCCTCTAGCAGTGTAAACGTCGATAACGGAAAGAAAACACTTTAAATATAATCTTAACATGAGGACTCTGCCGTTAAACTGTGAAGAATAAACAAATAAACATTAAACTGTGTTTACACATAGCCGCGCTGCATACCTATCAGTGATGTTTTAAATCTCTGAAGATTTCCCCGGTTGCTTTGCAGATTAGGAATCACCCTTAGCCAGTAACAACTGCTTGGTTTTGTCGAATCTAAGAGCGTGATTGTAACGTGTATCCAGTCCCAACAGTTGCACAGAACGGAGACGCTTTGCCCTCTAATCCGTCGAAAGGAGAAGTGGGAACTGTCAAGAGATTACGAACACGTCATTTTTGCGTCACCAGCAACACATGTTCCTAATATCCCTCTCTTAATTGTTCCTTTAAAAAATCATCATCAGGTAAACTGTGGAGTCATACAGAGTAGAACAAAGACTGCCGTGCTACTTAAAATCGGACAGAGATAAGACCAATCATTGAAACTTTCCTGCCCACGCTCACATTAAAATACCTCCAAATTTCATAACATCACTTGACAATATCTGATCTATGGAATGTTATATGATTTGCCGACTTCAGTGTTCCTTGATAAGATTCCGGGGGGTGCAGTCGCAGTTATTTTCGGAGGACATGCTGCTTGTTAGTCGAAATAGTTTCTCTGTTTTCTACATCTTTAATGATAATTGTAAGGCAAATAAAATAAAAATATGGTGCCGTCATAAAGGATTGCTCCATATTACACTAAAAGGACTAAAAAGGTAAAATCTTCAACGCGAGCACGGTATTCAAAGTAAAAAGGTTGCAACGCCATGGCCTTAAACATTTCCTCCTGGAAACAAAACCGGATCGTACTTCAGCTCAACTCAAATCTGCTGGGATAAAGCACTCGACATTTTGATTGAACTTTCTAAAAGTATCATCGAAGATAGTGTAAAGGTATTTAGCCCCTTGTAAATCCTCTGTTCTTTTCGTTCCACTGCTTGTTTTGCCGACATACTGTCGGGTCGGAGTGCTTGAAGAGGAGTGGGAGAGAATACAGATCAGAATGCTTACCCCGAAAATTCTCCTGTCTGTCAGCCCCAGCAGTCTAAACTTTAATGCAAGAACCCACATTCGTTATTCGGTGTCACGACTTAGTCTTAATCCTAAAAGCGGAATTGAAACCGGGAAGACCATCTCGACAGTGAGCAATTGACTTGTAACTGATAGTAAGGTCAACGATATATGTAATACTGAATAAAGATAAACGTCCAACTGAAGAGGATAATTGTATGAAAAGTAGATCGACATGCAATTTCTCCTTACAGCTCAATGCACTGTTACTCAGGCAAGTGACGAAAGTCATCAGTAGCCCGGGAGATATTGCCTTTAAACATCTCTTTGAGTAAGTTGGTGATGTTCGTGGGCCGGAAGAGTATTGGCTCGAGCGTAGGAAGGAAGCTGTGAGCTCTCCAGGTCATCATAACGAACTGCTTGTAGTTGGAAAATTCATCAGTGAGCCAAATGTATCCTAGCTATCAGCGATTTGAATTGATCAATCTTAAAAAGGATTCGAGAAATTTCATGGGCATCCAAAGGTCAAGTATAATGGATTAGGAAAATCAGTTTAAAACACGAAAGGACAAAAGATATCTAGAGTTCCTATAGTAAGGAGCACCATCGACTATTTTTTGTTGAATGAAAAGCTTCGCCAGCTTTGAGGTTTACTGTAGTTCATATAAATTTACTTCCAATGTTGAAGACATACCAGAAAGATAATTTGTGCAAGTTCTGAGGATTTCTAAGGACACGTTGAAGATGAAATGAAACAGACATGCATGGCAGTATGCTGCGTTCAAAGTGAATAAATCTCGTATTTAACCTGATGACTGAAATAGCCAAGCCAAAATGAATTTAGCAAATTTCCGAAAGTCAACAGGATCATAAGCATTACGCCATGCGAACGAGATCATGGGAAATGAAAGAAGAGTCGAGATACAAGTTAATGAAACATTAATTTGGGGAGTGGCATTCTTCTGTGTCTTCTGTTTTCAGAGCAAAGTGATTACACATAGCTCAAAGTGTTCACTTTGAGGATTATCTTGACGAGTAGCCAAATTATACTTAAATAACACTTGTGTGAAGTGTGATAAGGGTCTGTTGATCTCACTATGCACGACATGGCATATCTCAAATACTTCTTATTTGACTGTGCTAAAAACTGTGACAAAATTTCGCTTTGACTAACTCCAGAGCGTGTGGTACTGCTGTTAGAGGGTTGAGCTTCTTTTAGTAAAGAGGTTAGGGGTTAGATGCATGCAGGTATCACCTAACCCAATAGTAATAAGTCTGTTAACCGCAATTAAAAAGAATTTGATTATGCATTGGCTAAAAGTCCTAAAATTCTGGAAATAATAACCTCGGGTAATGGAAAGCTAAATGCGTGTCCTTAGGAAACTGTGCAGAAATCAGCCTGGCTCACTTTCAGTTTATACCTTATTCAACGAATGAACACGGTTACGACATAATAAAAATATAATGATAATAACGGTTTGTTGGCAGAGTTTCCACGGGAAGGGTTTCTTCAACAGCTAACTTAGGGTCCATTACCAGCCGCTGTTTCGGGAAGTGAGCCCGCGCTTACCCATGGAAAAGTTACCTCTTGGGAAGGAACGAGACCGGAGCGGAACAAGTAGCGGAAAATTTCTAACTACTGACAAAATCAACAACAGATGATAAAATAAGTTATATTCAATCATGCTAAAATATGAGTGAAAAATGTATATGTATAAATAAAATTAAAATGCTCTCAACGAGAAGTCGATTAAAGTCGGTAAAATTTCTTTTACTGGGAGAAGGTATTGAATAAGCTCGAGGCGGCATCTTGAAAAGTTCCTCAGCAGATTTAATAGATGTTGACTCGAGTTTGGTTGTCGAGCTACAGCGAAAGATGCGGGTGTTTTTAAGCAACGTATAGCTTCAAAAACTATTTTCACTAGATACTAGTTTCTCCCCCCTGATCGGTAGTCGCTCAAGTTTGAGAACAAAGTTGGTTATATATCTCCCCCCTCCCTAGTGACGAAACTTGAAGGCTGCAACAAATTGGATACGCTGTAATCGCTTCACTGGCCTGCAGTACAGGCGGATTAGCGGGCTCTAGCGCGATACACGAGTGCGCGCGAAACGCGAGAACGAGCCCGAAGCGCGAGGCGAGAAAAATCATCATTTTTCTCGCCTCGCGCTTCGCGCTCTTTCTCGCGCTTCGCGCGCGCTCGTGTATCGCGCTAGAGCCCGCTAATCCGCCTGTACTGCAGGCTATCGCTTCACAAAATAACAAGAACATCTTGGAAAGTGTTAACATCCCAGCCAGACGTTGGGCTTGTGCAAACACACATTACGCTGTCACGTGATAAGCGTGTAACTTGCTACGGAGACTGGAGTTACGCTTAAAACATGCTTGAGGTTAAACACTACTAAGGTCTTAAAAGACTAATGCGCGCGACTGATAAAAGAGTTATAACACATTCTTGAAGATATTTACGAGTTGTACTAAAAAGCCCGTCTCTGTTCTTCAACTAATGAACCACAAAATAGACCTTCTCAGACGTCAGAGTGTGCTATAAAGCATTCGTATCTTGGACTTATTTACTGTAAAAGGCATTCCAGTGGGACTTCCATAAAAATAAACTTTGAGAAAAGTTCTATAAATGCACTTTAGGTTATGTTTCGTTATCTTGAACTTATTTCAAGCGCACGTGTTGTCGGAGCATGTATAGACAAAAAAACAAAACAAAACAAAAAAAAAACAGAGAATATGTCGAAGATCTAAAAGCTTGCACGCAATCGAAAATTACTTTTACTTTGTAGACTTTTCTTTATCTCACTCTTTGCATTATCTTTCCTTCAGAAAACAGTTTTTCATTATAGCTTCGGTGTATATTTTAAAAACACTTTGGAGTGTTTGCGTGCCATAAAAAATAAGATAAGAACGTTATCTCTGTATTAAGCTAATCCTTACTTTCCTGTGTGTCTAAGCTCCGGGTCACCATGCACATAAGTCGACAATACAGAAATACAGGTATAGCTTTTTTAAAATTTTTCTGGAGTTGCGATAGTCGATGGATGAAAATAGTCACTGTTTCAGACAAATCGCCATCAAGTAGAATGCGATTGACTCAATTCAAGAAAAAGAACTAAAGAAGTGTTCCACTGAGATAAGTGATCAGGCGGAACTGAAATCGGTTTGAAGGTCGTTGGTATTTTAATTAAGATCAGATTGGCTTTCAAACGCTTCGTTTCAAAAATCGACATAAATTGTGTACCCCCAAAAATTCCAAGCTAGAACGCGACCCTCAGCAGGTTATAATGGTCAAGTGACAAAAACTATTGGCTGGTATCGCTAGTGTTTGGCTCTCAATAGAGTGACAAGTATATATTGCGTTTAATGATGAACATATTCAGTTTCAAAGTAGTTACGATGGATTGAGAGCCGTGGTTAACAGATAAATAGATAATGGCTTATACTACTCTCTAGTTCTAGGAGTAACCTTTACAGGTAGCTGTTCTCGATTGTTACAGTTGACTACGATTTAAGTGTATTGAAATAATAGATCGATGGAGAGACAGCGCGGAGAATACTGCACGGTCACTACTGACAGAGGTTTGTACTTGCGCAGTCAAGTCCCAGGCCCGAGAACTAAAGTGTGTCTAAACTAAATCAAACTCACCAGAAACCTTAAGAACATTATCTACGAAAAAAGCGCTTTATTTGAGGAGATAGAGTTTTTCTTTTCAAGTTACGCACATAAAAAACATCAGATGCTAAGAAGATCTCTGCTTCATAAGCGATAAACCAGATAACATGTACTGACAACTATTTGCGAAAACTTGTGCCAATGGAAAAACAAATAAAGACCAAGAAACTCACCGTCTTGAAAGTATGTGTTTTTTAGTTCCCTGTATAGGAAAGTGATCAAATTTTGACTGACTCAACTCACGGTGTCGACGACTTTGTAGCTGGAATGTCTCGGTGCTGTTTGGCAACAAGATAAAGCCTAGAGGTTAGAATAAGGGTCGTGGCGTTTACGAAAGACGATATCGCAAATGTCAGAGTTGCTCTTGGAAACTCCCTTAAGAATGCTACAACTATAAAAAGCCCATTATTGAATTGATGTTTTCTGCCAAAGCCTGCCACTCTAAAATCAACAGCATTCCTGAGAAGAGTACTCCAGTCTCCCTGGAGTTTTATTCCCTGTTCTCAAGCGCTTCTAAGTCTGTCACCGAAACTCAACTAACATGGATTTTTACAATCTGGGAGTAAAATTGATAAGTTCGGCTTTCCATCACTTGAAGTCACTTTCGGTTATCATATCGGCTTAGAAGTGTCCTACCGGAAAATGAGTGATTAGGTTGCATTAGAGAGCAATTTGCTTATTTGCACAGCACGAGTTAAAACGCCGTTCTTTGCCTTTGTGGTGATAGAACAACGAAGAAAAAAACTCCGATCACACGATCCTTGATGAATTCGATTTGAACTGGAACACCTTATATTTGAACGAGCTTCGTTGGCTTCAGGCGTCTAGCTCCCCAGCACGTCAACTCCTCGTGTATTTCTTTCCAATAAAGCTTATAATAGCCTATGTAAGCAGCTTTTGTATGTACGCATTTGGTTTAATCTATTAAATAAGCAGAGAATTAAAAGCATTCTTTAATAACAGTATTGCACACACTTCATGGTCACTTCTGTGTGCAGTGTCCGTTTCGGGGCATAAGCTGTCCCCGACTGATTGACAACCCTAATATAGCAGGGATGAAAGAAGACGACAAAAAAAAATCAATTTGTCAAGATTCGTCTGATGGACTGGAAAGAAAACATCTCTCCACCATTCTTTTCCGACCTGACATTATGAAGGAATCACTTTAACCCTGCGAACTTGCGGTATGAACCGTTTTTGTTCATGTTTTTGCTGGATTTATTAGCATTAACAGTAACAGGTCTTACAAGCCTAAGAACATTGCCCCATCATGTCGCTCTGAGAGAGCTGATGTTAACATTTTTCGGTGATTGTATTCAGCTAGCTAACAATACATCACAAAGTGTTTTGAATACCTACACTTCCCAAAAACCACAGGATATTGTAAAGTAATCACAAACACTTTCAAATCTGACACAGAAAGAAATTCAAACAATTGGCGAATAACTATCATTTGAGGGGGGCGTTATTAAAACACGAAACGCGCGACGAAATGACGAAATGGCACCACGGTTAGCCCAAATAGCCCTCAGGTTAGCCTAAATATCACTCACTCGACAGTTTACTCCCAATAATTGTAAGAGTAACCCCTACGGACACCCGTATTCCACCTTGGCTGTTACTCGTAGTGCCATTCGTCATTTCGTGTTTTAAACACGCTCCATTTGAGGAATACAATCTTGAACCACTCGAGGCTATGCACTTACAAATTGTATGTATAGATTGCAAATAAGTCTGCCGCTGTATATCGATAAACGAAATGAAAACCATAGAATATTATTCTTACAATTTTTACGGTTACTGACAATGTATTGCTGAAGTAGCTCTAAACATAATCTGCGGTGCGGCACCAAACTCGGCTACAGTAGAAATTCCAATGTTGAATGAACTAACTGGAAGACAAAGGAGAAGCCGAGAACAGTGAACGGGATTCTTGCTCCATTAATAGTCTATAAGTGGATGAACTCAAATAAGACGAAAATGCAGTCCGAAAGAAAACTCTTAGGATCGGGTACCGTATGGTAAACCATGAAAAACAAAATAAAAAAATTACCGTTGCTCTAATTAGAGAAAAAATAAATTCAAAAGAGAATTTTTAATGAGGTGCAAAATGTTATCTAAAATCATCACTGTTGCAATCCTTTTTTGATTAGACTGAAGAGCATTTATGTGTATGTTATTTCGTCTTTGTCGATTTAATTGCATTTTACTCTTATTCTTTGGCATTTGTTGTTTATGTCTATTATATCTACTTTCTCTTTGATTCATGCTTGACTGAATGCCTGGCCGTTTTATTTTCATAATTCAACTTATCGATTTTCTGTCATATTCAGTTCGTTTTGTCATAGTGTCAGTATGCCACCGGACACGTAATAAGTGTTATTTACAAAAAAGGAAACAAAAAGGGAAAAGGACGTTTGTGATTTTCCCAGCTGACGATGAAAAGCTGTAGTACATACTGAACTGAAAACTTAAAACAAATTGAAGATGGAAAAACGTACTTTTTACGGACGAAGAGTTAAGATTCCAATGCTAGGCTGAGACATTTTTAAGCAAGTAATATTACTTTAGTGTTGACTTACTATAAACAGCAAAGCAACCAATCCACTATCCCCTGCTGAGCTAGGAATCTGGATTTCAAGTGCAGGCCACTTACTTATGCGAAGGATTACCACAATGTTTTCCCTTAAATCTTCATTATAGCACTTGTCAAGCAACTCCTCATCAGTATTTAACAGAGTGTTGAAAAATAAACATCCTTTCCTTTTCAAACAGGAAGACGTGCTGTCTTTGGCAAATTTTGTATTTTTTCCGCGCAGCCTTGAGGGGTCGGTTTTATGTATGCGCAATTTAGTTGGGTGTTTTGCTGGTTGAGTGCTCTTGTTTTCAAAACAAACCGAGCACAAAAGATTGATCTTTTCTCCTGTGAAAACAAACAAAACGATTTTGGTTCTTTCTAGTCAATAAAGTATGATTTCAGCAGTGACATTTCATGTTACCTTAAATCCAAATCGCTAGCAATCATTGGGGAATCTTTATCTGCCCTTTGGAAGCGTTACTTTAAGAGTTGCTTTGTTCGGTACAGTGAGCTTTAATCAGTAACGAAGTGAGCTATTAATGATCTCTTCTATATACCGTTAGCTCGTAAACATCAAGATAACATCACTTAATAGTAGGATATTCCTTAAATATTAAGAATGAGTTGAGATAAAAGTTTTCACGCCTAATAAATTAATGCCAGAATTGAAATTATTGTGATGATCAGACCCTGATCAGATAACTCATTCATTGGGAGCTGCACTGAACAACATCTGTTCCTCGCGCACGCCGATTTTCGCTGAGTTTTGCCTTTATTTTCTCAACTTTAATGAAAACAATAACTATTATAGCAGGACGTTTCTCTAGCACTCCTTGAAACAAACAAATATTTAAAAATGTTGATGAAAACAGCTCTGAAGGCTATTGTCAAGAGAAGTGATATCAACACTTGTTTTTCAGAACCAGTGGTTTCTCTCAGCATGTGGACTTCAGTGGGTAGCATTCTAAATAAAACTCTGTTGAATTTTGTCTGATTAAACTTGCTGATACGAGAAGCCAATTTGTCATTTTCCAACGTCTGCTTACGATAAATATGAATCCATAAATCTCTGCAGAATAATAATCTTTCCGCTTGATGTAAAGTTTTTCTAGAGGACGTGGCTAAACTTATTACAAGGAAATAATCATGACCCGGCCAAAATCAACTCAATGTTTCTGTGTTGATGTAACTTATTCGCAATGCGTTTGACTTACCAGTCAAGATGTCTGCCAGAACACTGCCTCACCTGGGAGACATTAGTCCGCTTTAAAATGTATGACGAGCAAGGTATAACAGAACAGAACAAAGCAGTAAACATTGCACACTCTACTACACATGGGCGATTTACGCCAAAGGGCATCATTTCATTTAAAACTTACCGAAAACTGTTAGCTGTTTTTCTTTGCTAGTTTCTGTTCCCGAACTGGTTTAATAGCGTGTTAGTCATGAGTTTTAAGAAAGAACCGAAGATAAATTGGCGAAGCGAAAATAAACGAATTAATGTAATGAAATGTGGATTGAGGAAATTAACGCGCCCGATATGAATTATTGAAAAGTCATATGCATTAGTCGTCAGCTCAGGCTAATGGCTTTTCAGCAGAATTCAAAATTAAACCAATTTTTTTAAAGCGGGCTACAGTAAATGTGTTTGGTTCCAAAATGAAAAGAGGTGTATATAAATCAACACAAGGACGCAAGAAAAATAAAAAGGTGATTGCAAACTTTGACAGATCAATCGTCATGCAAGACTGTAATTAAAAGTTGGAGCGAAGACACTGATGGCCTTGTGAATCGACTCTTAATGTAAGTGATAAACTCTTTAGAAAGCCCATCCATCAAACCTGTTTTTATTGGCGGCGAAGAAGGTTTTTAAAGTTCTATTTGTTCAATTTGTAAATAATAAGCACCCACGAATTATGACAAAATTTGGGAAGCTGTTGGCCATGTTAGTTGCTTGTGACATCGTAACTTTGACTAGACTGCATGAGCCGAAGTGTTTTATATATAGAAATTCAATTATATCGACATTCTTGAACCAGAACAGAAAATTTGGGCCCCGTCCTGATATTCCAGGATTTAGATGTGAGCAGGTTCAATCTTGAAAGCTTAAGGGAGATATTACAGCAGTAAAAGAGGAAAAACTTAAGCAAATGTCAACATTTCCCACGTTGCTCTTACCTGTTTAGATCCGAGAGGCTTGTGGCTTGCTGTCTCTCAGCTGATCACTGTCACTGTTTCCCGCGCCTTTTGTCTGATTATTGTCTTGAGAATGAGGCTAGAGGAGGAAAGGACTGGGCAACCGTGCCATGGCGGAAATGCGAAGTAATGAGGTTATCTGCTGAAGTAACGAGAAGCGACTTAAGTATTTGAAATGAACTCACTGAAATTCAGTCAAAGATCCGACTTAATGTGGAGATGACGTAGATTTCTCACCGGCCCCATATCAAAAGAAGCGATGGAACCTTCGATTGACGATGCAGGAGATTTTTACGTCGGTGGAAGAGATACAAGTAAGCTTACGTCTGATATTAATGGTCTTAGCACAGAGATGAAGGCCCATTGATGTAGATGAGGTGTTTAGATGACAAATGTGCCCATGAATTTAAGACTTTGACATACGTCAAGTGCTATGATTGTTCATAGTGGATCAGGCAAATCTTGAGTCCAGTGCTCTGCATTGCTCTGGAGACTTTTCAACTTTAAAACGGAGCGTTACTCAAGACTCGTCGACAGTGGTGTACAACTGTTTGCATTGCACCCAGAGACCAATATGCCACTGGATCCGATCTCGTTTTCGTAACATTAAGTGATGGAGAGTATTTCCACCGCTCCCCTATCCTGATGGGTCCCTTTCACTCATTAGATAATTTTGCTGGCACCCATTTAGTTACCTGGATGACAGTGGCAGTATGGGAGTAAAAGAGCAGTGTGTGACATTTGCAGTGTGCAGTCTTCAAATGTCATAAGCTGCGAAAAGAGTGCAATATTATTCTGGGGGCCCTAGTGAATTGACAACACTGATCTGAAGACCACTCAGATAAAATGAAATGCTGGGTTTTATTTCCCCTTGACTCTAAATGTTCCTTTTAATGCTACCTTGGAGAACATTAAGGGTCTTGGGAAATAATCCCTGTGTTTCCCTTGGAGTCGGTCATCAGGGGCTTATTTTCAATAATTTTTTGTTTTCAACAGCAAACCTCCTTGAGCCTGAATCATCTGATCCTCTGATCAATGGTATGGTGGAGCAACTACAGCTGATTCAACCTCAGTTTGTTGAGAGGTATTGATTAACATCAGCTTTGCTTTCCAGTTGTCTCAAAAAGAAAAGAACAGAAGGATTCATGGAAGACATGTTTAAGTTTCTCTTATGCTCAAATCCAAAACTTTCCTAGAACTGAGTGGCTCAGCTGGATGTGATACTAGTATGATGCAGGTTATCCCTTGATCCTCTTGCTCTGAAGCCCAGTCCAACATTCATTCATTAATTCATTCTGTTTATTTTGCCTTTTTACTTACAGTATTTATAAATATTTTAATGTGAGGCTAACCACAACGCCATCGTGTCACCCACAATGTTTCATGCACCTGTAACTCATAAAATAGTGCCTTGTTAATAGGAAGGAAAATGTAAACCAGTTTTAAGAGCAGTGATCAATAAAAATTACAGTCAGTAACTATGTTATAATATTTAGCAGCTAGGATACAAAAGGTGAACAACATTAAATTCACCTAGGGTTTTTTTTTCTTGTTGGCAGCTCCTGCTGTCCACAGAACCCACTGTTGTACCTAACACTGGCTGCATGCATGGCAGCACTGGGAGGAATACTGTTTGGTTATGACATAGGTGAGTTAGGTAAAGTCTGCATTCAAGCCAAGTGGCCCATCAGGCTAGCGCTTATCTCCAGTTTCAGTAGCATGAAGCGACTAGGAGTATTTCTACTCTCCCACGGGTGCTAGTCCATCGCAGGGTTACCCCTCAGCAGTAGATTTCTCTGGTACCCATTTATACACCTGGGTGGAGAGAGGCACTGTGAGAGTAAAGTGTCTTGCCCAAGAACACAACACAGTGTTCCCGCCCAGGGCTTGAATCTGGACTGCTCGATCCGGAGGCCAGAAAACTAACCACGGGGGCCACTGCAACTCCACATAGGTCAGTTAAACTCATTTTAAACATATGGAGTTAAGGCTACAGTAAAGAATGTCATGGTCTAAACTGGGATTTAAACTCTGATTTCAAATATTATTTTGTTTAAATGAAGTTTAACCCTGCACTGACAAACACTAACAACTCAGACCTGCTATTGTCTATCAATATTTAGCTGTTTATTTTCTCTTATTCTTGCCTGCTGGGGTCAATTCAATTTGTTTCTTGATTTGCACTTCTATGTGTTTCCTGCGCATCTGAATGATTTTAATGTACGTTTATATGTGATGTTTGAATCCATTTCTCATTTGGCTAAAAAACACTCAAGTAAACTTTTGTGAAAATGTTTCTGTACAGCTCTAGAGCACATAATTTAGTTGCAAATTATGCAACCCTTGTGGTGAGTTGTGTAAAGTTCAAATGTTATCTATAGATACAAGTGTTACTTAATTTTCTATGATAAAATTCGTAATTTTGCTAGTATTTTCCAGGTATTGTATCAGGTGCCATTCTTCAGCTGAGGGCTGAATTCCAGCTGGACTGCACTAATCAAGAAATGGTTGTTAGCTCCATGCTGATGGGAGCTGTGCTGGCTTCACTCACTGGAGGTGAGCACTCTGCAAGCTCAGTTAAACCATTGATACTCCATAGTCTCAAGCAGTGTTTCTTTGATTCTTGTAGTTTGTCTGCACCTTTCTCATGATTTTACTTATTGTTTGTTCCTCTAGGATTTATTGTAGATTTTATTGGGAGACGTCTAGCAATTGTCATCAATTCTGTAGTGTTCCTCGTTGGAGCCATAATGTTGGCATTGGCACCATCATTTGCAGTACTGGTGTGTACCTTAACTTCACATTAGGTTTTCATTCTGATTTTCTGTTGATTGAAATCTGTTGTCTTCAAATAACTTCATTGCTAGTTTTACTAAGTGCGGTTGAAGATTAAAAAAAAAAGGTTGTCAGTCAACACATAATTAAATTCTTTGCAGATTGTTGGCCGTTTCATTGTTGGATTTGGGGTGTCCTTGTCTGCCATTGCGGAGTGCATTTACATCTCTGAGATAGCTCCAGCAGTAAGTTGCAGTCCAGTGGCTGATATTGGTTAAGTGATACACTAACTCTAGTTACACGATGGAGGAGTTTGAAAGCATGCAGATGACTTGAAGTTGATCTGAAATGAAAATGAAAAACTTAATTTAAGTATCAAAGTGTGAGGATGTCAAATATTAAAACAGAAATTGTGATATATACTAGATTTCCTGCCTTAATTTAAATTCTTATGATAGGATTTGTACAGTACTTGATGAATACTTGGGATCTTAAGTCTGGAGTGAACAAAAACTTTTACTAATTGCCATAACTTTGTTTTAATTTGGAATATTATGATGATATGCCGGCACATAGATAGAATAATCCATTCAAATTTCTTTTCTCTATTCTGTACGTTGCCACACATGTGTACCTGAAGCAGTGTACTTAGATGGTGTAAGTAAAATTGTGTTAATCAAAAATTTACCATTCTTTACAGAAAAGGCGTGGCTTGCTGGTGTCACTCAATGAAGTTGGCATCTGTGTTGGTCTTTTGTTGGCTTACTCAGTTAATGTTCTCTTCATTGATTTATCAAATGGTTGGTGAGTTCAATAAAGAATCTCCCATATTCCTTTTGTTCAGCATTAGAGGGCAAATATGATTACAAGGTTTTTACATGACTGGAGATGGGAGGTACATGTATAGGAGGTGTCGTTCATTCAGGGTGTGCCTGTAATAGAGCCTCATCTGCATCTAGGATGGATATTTGTGAATGGCAGAGTAAATTGTTTAAGTGCTCATTCTGAAGTGTAATTTATTGCTATCTTGTTTGTTGAAGGCGCTACATGTTTGGGCTGTCAGCAATCCCGGCTTTCATTCAAGGCGTTGGCATGTTCTTTCTGCCACAAAGTCCCAGATGGCTCATAGTAAATGGACAAGATGACAAGGTACTGTCATACAGTGATGATGTTGTCTCAAACCCACTGAACAACTGCTTCCTTTTCACATTGCCCAGGAAGCAGGGTTGGTGCAGTGGTGAGAACACTCGCCTTCCACCAGTGTGACCCAGCTTTGATTCTGGCCTGGGTTTAGGTTGTTGTTGGTTCTCACCTTGCTCCGAGGGTTTTTCTCCCGATACTCAGATTTTGCTCGTTCCTGAAAAACCTAAATTTCCAAATTCCAATTTGATCAGTATGGAGGACCTGCATGAAAACCACCTAAGGCTGATGTGGCTTCGTCTCTAGATATAGTGCCAGCTAAATGTGTAATTGAGGTGCAGTGGCTGTTTGTTGTTGTCTTGTGCTGAAGCTTTTCCTTTCGTTTTCTTCACATCAAATATATTTTACCCACCACAATTTTCTGTTAACACACTGTTCTGTTTTGTATAAATATTTAGGCTTGCAGAATGATTAAGAAGCTACAATGGTCAGGTGACCCATATGAGGAACTTACAAGAATCAAATCTGGCCTTAGAGTGGAATATGTATGTGTGTTAACTTACCACCAAAACTCTTGTTTTAACGAGAG